>Ga0316204_10003259_pt1 | contig 33199 bp, 31 predicted proteins | sample 6monrhotite_MG_2_FD_205661 | JGI IMG/M metagenome (GOLD analysis project Ga0316204, IMG submission 205661) | Microbial mat bacterial communities from mineral coupon in-situ incubated in ocean water Damariscotta River, Maine, United States -... | ecosystem: Environmental > Aquatic > Marine >... | reverse complement strand
TATCTATATTTGCAGCAGTCGTTACTTCTAACGGATTTCGTGTGTTTATTCTATATACCTACCAGCCTGACTTTTGTTTAAATGTCATAAGTGAAATAAACCAGGACTGGATATATCACCCCATTAGCTCAACTACCCAGGAAGATCGTAACTGGGAAACGATTGAAGACCTGATAGAAAACACCTGAAACCAGTTTTGAGTCTCGTTATTATCTGAACCAACCTGCAGCTAGCTAGTAGCTTATTAAGTGTGAAGTTCGGGTAAAAAATAAAATAATTAAATTTTTTAACCCCATTGTTGTAGCTCAACCGTTTATAGCCTTGAACCTATAAAGGAGCTTTACAATGAACTATTTAATAACACCTCTTTCACTATCAATCATCTGTGCGTCTAGTGTCTTGATATCAGCGTGTGGATCGGTTGAAAAAAATGAGGCGGATATAAGCCAGCAAACTTCAGATCAGCAAATAAAAGACAATCGGCAACAGATTAAAGAAACAGAAAAAAAACAGATCAGTAATACACCTTCAAGTGCAGAAACTTTAGCTTCTTCACCTGCAAAAGTTAGAGCAAAACATAAAAAATATATAATGGCAGAAAGTGCAGGTGCTGCGCTTATGCAGCGAACATCTCCTTCGGTTATTTATAATCATGACTCATACCCTCATTCATATGATGAGAACCGTGAAAACTATAAGCACTTCGTTGATAACGAAATTAATAAGTCTATTGAAAAACCTGTATCTACTTTTAGTATTGATGTGGATACCGGTGCCTATTCAAATGTAAGGCGTTTTTTAAATCAGGGGCAGTTACCACAAAGAGATGCGGTGCGAGCTGAAGAACTAATTAATTATTTTAGTTATAACTACGAATACCCGAAGAATAAAGAGCAGCCTTTTACAATTAATACTGAAATTGCACCAACGCCCTGGAATAAAAACAGTCACATATTACATGTGGGGCTACAGGCGTATGAATCATTTAATGAGCAACGACCAGCAAATAATCTGGTGTTTCTGGTTGATGTTTCCGGCTCAATGCACAGCCGAGATAAATTGCAGTTGCTTAAGTCAGGATTAAAACTTCTTGTTAAAAATTTGCAGGAGAATGATCGTATTTCAATTGTAACCTATGCGGGTACAACCGGTGTCGTGTTAAAACCAACAAAGGGTGATCAAACCGCTGAAATTTCGATGGCATTAGATAACTTAACGGCTGGCGGATCAACCAATGGCGCCAGCGGTATAAAACTGGCATATCAGATGGCTCAGCAATCTTTTATTAAAGACGGTGTGAACCGTATAATTTTAGCTACTGATGGAGATTTTAATGTCGGTGTTACAAATTTTGAAGCGCTGAAGCAAATCGTTGAAGAGAAGAGAAAAACCGGCGTCTCATTAACCACGCTGGGTTTTGGCCGCGGTAATTATAATGATCATCTGATGGAGCAACTCGCTGATGTGGGTAATGGCAATTATAGTTATATCGATAACTTAAATGAGGCAAGAAAAGTACTGGTTGAGGAAATGAGCTCAACTTTGAATACAGTAGCTAATGATGTGAAAATTCAGATAGAATTTAATTCAAATCAGGTTTCTGAATATAGGCTAATTGGTTATGAAAACCGTGCATTAAAACGAGAAGATTTTAATAATGATAAAGTTGATGCCGGTGATATTGGAGAAAGCCATACGGTAACTGCTTTATATGAAGTTACTTTTACAGATAGCGCCGTACAACAGTTGGGTACTAATCGTTATGTCCGTACAAGTGAGGCTGCAGGTATCAAAAATCATAGTGATGAACTGGCTTTTCTTCGCTTAAGGTATAAGGAAAACAGTAAGTCTAAAAGCCTGTTAATTGAAAAGCCGCTGTATAAAAATGATGTCATTACGAATATGCAGCAAGCGAGCAATAACTTTAAATTCTCTGCATCTGTGGCGGCATTTGCTCAGCAATTACGTGGTGGAAAATATCTACAAAACTTTAGTTATAATGATATTCTTGAGCTGGCAAAAAAATCTAAAGGTGACGATGCCTACGGTTATCGGGGTGAGTTTATTCAGCTGGTAGCACTGGCTCAGTCTTTAGGTAGCTAGTTGGGTATGTGATTAAATTGTAGAATGCTGCCTGTATTGAGTTATTAAAGGCAGTATTCTATAAAATTATCTGCTTAAAAAAAATATAATAATGGTTACAGTTGAATAGTCTTACTTCTAATGAGCTCGATGATCTAACGGATGAAAATCTTATGTTAAGTTATCGGGACGGAACTGCAGCTGCCTTTGACGTGTTATATGCGCGACATAAGGGCGGCCTGTATCGTTATGTGTTACGTCAGCTGAATAACAGGCAGGATATTGCAAATGAACTGTTTCAGGATGTCTGGATGAAACTCATTAATGCTCGTGCCAGTTATCAGGTTACTGCTAAATTTACTACCTGGCTCTATCATCTGGCACACAACCGTCTGGTTGATTACTGGCGCAGTGAAAAGTTTGTGAAACATAATGTAGAGTTTGATGAAGCAAGTGAACTGACAGCAGAAGCAAATGAACAATCAGGCCCGCATGATGAATTACAACAACATCAGATGCAGCAACAACTTAAACAGGCTATAGCAGAATTACCAGAAGAGCAACGTAGTGCTATTTTGTTAAAGGAGGAGGCATCACTAAGCCTGGCTGAAATTGCCGAAGTGACAGGTGTTAACAGAGAAACAGTTAAGAGTCGTTTGCGATATGGTATAAAGCGATTACGTGGCATATTACAGCCACTGAGGCCCGTCTCATGAGTAATAAAGAGTTTGATCAGGATAAGGAGTTGCTTGCGTTACATGAAAAATACCAGGCAGAATCAACTGAGGTTCCCCCTGAATCTATTGATATTAGTATCATTAATGCAGCGCATTCTGCCGTTAACTCACAGCATGAAACTATTAATGATATCACTTCAGCCCAGCTTAAAAAAAGGAAAAAGCCTGCCTGGTACGTGCCCGTTTCTTATGTGGCAGTAATGGTCCTGAGTTTAAGCGTGTTTTTGAAGCTGGTATTTGAATCAGAGCAGTTGGAGCCAGCGCTCAATGGCGCAAATTTTGCAGAAGACGCCTATTTACCAGACACCAGCATGCGGTCTGCGGATAAGTCATTTAAAGCCGCTGGAGAGCAAAAAGTAATAAAAGAAAAATCTCAACAGCAAACAACTGATTTGCAGAAAGAGCGAATGGAAGAAGTCGCGAGGGCAAAGAAAAAGGCCAGAGCAGAGCCTGACAGACGCTTACAGTTGGAGCGGCAAATCACGACGACATCATTGAAAACGACGGTCCCGGTAGAGGCCCCGACAGTGGCTCGGCTAGCTGCTCCAGAAGCGCCCGCGGTAATGCCACCGGCAAAGATAAATGCTGTAAATGAGAGAGCTGGAGCTGCAGCTGAAATATCAGCTGCCAAGCCGCTAATGTCACTGCCTTCTTATGAGCAGCAGGCCGAGTCTGATGCGGAGCAACAGAGTGAGTCTGTTGCACAACAAGCTTCAAGCAGATCAATTAATGAACATCAGCAAGCGCAAATTAAAAATTTAATAATGCTGTATGAATCTAAGCAACTCGATAAGCTGAAGGTGGCATTAGCGCTATATAGAAAGGATTATCCATATAATAAGGAGGCAGATCTCTTGCCACAGGGAATTAGAAAGCAGGAAATAAGTTGGCAAACAGAAAAAGAGACTGAATCCTTACATAATTAATGGATAAGCCCTAATGCGGTGAATCTAATTCTAAGCTAGTATAAGCAAAGATTGCTCAATCCTGGAAAACAGGATGGGCGAAGAAATAAATTAAGGAAATGTAACTAATGAAATTTACAACCCTGGCAGGCACATTACTTGTTTTATCATCAATTATTTTTCAATCTACATTACAGGCTGAAAACTTCAGAGCCCGAATAGTTAAAGTTCAGGGGCAGGTATATATTGTAAATTCAGAAGGTGAAAAGAGAGAGCCTGAGAAAAAACAGTTTCTCGTGAATAGTAACGAAACAGTCGTCACTAAAAAAGACAGTAAGGCAGTGGTACAGTTCGAAGATGGGGGCATGTCTGTGCTAGACCAGAAAAGTAGTTTAAGGGTTGAGCAATCAGGCTGGTTATCGCAATTGGGTGGTAAAATTTATTATGTTTTTAGAAAAGTAATTGGCAAACAAAAGCCAAAGAAAGTACGTACAAAATTTGCCACCATTGGCATACGGGGAACAACTTTTATTGTTGATGCTGAAGATGCCAGCCAACAGGTTGCATTACAGGAAGGTAAGCTAAATCTCGAATCTCCCGGTGATGATTATGAAATACATAAACCAGCACCCGCCGCTGATGATTTTGCTGCGTTTAAACAACAGGCCGCGAAACGTCAGCAGGCACTCGATGATGAGTTCAGTGATTATAAAACAAACATCGGTAAAGAGTTTGTTGAATATAAAAAGAGCTTTGATTTAGAGGCTAATAAAGTAGTTAGCTTCAGTGGTCAACGAGTAGATGAAAAGTCTTTAGATGGAGACTGGACGTCTTCTTTTGATGAATTTGCCGATTTCTCAAAAGACTATATTGATGCGTATAAAGAACTCGATCAATCTGCCGAATAAGACTGTACTGATTTTTAACTTCGGCTCAGCGTTATTTTTTCTTATAACTAATCTGAAGATTCAGTTCTGTATTTTAGAATACGGGCTAAATAAACTTAGCGAGTCTGTATTCAGAGATGTGGCGGTACCATAGATATTTAAAATTAAATATCTATGGTACCGTTCATTTGCGGATACCCCCTTAATCCTTGCAGGCCTCCTCCGTGTATGGATAATATTTTAGTGCCAGGTTTAAAATAATCGTGTTGAATCAGGTCTAAAATTCCCCATAACATTTTTCCGCTATACACCGGTTCCAGTTGTATATTATGTTCATGTTTAAAGTTTTTAATAAAAAAAATTAGCTCTATTGATGTTTTTGCGAAACCGTTAAAGTGATAATGATGATTTATTTTCCAGTCGGTTGAGTTTGCGCTGCCAGTTAAACCCGCTTTTATTTCTTTATCTAGTTGTGGGTTTTTCATTACGGCAAAACCTAAATATGCAGTATCGGGGTTTTTGTTATTTTGAATAAGTGCGCTAAACATTGTGCCGCTGCCAACTTCGCAGCAGATCACGTCATAGACATCTTCTAATTCGTCTAATAACTCAGCGCAACCTTTTATTCCAGCCGCATTGTTGCCACCTTCGGGAATAAGATAAAAGTCACCAAATTCCTTTATTAAACTTGTAATGAACTCAGGCTTATCTTTTTGTTTATATTCCAGGCGTGTAATGAATTTAAGTTGCATTCCCCAATCGAGCAAATCCTGTAAGCAGGGGTTTAGTTGCTTAGGTGCATGACCACGAATGATGCCGATAGTTTTCAGGTTAAGTTGTTTACCCGCTGCAGCCAGCGCGTGTAAGTGGTTTGAATACGCGCCACCAAAACTGAGCAATGTGTCTTGATTGTTTTTTTCAGCCTGAAGAATATTGTATTTTAACTTTCGCCATTTATTTCCCTGTATAACCGGATGGATTAATTCATCTCGTTTTATAAAAAGCTCAACTTTTTTTTCGCTTAAAAGTTTATTTTTTATTTGTGTAACCGGTGAGGGAAGGTTTAGATTTGTGAGAAGGTTTTCGAGGGAGTTCACGGGGTTTGTAATTTCAGATGCACCTGATGGTGCACCTGTGTGTTATTGATTGTTAAAAGTAAATATTTTTATTTTGCGACTACATGTATAACGGATGTGTATTCGAAATAAACAGTTCGGTCATCATAGACCCAACGGCTAATTGGGGGTTGGCCAACTGACGGTATTATTTCAGATGGTCGACCTAACTCATTTTCTACTTTATCTGTTGTCATGCCGCGACGTGGAAAGTCGAGCACTCTAACTGCAGCCACCTGTGATGTCTGGTTTATATCTAGCACATCACCCTGTTGAACCGTTTCTGTTTGAGGCTCTGGCTCTGGAGGAACTTCAGCTATACCCACTGGCTCAACAATTTCTTCCTCCTGCATAACAGGCTGGTCATTTTCATGTTGTTGTATAGGCATAGACTCGCTTGCTGCGGGTGCTTCTGTTGTTGTCTTTTCTGCTTCAGTATCATTTGCCCATGGGCTACTTGCCATAACCTGTGTACTGAATAACGCTATTATAATTAGACCTGCTGATTTCAATGTATTGTTTGTCATTGTGCTTCGCCATTATCTCTTTTCATAGATTCTAGCCTTTTTTTATAAAAAATACAGGTGCTTAGCCTTAATATTTCATGGGTTTTCGAGAAAAATGAGATATTTCGCTAATTAGATCGATTATAAGTGCAGATTTTCACTGTCCTGGAGCAGGGAAAACTGTTCACGCAGTTCCAGAATATGTTGTTCCCAGTAATTTGGTGTATTAAACCAGGGGAAGTTTAACGGGAAGCTGGGGTCTGACCAGCGCTTAGCAAGCCAGCTTGCATAGTGCATTAAACGGAGGCTGCGTAAAGGTTCTACCAGACGTAACTCTGCAGGATCGAGTTCAGCAAATTCAAAGTAACCGTCGAGCACATGATTAAGTTGTAACTGTTGTTCAGCCCGGTCACCAGAGAGTAACATCCACAAATCCTGTATTGCAGGGCCACTTCTGCAATCATCAAAATCAACAAAATGAGGCCCTTTATCAGTCCATAAGATGTTGCCAGTATGGCAGTCACCATGCAGGCGTATATTGTTCACTGTATCGCTGTTAAAGCGCTGTTTTAGTAACTCAATAAGGTCAGCGCTCAGGGTCTGATAGGCTTCCAGGAGGTAGTCAGGAATAAAGTCGTTTTTTAATAAGAAATCGGCACTATCTATGGCAAAGTCCTGAACTGAGAGAGTGGGTCGGCTTGTAAATGACTTACTGGCACCTGCCAGATGTATACGGCCCAAAAATCGGCCAATCCACTCTAAATGCTCTGCATTGTCTAACTCGGCTGTGCGCCCGCCTTTTTGAGGGTAGAGAGCAAACCTGAAATTATTGAAATTCAGCAGGCTTTGCTGATCAAACTGTAACGGAGCTACCACAGGAATTTCAAGTTCAGCTAATTCTGTTGTGAAATCGTGCTCTTCCTGAATTTGTTCATTGCTCCAGCGATTGGGGCGGTAGTACTTGCCAATTATCTTCGGTGCGAACTCGGTGCCTTCTTCCAGTCCAATTTGGTAAACCCTGTTTTCATAAGAGTTTAATGGAAATATACGCGCATCGCTTTGCAGGCCGAGTGATTCAACTGAATCAATAATTAGAGTAGGGTCTAGTGCCGCAAAATCGTGAGAGGGGTTTGAAGAGTCCATAATGGTAAGCTGAATCCCCGTTGCCAGATTATCGGTTTGTACCTGCCCTGTAGTAACTGCAGATACAAACCTTGATCTACAGTGGGGTTAGTCTTTGTATTTACTCAATACAAGGCAGGCATTCGTGCCACCAAAACCAAAGTTATTAGTGAGAACGGTATTCAGCTCTGCATTATCAACTCGCTTGGTAACCAAAGGCATACCGTCTACTTTTTCATCCAGGTTATCAACATTAGCTGATGCCTGAATGAATTTGTTCTGCATCATTAACAGACAGTAGATAGTTTCCTGAACGCCCGCTGCACCCAGTGAGTGACCACATAGTGATTTGCTTGAACTAAAGGGCGGTACATTTTCACCGAACACTTCTTTGATTGCACCGGTTTCAGCTACATCACCAACCGGTGTGCTGGTGCCATGAGTATTTATGTAATCAACGGGAGCATCAACAGTTGAAAGTGCCATTTGCATACAACGAACAGCACCTTCGCCTGATGGTGCAACCATGTCATGACCATCTGATGTAGCGCCATAACCGGTTAGCTCAGCATAGATAGTTGCGCCACGTGCTTTTGCATGTTCCAGCTCTTCTAAAACAACCACGCCGCCGCCGCCGGCAATAACAAAACCATCACGGTCTGCATCGTAACTGCGAGATGCCTTATCAGGTGTTTCATTGTACTTGGAAGAAAGGGCGCCCATGCCATCAAATAACATGCTCATCGCCCAGTGCTCTTCTTCACCCCCACCGGCAAAAACGATGTCCTGTTTGCCGAGTTGGATTTGTTCCATGGCATTACCAATGCAATGCGTGCCCGTTGCACAGGCAGAACTGATAGAGTAATTAAGGCCTTTGATTTTAAACGGTGTTGCCAGACAGGCTGAAACCGTACTGGACATAGTGCGGGGCACCATATAAGGGCCAACACGACGAATGCCTTTCTCACGTAGCGTATCGGCAGCGAGCACCTGGTTTTCAGGTGATCCACCGCCTGAGCCCATAATCAGGCCAGTTCTAGGGTTTGAAACCAGTTCGTCTGGAAGACCGGCATCTTCAATCGCTTGCTTCATGGCGACATAGGTATATGCAGCAGCATCACCCATAAAGCGTTTCACTTTACGGTCGATATGCTCATCTAAATCAATATCAATAGAACCTGCAACATGACTACGCATGCCCATTTCTTTGTATTTTTCCTGAAATTTTATGCCAGAGCGGCCTTCACGAAGTGACTCTGTTACGGATTGTTTGTCATTACCTAGACAGGAGACAATACCAAATCCAGTTATTACAACTCGTTTCATTTAATACGTACCTAAAAATCTTCAGTTGAGCTAAACAGGCCTACCCTAAGCCCTTTAGCAGAATAAATTTCGCGTCCATCAACCTTGACTACGCCATCTGCAATACCCAATATTAAACCACGGGCAATTACACGTTTGATATTAATCTGGTAACTTACTTTTTTAGCGGTAGGCAGAACCTGACCAGTAAATTTAACTTCACCTACACCCAGTGCTCGTCCACGACCCGGGTGACCTTTCCAGCCCAGATAGAAACCCACTAGTTGCCACATAGCGTCTAGCCCAAGGCAGCCAGGCATAACCGGATCACCGGGAAAGTGGCATTCAAAAAACCACAGGTCTGGGTTGATATCTAATTCAGCTTGAATCTCGCCTTTATCAAATTCGCCACCGACATCGGAAATATGTGTAATGCGGTCCATCATGAGCATATTATCGACAGGAAGTTGGGCATTACCCGGACCAAATAATTCCCCATGGCCGCATTTAAGAAGTTCTTCCCTGGTGTATGAGCTCTGTTGATTCGTCATTGCTTAAATTGGCCTTCAGCTGTTTACATAGTTGTATCGGGGGGGAATTGTAACGGAAATAGGCTGATGATGGTATGTCTGATAAGAAGCTATTGAGAGTATTTGTCTCAGGTCAAAAAATAAGCCCTGAATAACAGGGCTTAATAACTGCTTTTGGAGTAACTAAAGGTTTTAGTCGGTATAAAACTTTTGCTGAAATTTGAATTTAGCGACCAGTGTTTCACCGGCAGGCGTCGCTGTAATATCAAATTTTAATGTTTCATGGTTAGAAACCTGAGACTGAGCCAGATAGTAAATGGCTTCGCCGTCATGTATTTCTTTAAATTGCAGGTCTTTTGTCTGCCCGGTCAGGTTGCTGGCAAAACCACTCACTTTAGCTTTTACAGGTTTGCTCGCATCACCGTCTTTTTTCTGCACGGTGATATTTACAACCATGCGATTATTTCTTCGGGTGAGAGAGTAGGCCTTGGCAATTTCCGGCGTTAGAGTGTCGCTGCGAAAGGCGTTATAATGAATAACATAGTTGCCAAATTCTTTAGAGTTTTCAGCATTGATAACACCGGAAAATAGAGCAAAAAATAGCATTAATATACTGGTAATCGTTTTATTATACTGGGTCATATTTATATTCTCTCTAACGGGGATATTGGTTCATGTAGAAACTATAGACTAAAAAAAGCAGGTTTGCCTTGATTTGGGCAGCTGCAATTATTTACTGAAAAATCATAAAGATATTGCAGATGTGTGCTACTTTATTAACTAGCAGATTAACATTAACAAAGAAATTATATAGTGCAATTTGATAATACACTTTTGAAGCATCTTGTGCCCATCAAACAGTTGCAAGCTGAGCATCGGTTACAGATAGCATCGCAGTCACACATGCTTGAGTTGAGAGCAGGTGATGTGCTGACAGCCAATGATGAGCACCGTTGGTTTGTTTATTTAATTAAGGGAAAACTGGACTTACTCGAGCTGGACAAACAACCCTTATTATTAGATGCAGACGATGATCGGGCATACCATCCCATATTTAATGACGGTGCACATAAAATACGCCTGGTGGCGCAAAGCTCCTGCATTATTGCGCGTTTTGAAAAGCAGCTTTTTAATACCTTTATTGATCAGGAATTAATATCAGGTGAAGAGCTCGAAACAGTTGAAATGAACGAAGTTGAAGGCAATCTGTTCAATGCAATTATGCATGGATTTAATATGGGTAATTTAAAATTACCCAGCTTGCCAGATATAGCAATAAAAGTAAGAAAAGCACTGGAAACCCCTAATGCAAGTGCGGATGATATGTCTCGTATTATTTCTGCTGACCCGGCAATGGTAACCCGTTTAATTCAAGTGGCAAATGGACCATTAAACCGGGGTGTCGATCCCATTGCGAGTATTCAGGCTGCCATCGTTCGGTTAGGTATGCAGACCACTAAAGAGCTGGTGACCAGTTTTGCAATTAAGCAGTTATTTAAAACTAAATCAAAAATGCTTAATCAGCGCATGCACGAACTTTATGATCACAGTGTTGACGTTGCGGCAATCAGTTTTGCACTATCAAAGCAAACCGGTAAATTATCGCCTGATCATATGTTACTGGCAGGTTTATTACATGAGATCGGTGTTATACCTATATTAAGTTATATAGAAGACACCGGTTTAATGATTAATGATGAGTCTGAACTGGATAGCATTATTAAAAGCCTGAGAGGTGCCGTGGGAAGTATGGTTATTCGGCACTGGGGTTTGTCCAGTGATTTGTTTGCAGTTGTAGAAGAGTTTGAAAACTGGCAACGTGACGAAAAAGGTAAAATTGATACCTGCGATATGATTATAATTGCGCAAATATATCGCCGTTTAAAGCATCATCAAATTGAAGGTTTACCCAGAATCGATCAGGTTCCCGCATTTAAAAAACTCTACCCTGATAATCAGGATAAAGACTTTGCACAAAATGTTTTTCAACAGGCACACGATGAAATCTCAGCAATTATGCAGCTGTTAAAAATGTAAGGGTTTGGTGGTCTAAATCAGTTTGGTCCCAATCACTACTATCACACACTCGTTAGATTGACACACTCGGGGAAAGGTCTCCGCTTTTTGAGCCCTGTCCCCTGTGGTAATTCCGATCAGATGGGCAGAGCGATGAATGACTTCGTAAGACTTTAGGTGGTTTCAAAACAGGGAACAGAGCGCCAAAAAGCGGCGGTCTTTCCCCGATGGAGATGTGCCCTGACAGGGCGCGTGCTGGTTTGAAACTCATCCTGAACAATCCTCTTGTAAAACAGTTTATTTACACCTATTATCTAGAAACAGCTTTAACTGAGATAATAAAAATGAATAACGTCAGTTTACTAATTCCGAAACACCAGCGCCCTACGTGGACTCCTGAGCTAGATGAGATGGAAGCGCTTGCTTCTGATCTGGTAGAAATACCGCTATTGGGTACTATCACAGCAGGCCAGCCAATTGAACGTATTGAAAATCATGATGTTGTTACAGTACCTGCCAATATGGTGCGTAAAAACACTTACGCGTTAAAAGTGCAGGGTCACTCCATGATTGATGACAATATTCAGGATGGTGATGTCATTGTTGTTGAAAAACAGATGAATGCAGAAAATGGCCAGTCCGTTGTTGCGTTAATTAATAACGAACAGGTTACATTGAAGAAGTTTTTTATTGAAGCCGACGGTATTCGTTTGCAACCTGCAAACCCTGATATGGAGCCAATCATTTTAAAGAATGAAGAAGTTCAGGTGCTGGGTATTGTATCGGGTGTAATCCGTAGTTTTTAACACCCTGTTAAGGCACGTCTCCCTCGGGGAAAGACCGCCGCTTTTTGGCGTTCTGTCCCCTGATTGAAACCACCACGAGTTTTACAGAGTCATGAATCGCCTTTCCCATCTGATCGGAATTACCAGAGGGGACAGGGCTCAAAAAGCGGCGACCTTTCCCCGAGTGTCTCAATCATATGAGTGTTTCAGTCGGCGAGATTAATTAAGTAAAGCTCTTAAACAGCTCGCCGATTGCTTTTGATAAAACTTCTGAACGATCAGATGATTTAACGGCTTTTAAAATACTCTCCTGCATACCCGGTATATTGATTAAATCGACTATTACCAAATTAAAAAATTCCTGACCTTCACGGCAATTAGCCAGTGCTTCAAGAAACAGGTTAATGATGTTCTGATTTTTAAGCGTGAGCCAGCAGCGTCCGGAAACTGAAGCAAGCACTTCAGGGTGTGAGCCCGTTTCAGTGCTTAATACTTTATTTAAGATTTGCTCTAACAGCGACTGTTCTGCGCAATGGGATAAAGCGCGAATGCCCAAAGAAATAAAATTAGCATCCGGTTTTTCATTATCCAGTTCTTTATTAATAACATTAACAATCGCCTGAGAAATATTTGAATCAATTTTTTCATGCTCTAGACATTGTGCTAAAGCTTCAAACGGTTGTACGGGAATTTGTTCAATCGCAGCAGCAATCAGTGCCGCATTATTTTCTTCATCCAGTCTTGTCGCTATATCAGCTATGCCCTGAAAACCAACAAATGACCACTGATCGAAACCGGGTTTGCCGGCAAAATAATCTTTAGTGTGCTCATAATAACTTGAGGCTGGCTGGTTTAATAACTTGGCCGCTTTTGCATGAAAGCTAGCCATATGTTCCTGTTTTGGTTTGAAACCATATGGGTTTGATTCATCTTGTTGAGGTGACTCATCTCCCTCTTTATTAATCAGGCGCACGACAAAGTCATCTCGAATACCCGAAGTGAGTTTGCCTGCCGCATCCAGAGGGAAACGTAAAAACCAGATGACCAGCTCAGATTTTTTATCTTCTGTCCAAACAAGAAAGCCTAGCCAGGCCTGCTGTTGTAATGGAAGCGGGTAAGGTTTCTCACCCTGTTCAAAACTGAGAAAATCAGCCTGATCGATTTCTTCTATTCGACGTCCCATATCGAAAATTTTAAATTGTGTGCCAGCTTGATTCAGAAAATCAATTATGCCGTTTACCTGAGTCATTATTTATCCTCTACCTGAAGTTGTAACTCGCCGGACACCAATTGAAGGAAGCTTTTTCCGTCTAAAAACTGTTCAATCACCTGGCCTGCGTGGGCATAGCGCCAGCCCTGCATTAATGGGATGTCGGTTTTACCTTGAAGTAAAGATTCCAGGTCTTTACGAGAAGCCAGGTTTAGTGGAGTAATGCGGTGCTCTTGAGCTTTTAGTTTTAATAAAGCTATGAGTGCGTCCACTAAAGCTTCTTCGCGCATATTTAATTTGTGGCGTTTTACATGTTTGGGCCAGTGCTCCTGGGTCATACGAAGCGTATTTTTCATGCGTTGTAATATTTGCTCCGCATCCTCATTACTCAGCCTGGTCTTATTTAACGAGCGTAAGGTTTTAATTTTTTCAACATTATCAGGTTTTAAGCGAGCAATATCTATCAAAGCGTCATCAGGAACAATGCGTCGTCTCGGCCTGTTTCGCTTTTGTGCAATCTCTTCTCGCCAGGCAGCCAGTGCCTGTAAAATAGCGAGTTGTAAACCGCGTAGTTTCTGGTTTCCCTTAACTTTTTTCCATATATTATTGGTGTCTACCTTATATTTGGCGGGCATACAAAGTTCAGAGAAATCACCCTGTAGCCACTCAAGTCGATTGAGAGATTTAAGCTGCTCAATCATTTTAGGGTAAGCTTTGGCCAGATAATAAACATCACTTGCGGCATAGAGTAACTGATCTTTATTTAGTGGTCGCTTTAACCAGTCGGTACGTGACTGAGATTTATCGATGTCTATATTGAGTTCTTTTTTAATTAAAGCCGCGTAACCAATCTGATCACCGTAACCTAATAAACCTGCCGCTATTTGGGTATCAAACATCGGAGATGGAAGTGTTTTAAACAGGTGGTTGAATATTTCAAGATCCTGCCCGCTGGCATGTAAAACCTTAGTTACACTCGAGTTTGTTAGAAGTGAAAGAAAGGGTTTGAAATTTGTAATAGTCAGAGGATCAATACAGCAGGTGTCTGCACCGTTTGAAATCTGAATAAGAGCTAGTTCGGGGTAATAAGTTGTTTCGCGGTGAAATTCGGTATCAATGCAAATGACTTTGCTCAGGCGAATTGTGTCACAGTAAAGCGCCAGAGCTTCGTTGGTATCAATATAAACAATATCCATGGATAGCTTACTTGTTGGTTAAAAACAGGCTATATTGTACAGATAAACAAAATAATAATTTAAATTTTAATGATGCAACTCCCTAAATTTATAAGTACCCAATCCACGCTATTAGGGTTTGCAGCTGTAATCGTGCTTTGTGCCGTTATTGTAGGCACATTGCTTGTTCAGGTAGATACCTGGAGTAAGGCTGCTTTTGACCTGGTAAAAAACAATACTGAGCAGGTGCGCCTGGTTATGACCATGCGTGATGCTGTACAGAAGCGAGAGTTGATGATTCAGCGCATGATTAACATGAAAGAAGTGTTTGATCGTGACCAAGAGGCCGTCGATTTTCATCATCTATCAGGTGTTTATGCTCATGCCCGTGATGAGTTGTTGAACACGAATGTTGATGAAACGCTAATCAAAAATTTGAGTAAGCTTGATGACTCTGTAGCCTATGCCCAGCCATATCACGACAATCTGGTAGAAGCGATCGTTTTTGGTGGATATAAAGATGAAGACCTAAAGGCCATTTTTAAAGAAGGCAGATCAGCCAGTGCAAGTGTCTTATTTTTATTAGACCGTATTGTTGACAGTCAACTCGAAACACATGAAAAAGTTGAGGCAGAGTATGATCAGTCACGGCAGATGACACTGCTTATAATTGCACTAATATTTGCGGTTATTGCTGTAGTTGTTATGTTTGCTTTACGTGCATCGGGAAAGCAATTTAGCCGGGTCTCTCGCATGACGATTGTTGATGATGTTTCGGGTACCTATAATCGCCGTTATTTTGATATGGTTTTAGAAGAAGAGTGGAAGCGCAGTATGCGTGAATATACACCGATTAGTTTACTGATGGTGGATATCGACTACTTTAAAGCCTATAACGATAATTTCGGGCATCAAATGGGCGACACGTGTTTGTTTACGGTCGGTAAGTTATTGTCTGGTCAATTAAAACGCACAGCCGACTTTACAGCGCGTTATGGCGGCGAAGAGTTTGCAATTGTTTTGCCGAATACAACTGTTGAGCACGCTCGTTTATTAGCTGAGCGATTAAGGCGTTCGGTAGAGGTGGCCAGAATAAAAGCGGGTAATGAAGAAGTTAGTCCCTGGGTGACAGTCAGTATTGGTGTGGCAACCACGACAGCTGAATATGACCAGCCCAGTGCAGTTTTGGTTAAGGCAGCTGACAATTGCCTTTATGAAAGCAAGCGCGCAGGGCGTAACCGTGTGACAGATAAAATGCTTGAGTCTCTAGCTTAATTAAAAATAAAATTTTTCTCGTTTAAGTTTACCGACAGCCCGTTTTTCTATTATGGGTTCATCTGCTACATGTGTATCTGCTAGGGGTTTTTCGGCCCTAGTAATTCAATTTGATAACCATCCGGATCTTCAACAAAAGCAATAATGGTTGTTCCTGCATTCATTGGCCCTGCTTCACGAAGTATTTTTCCACCCTGTTGTTTTATTTTATCAACCGCCGCAAAAACATCGTCAACTTCCAGTGCTATATGGCCATAACCCGTGCCTAAATCATAACTGTCGGTATCCCAGTTGTGGGTTAGCTCTAATGCAGAATTACTGGCTTCATCGCCATAACCTAGAAATGCCAGTGTAAATTTGCCTTCAGGGTAGTCTTTTTGACGGAGTAATTGCATCTTAAATATCTCTGTATAGAATTTAATCGATTTTTCTAAATTTCCTACACGAAGCATAGTGTGTAAAATGCGCATTAATGTGCCCTTTATTAAGCCTGAGTTTTTAATGGCGTTAGTATATCCCAATACAAATTAGGATGAGTAAGTAATGTTAGATACAGATATTAATGATTTAAGCAAAGAATATGAAAAAATTGTAGAAGCCTTAACCCTGAGTCTCAAGTCTTCAGGCACGGCTGAATCTGAGCAGGTTTTAAAAATGATTGAAGCATTACGCCAGAATATACAAATCATGTTGCGCCTTTCATCAGATGTAGATAATAAAAACCAGCCAGATATAGATGAAGAAGAAGTCACAAAAATTGGTGATTATGCACTAAATCTACTGGATGAAGTTTCCATTAGTTGCGCATCAAGAGGCATGCAAGATCAAATGCTTGAGTTACATCGTTTGTCATTGCCTATTGTTCTCTGGTTAAAAAAGCATAACGGAAAAGTTATAAAACTGGATATTATTGTTAATGCCATAGCGAGTTATGCCAATACAATTAAAGACAATAAACAACTTGAAGTATTAAGTGATGTTATAAAAAATATTATTGAAGTAACTGATTTGTCGATTAAAAAAGATCTTGAAGCAACTAATCCAATGCGCCCCTGGCGTATACTGAATCTTAACTGGGGTATAGTTGCTACTCGCACCCATAATCCACAAATAATGCAGGCTGTATTTGATCAGTTAATAAAAAACATACCGGCTGATAGTCAGCAGTTTTTCAATGAAGGTATGCAGCAAATGGACATAGTGGGTTACCCGGAGCCGGTACGAGAAGTTATGCAAAAATATGCTGGTGGTTTTGGTGTGGACGGAGTTCGCCACTAATTAGTCACAGTAATTGCGACGAACTTAAAGTAAAAAGGGAATATTTAAAGTGCCGATAATGGCTTTTTTTAAATCTTATTGCAGAAAAAAGTTATTATTAAGCTCGGCACCTGATTGGTGTAGGTGCCGGGCTGAAAATAAAGTCATTAATAATCTAGTTCTGGTTAGCGATTACGGGATGATTAAGATTTAGAAAATCAACCAGAATATTACCTGTTTCTGTTAACAAGGGTGTAGGCCCGTCTTTCTTTTCGAGTTCGTCGTCAGCTACGGTTACTTCTTCGCTATCTTCAATTTTATTATCAAGCTCTTCAAGACTCGTGATTAATGGCATATTCAAAGCTTTGCGTCGATCGTTTTCCAGTTTTATCTGAATGTTTTCAAGATCTTTCTTCTCCTGACGACGTTTGCCTTCATTAAGCGAAATTTCTTTTTGCTGACGACGTTTTTCGATTAAGTTATTGGTTTCAGTTAAATGTATGAAGTCAGGGTCTTTAGTAATTCGTTTATTGTGTAATGCTTCTAGTTTAGGAATCTTAAGAGAAAAATCATCATAGGTGCTAAACGTAGCCGCTTTAATTTTATCCCATGGAAGAGCTGCTTCTAATGAACTCTCACCAACCTCAGTTACATTATAAAGTGAGGGCAAAGCAATATCAGGAATGACACCGCGGTTCTGTGTGCTGCCGCCTGTAATACGATAAAATTTTTGCTGGGTGAGTGTTATCTGGCCGCTCGATAAAGGTAACATTGCCTGCACCGTACCTTTTCCGTATGTCTGAGTACCAACAATAATACCTCGATGATAATCCTGAATTGCACCGGCAAATATTTCTGACGCAGATGCACTTATTCTGTTAACTAAAACCGCCAATGGGCCGGTATAACTAACTTTTTCATCTTTATCATTAGATACATAAATACGACCGCTTGTGTCTTTTACCTGAACCGTTGGTCCCGATTTAATAAACAAACCGATTAATGTGTTTACTTCATGTAACGATCCGCCGCCGTTATCACGTAAATCAATAATGATGCCGTCTACCTTGTCAGCTTTAAGTTCTTTTAATAATTTTTTAACATCACGTGTTGTGCTTTTGTAATTAGGGTCGCCTTTATTAGCTGCTTCAAAATCAATATAGAATTTTGGAATATCAATAACGCCTAAACGATATTTCTTACCATAATTATTCAGTTCAATAATTTCCTTGCTGGCATCCTGTTCATCTAATTTAACTTTGTCACGGGTAATGGAAATAATTCTTGTCTTAGATGTGTCTACAGCATTAGCTTTTAAAATCGCTAAACGTACTATGGTGTCTTTTTTGCCGCGAATTAAATCCACAACATCATCCAGTCGCCAGCCGACGACATCAACAATTTCACCTTTAGCACCCTGACCAACACCGGTTATTCTGTCGTTAGCTTTTAACTCGCCGGCTTTATCAGCAGGTCCTGCAGGAATCAAACGAGTCACTTTGGTGTAGTCATCGTCTGATTGCAGCATTGCGCCGATGCCCTGCAAAGACAAACGCATACGAATGTTAAAGTTTTCAGTGCCCCGTGGTGAAAAATATTGAGTGTGCGGGTCATAACTTAATGTTAATGCATTCATGTAAACACGATATGCATCTTCAGAGTTATTTTGCTGTATTCTTTTTAACTGGCTGTTGTAACGTTTGCTTAAAAGCTCCGCTATTTTGTCGTTTTCTTTGCCTGAAAGTTTTAAGTTCAAAGCGCTATTAGTTAGACGTTTATGCCAAAGCTTATCCAGCTCTTTTGTGCTCTGTGGCCAGGCATGATTTTCACGATCTATATAAATCGTTTCATTGCTTTTAAAATCCAGTTTATCAACACCCTGATTAATCGTAGCCAGAAGATATTGCAGTCTTTCGGTTACACGTTGCTGATAACGATTAAACATCACAAACGCAGGGTCTACTTTTCGTGCACGAAAGGCGTCGTCTAAACGGTAGCGGTATTTTTCAAACTCATCTATATCGGCCTGAATAAAATAACTGCGATTACCGTCGAGTTCTTTAATATATCGACTGTAAACAATTGAAGAGAGGTTATTATCCAGGCGAATCTCGGTTCGCTGGTAATGTTGCTGAGCTAAACGATTAACAATTTCCGCGGTCGTGCGGTTGTGCTCATCAAGAGGTTTTAAGGTTTCAAGAGCGGTGCCTGTTTTAGCATTGGCTGTTGATAAACCTAAAATGAATAACAGGCCAATGGCTTTAAACGGTGCCTTAATAGGGGCTTTAATAGAAAACTTCATATAAATCAGTAATTTAGTAGTTGAAAGGTGTCTTATGCTTAAGTGTAGACTATATATAGAGTGTCCAGGGTGTCGATTATATCAAACTCCGTAAACGTTCGCCTTGATCGATGGCTACGCACTGTTTAAGATGCCTCAGAAATACAATAAGTTCAATGAAAAAGGTCTCAAAATGCGTAGTACTAACAAATTTTTTACTGTTCTGGCAGCCACATTGCTCTCAGTAAGCCAAATATCGCCGGTAATTGCTGAAGGAAGTCAGCCTTTACTGGATAAAAACAAATTTTCTATAGGTGCGGGTCTATCATTAAACTCTGTTAGCGGGCCTGTTGATGATGAAGTGGGTTTTCAGTTTTTCGGTGCTTATAACCTGACAAAGGTGAACTTAATGGAAGGTGTTTACAGCTCTGTTGAATTCGGTGTTATGGATTATGGCTTTAACAATGACAGTACGGGTATCTGGGGTACTTATGTTATTGACGGCGGCATTAATGGCCGTTTTGGCTGGTTGGCTCGTCTTGGCCTGGATATAGGTGATGATGATGGCGTAATGCTGGGTGTGGGTGCAGACTTTGCGGTTAGCAAAAAACTGGATATGCGCCTGGAATATGTTATTCGTGATGAAATTGATTCATTACAATTTAATGTGGTTTACAACCTGTAGGCATGCATTTATAAACTGGGCAGCAGTGCATGCTGTTCAGGTTTTGATACAGGTATTTATCAGCAAACAGGGCTTTAGTTGAGCCCTGTTTTTGTTTCTGTGTAATTAATATATCTAAAGAACCTGCTTTAATTTATGGGGCTTAATCAATAATTAAATCGACGGTTTCTATTTTATCGTTTTGATAAAAATATCCCCGCATATCCAAAACACCTTTGGTGCTCAGAGAAATAATAATATTCAGAGCATCTTTATATGCAGCATCATCGAAATCTTTCTTTGAAGGAATAGCTTCACTACTCGGGTGGCTGTGATAAATCGCAAACAGGTTTTGTTGTTTTTCTCTAATTAATTTAAAGGCGTTAATTTGCTGTTCGGGCTGCATTTCAAACACACAGTTTTTATCGCTCGCAATATTTTCAACAGGATAAACCTGAAACTTATCTTCATTGGTTTTTGAAATTAAACCGCAAATTTCTATATCAGGCGTAAGCTGTGCCAGAGTGAGTAATCTATTGGCGAGTGTGCGGGGTATGATTATTGTTTGATTCATTGTTTTTTATATAAGGTTATTTATTTTCTTGTTTATTTACGGTTTATTTACTGTTTATTTTTTTTGGGGGGTGATGCTGTCTGACCACATACAGGGCAGTCAGGTGATTTTTTAAAATTCATACAACGCCAGTCCTGATACATAGCATCGGTGATGAGTAATTTACCCGTTAAGGTTTCACCGTAATTGGTTAATAGTTTAATGGCCTCCATTGCCTGAATAGAACCAATAATACCCACCATAGGTGACATCACGCCGTTTTCACTACAGCTGGTATTTTCTTCACCATCTTCATCATAAAGGCAGCGGTAGCAGGGGCAATCTGGGTTTTTAAAATCAAAAACACTGACCTGGCCTTCCATGCGAATAGCCGCACCCGAAATCAGTGGTGTGCGCGTATTAAAACAGGCGCGATTAATCATAAAACGGCTGGCAAAATTATCCGTCGCATCAACCAGCAGGTCAGTTTTGTCTAACAGCTGCTCAAGCTCACTTTGCGTTAATTTTTTATTAATGCAAACCGTTTCAATCTCAGGGTTGAGTTCGTTAATGGCTGCAGCAGCTGATTCAACTTTAAGCTGATTGAGGCTACTTGTGCTGTGAATAATTTGTCTTTGTAAATTTGATAACTCAACATGGTCAAAATCAACCAGTGTAAGTTTGCCCACACCCGCAGCAGCAAGGTACATCGCAACAGGCGAGCCAAGCCCGCCCAGGCCCATAATTAAAACATGGGCATCAAGCAGAGATTGTTGTTTGCTTTCATCAAAACCGGGTAAAAGAATTTGCCGGCCATAGCGCAGCAGTTGCTCATCATTCATGGGATGGGATCATAGCAGGTTTGGCTGAGTTGCCAAACAGGGGGTTGTTACAGGTATTTATTACAGGTGTTTATTATAGGTATTTGCGCCAGTGATCCGGGCGTTTATCGCGGCAACCGTGGTAATTGCTGGAGTAACGTTTTACAAAAACTTGTGTGGTATTGTCGGTGCTTTCAGAAACACCTAAATTGGCACGTTGAGTCTCTTCTGAATAACTATAAAGTGCGCGCTTCATTCGATATAACAAACGGCTATCCAGATGATAACCAAGGCGAACCAGAACTTTTTCAATCGCATCCAGGGTCATGTACCGAACATCATAGGTGATATAAAGGCATAACTCATCCGCCAGAGTGATCTCTAACACACCTTGAGCATCAGACAGTAACAATAAAGCGCTACGCGCCTGATTAGGGTCGGGATGGAGGTGGCAGAACCGAAGTTCTCGCCGTTTAATTAGCTCTTCTGTATCGCTCATAGCTAATAAGTTAGAATAAGTGTGGTTATTTTACAAGTGTTTTTTAAAAAAATTCAAATATTTGTGAATTTATAAAAAAGCAATATCGTTGTTCATAACTTATTGAATATTATGGTTTTAATCCGCATGTGAGGCGAGGCTGATGTGATAAATCAGAAAATTGCTGGATATTTTTGTAACCTGAATCCATAAATATGTCATGTAATTTGGCTTTTTGATCAAATCCATGCTCAATTATTAATAAAGCACCTGATTTCATGTGTTTCAGGGCCTGCCGGCAAATAAGGCGAATATCATCCAGCCCATCTTCACCTGAGGCCAGAGCGCTCACAGGCTCGAAACGGACATCACCCTGTGACAGGTGTGGGTCTGATTGAGGAATATAAGGCGGGTTGCTGGCGATAATATCAAACAGCTGAACGTGCTCAGTTGTTAATTTTGGCGAATCAGCCTGTAATGCCTCAAACCAGCTGCCATTAATAAAGTGAACATTGTTTAACTGTAATTGTTTGGCGTTTTGTTTTGCAATATCAAGTGCAGCAACCGATTTATCCGTTGCGGTAATTTTCCAGTCAGGTCGCTCAGAGGCAAGAGCCAGTGCAATAGCGCCACTACCCGTGCCTAAATCAAGGCAATTAATGTTTGAGCTTTGCGGGTAGGCTTTAAGAATTTCCTCAATCATTAATTCGGTTTCAGGGCGGGGAATTAACGTGTCTTTACTAACGTTTAAATCGAGTGACCAGAACTCACGAGTGCCGGTGATATGCGCAATGGGTTCACCGCTTTGTCTTCTTTTTAAAAGCGCATTAAAAAGCTGTGTTTCATTTTCGTTAAGTTCTTTGTCAGGCCAGGTGATAAGCCAGGTGCGATTTTTATTCAGGCTGTAAGCCAGCAAAACCTCAGCATCGAGGCGAGCTGAGTCACTTATGCTTTCAAGTTGTTGAGTGGCGTTTTTTAAATGCTGAATAATTTGCAATTGATAACCCGGCTATTTAAAGAGTGATTTGTCTGCAGCTTACAGCTCAGATAAAGCCGCCAACTGTTCTGCCTGATACTCATTAATTAACGGTGAAATAATGTGCTCTAAGCCACCCTGCATAAATTCGTCGAGTTTATAAAGGGTTAAATTTATACGGTGATCCGTAACGCGTCCCTGTGGAAAGTTATAAGTGCGAATGCGTTCAGAGCGATCACCACTACCGACTAATGACTTACGGGTTTCGGCCTGTTCAGCTGCTTGCTTCTCTTCTTCAGCACTCACTAAACGTGCCTGCAATAATGATAGTGCACGGGCTTTGTTTTTATGTTGAGAACGTTCGTCCTGACACTCAACAACAACACCGGTGGGTATGTGAGTTAAACGAACAGCCGAATCGGTTTTATTAACGTGCTGTCCACCCGCACCAGATGCGCGATAAGTATCAACCCGTAAATCAGACATGCTAATGGTAATTTCTTCCATCGCATCAGGCTCGGGAATAACCGCAACCGTTGCAGCAGATGTATGTACACGACCCTGAGATTCTGTTTCCGGCACACGTTGCACGCGGTGTGCGCCTGACTCAAATTTTAATTTTGAATAAGCACCCTGACCAACAATGCGCGCAATCACTTCTTTGTAACCACCATGTTCGCCGTGGTTTTCACTCATGACTTCAACTTGCCAGCGTTGAGTTTCTGCATAACGGCTGTACATTCTAAATAAATCACCGGCGAAAATTGCCGCTTCGTCGCCACCTGTGCCGGCACGCACTTCAAGATAAATGTTGCTGTTATCATGTGGGTCTTTAGGTAATAAAAGTTTTTGCAGTTCGAGTTCTAACGTTTCGACACGACCTGTGGCATCCTTTTTTTCTTCCATGGCCATTTCACGCATTTCGGGATCTTTTTCTTTTAGCATTTCTAATGCAGCGCTTATATCGTCTTCGGCTGTCTGGTAATCGTTAAATGCTTTAGTAATGGGCTCCAGATGAGAGTACTCCATGGATAATTCGCGAAATTTATTCTGATCAGAAATAACCTCTGGCTCACTAAGTAACATGCCTACTTCTTCCTGGCGTTCGCACAGTGTTTCTAACTTTAGACGAATTGAATCTTTCATAGAGTTTCTTTTTAATTAAAATTAATTTTTTTGTTTAGGTGTTTTTGCGGGTGTATTTTTGGGCGGTTTTTTATTTGAGCTTATAAATAATTGCCGTGCAAAGTCGAGTAAATCGTGCCGACTATTTTCACCTGTCTGACGTAGCGTCGCGCTAGGTTGATGCAATAATTTATTGGTTAAAGTGCGCGCTAAAAAAGCCATTGCTTCTTCGGCTGATTTTCCCTGAGCTAATTGAGCCTGTGCTTTTTGTAAAATTTCACTTGAGATAACTTCGGCATTTTCACGAATGTCTCTAATGACTTCAACAGAATCAAGAGCGCGTTCCCAGTTTAAAAAATCATCAACCTGATTTTCAATAATCTTATGTGCCTGTTCTGCCGCTTCCTGTCGTGACTCGATGTTTTCCTGAATGATTTCATGCAGGTCATCTACCGTGTATAAAAACACATCGTCAAGCTCATTAACTTCAGCTTCAACATCTCTTGGCACAGCAATGTCACACATAAATATGGGTTTGTGTTTACGTTTTTTCAATGCGTTTTCTACCGCGCCTTTACCTAAAATAGGTAAAGGGCTGGCGGTAGATGAAATAACGATATCGGCTTTGTGTAAATAATCAGGAATTTGTGGCAGGGCAATGGCCTCGCCGTCAAACTGGTCGGCTAACACCTGGCCCTTATCAACGCTTCGGTTGGCAATTATGATGTGCTTGATATTATTGCTTTGCAGATGTCTGGCAGCCAGCTCAATGGTTTCACCCGCACCAATCATTAAAGCGGTGTGTTCATTCAGCTCGCCGAAAATTTGTTTAGACAGGCTAACCGCAGCAAAGGCGACTGAAACCGGGCTAGAGCCAATAGCGGTATCGGTGCGCACCTGTTTAGCCACAGAAAAAGAATGCTGAAACAGTTTGCCCAGCAGACTGCCCATGGTGCCCTGTTCGTTTGCCTGAGCAAAGGCCTGTTTCATCTGGCCTAAAATTTGCGGCTCACCCAACACCAGTGAATCCAGCCCGCAGGCAACCTGCAGCGCATGGCGAATAGAATCTGTGTGTCGATGCGTATAAAGGTGTTCGCTAAACTCTGAGCTGTTCAGGTTATGAAACTGGCTTAACCACTCAACAATTTGCTCAATTGCCTGCTGGTTTAACGATTCATCATTGTCGGTGGCGCAATATAACTCGGTTCTATTACAGGTCGATAGAATAGCGGCTTCTTTAATATTTCCTAACGCAGACAATGACTTAACTGCAGACGCAAGGTTTTCTGGCGAGAATGCCAGGCGCTCACGAATACTGACCGGAGCGGTTTTATGATTTAAGCCAAGTGTAATTATCGACATACTGTGAAAAATGGTGGCAGGGCTGAGAAAATCGCCAATCCCGCTATCTAGCGCCCTTGAGAGTCCGGTTAATGAAACCCATAATTTTGAGGCAATAGGCCTGATATTACAAGGTTTCAGTGATCTATCGGCTAAATGAGGCGAATCAGTTTCAATAAAATCATAAGACGAGATTGAACTTCATCACGTATAACCCCATCTGAAGAGTAAGAATCGGGCAAAATTGATTATTTAGGTTATTATTAATAGGTAAGTGCTCTGCAAGAGTCTGTTTAGCCGTCAAACTTTAAGGTTGGTTGTTAGTCTATGAAGCGGCTGTCAAAAAAATTACGTTTTATCATGGTTTCACCCCTGCTGGTTGTCTACTTAACGGCCTGTAACGTCGCGTCTGTAAAAGAGCAGCCTGATGATGCTGTGCCTGATAATAAGAAAGAAATTATTAAGGGCGATGATATTGCCCATTCCAGGAATGGCGATAAGGCCAATGATATCAATGGCGCCCATGATACTAATGGGGCAAGCAAAGCCGAAGCAAGATACTCGGCTTTAATGGATAGTAACTTGTTGTTTAACTTGCTGGCGGGCGAGTTTGCTGGTGTGCAGGGCAATATGGAGCAATCTATCGCTTATTATGCCGCGGCGGCAGAGCAGAGTAATGACCCAGGCGTAATAAGCCGGGCGGCGTATATTGCGTTATACGCAGGCAAATATGAGCAGGCAATAGAGTTAACCGATCACTGGTCTGAGCTGAATTTACCCGCAGATGAAACGATTGATCGTATCCGAGTTGTGTCTTTACTACATCTAGAATATTTAGAACCTTCGGTTGAAGCCATAGAAGCCATGTTAATAGATGGCGAAAAACTTGACGAAAAAATCATTGCTCCGGTTACGCACCTGTTAAGCAAAGAAGCAACCCCCGTGTTTGCAAAAGAAGTGGTGACGCGCCTAAATAAAAAACACCCCAAGCAACCTTTTTTATTATTACTGCTGGCAAAATTTGAGGCCAATGTGGGCGAGTATGAAATTGCCTTAATGCATGTAAAACAGTTGATAGCGTTAGATGAAGATTTAGCCGATGCCTATTTAATTCAGGCGCAAATTTATGCGGGCATGGGTAATCAGCCAGAGGCCGTAGAATCCATCGCGACTGCAGTAAGCAAACGACCTGAAGATACTCGTTTAAGGCTTCAGTATGGTCGCATGTTAGTGCAGATGAAGTTATTTGATAAAGCGTTGCATCATTTTGAAATTTTAAAGCAGTCACTGCCTCACGATGAAAATGTTTTATTAAGTTTGGGTTTGTTGTCGATAGAAACCGATAATAATCAACAGGCAAAAGAATATTTACAGGAGTTGTTAGACAACGGTTATCACAATCAGCAGGCGCATTATTATCTGGGGCGTATTCAGCAAAACGATAATGAAATTATGGCAGCCATTGCAAACTACGAGCGAGTTTTAAGTGGTGAATACTGGTTAGACGCAAGACTTCGTGCCGCCGGGTTATTAGCAAAGGCGGGTGATCCTGAGGGAGCATTAAAAAAACTCGAATCATTAAATCAGCGTGAACAAACTGATAAATCAAGAATTCAGGTTTATCTGGCTAAAGGTGAAGTGTTACGTTCGGCAAGCCGAAATAAAGAAGCCTATAGCTTGTATAACACGGCGCTGGCCATGTCCCCGGAAAATACCGATTTACTTTATGCGCGTGCTTTAACGGCTGAAAAACTCGACATGCTGGATGTGACCGAGTCAGATTTAAAAATGGTGATTATGCATGAGCCAGAAAATGCCAGCGCATTAAATGCACTGGGTTATACGTTAGCCGATAGAACCGAGCGTTTAAACGAAGCCCGTGAATATATTTTAAAAGCCGCCGCGTTATTGCCTGATGATCCCGCAATACTCGATAGTTTAGGTTGGGTATATTTCCGCTTAGGTCAGTATGAAGAATCTATAAAATGGTTAAGTAAAGCATTTGAGTTTTTGCAAGATGCAGAAATAGCCGCGCACCTGGGCGAAGCTTATTGGATGAGCGGACAAACTCAAAAAGCCAAAAGTATCTGGGATAAGGGTGTAAATCTTAGTGGTAATCAGGCCGTGCTCAAGGCTACAATGCAGCGACTAAAAAAATAGATTTATAGTTTACGACTCTATATTTAAGTTCTATATTTAAAAAGGCGCTGCTTTACTTTAGCCATTTAACTTAACGCTTTGATTTAGTGATTTAGTGGTTTAATTCAGTCATACGCAGCATCCGAAAATATTTCAGGTTAAAAACCAATCAATGAAAATAATATATTTTTTACCTTTGCTGATATGGCTAGGCGCTTGCTCAACTACCCAGCAAAAAGATCAAACAAGTGAAACGGTAAACTGGCAGTTACAACAGAAAGAACTCGCTCAACTGCAAAGCTGGGCTATCAATGGCCGCATCTCGGTGCAAACAGAATACGAAGGTGGTCAGGCCGACTATCGCTGGCAACAACACAACAACACCGATTATGACATTCGCCTGCAAGCACCCATGGGTGCCGGCACAACCCTTATTGCTGGGCGGCTTAATGGCGTGAGTTTAAAAACCTCATCCGGTGATGAGTTGTTTGACACCGATGTAGATAAATTAATGTTAAAGCTTAACGGCTGGCCGCTACCGGTGAGTGGATTGCAATATTGGGTAAAAGGTTTGCCCGCACCTGGCAGTTCGTTTGAAGTGAGTAAATGGAATAATAACGGTTTGCCCGCAGTCATGCTGCAAGACGGATGGCGCATTGAACTTAGAAAATATAAAAAAGTCGGTGAGAATCTCTTACCCGGTAAGTTATTTATTAACCGAAAGAATGGCGACGAGGTTGATGTGCGATTAATTATTCGTCAATGGAAGCTGGGGGCAAATAATGTCCAGTTATAAGTTTTGGCCGGCACCCGCCAAGTTAAACCTGTTTTTACAAATCACCGGTCTACGAGACGACGGTTACCACAACCTGCAAACCGTATTTCAGTTTTTAGATGTGGGTGATCGTTTACGCCTGGTGCAACGAGACGATGGCAAAATATTGCGCAAAACCGATACCGAAGGCGTGAAAGCTGAAGATGATCTGGTTGTAAAAGCCGCTAAAGCATTACAGGCAGTAACTGGCACAGATAAAGGTGCCGATATCTATGTGCAAAAAATATTACCTATGGGCGGGGGTGTAGGGGGCGGCAGTTCAGATGCGGCCACCACGTTGGTTATATTAAATCACCTGTGGGAAACCGGGCTGGATGTAGCCGCATTAGCAGAAGTGGGCCTGACATTAGGTGCCGATGTTCCCATATTTATTCATGGACACGCGGCATTTGCCCAGGGCATAGGTGAGCAAATTGAAGAAATTTCACCGGTCGAGCCCTGGTATTTGGTTGTTCACCCCGACGTTCATGTAACAACATCTGAAATTTTTAACAATTCCCAATTGACACGAGACTGTCCAGCCATCAGAATATGCGACCTTCAAATCGGCACTGCAAATGAAGCAGAGAAATTTGATGAGTTAGGAAATGTGTTTGAGCCAATAGTTGCCAAACAACACCCTGAAATTGCTGAAGTTATCCAGCACCTCAGAAAATATTCAAATGCCAGGCTAACCGGAACCGGCGCTTGTGTATTCGCCGCTTTTGAAAGTAAAGAAGCCGCACAGGACGTGTTAGCAAAACTGCCCGATCACTGGACAGCGTTTGTTGCTAAAGGTTTGAATAGGTCACCGCTTCAAGTTATGCTTGCAGCTGAAAAAATGACCGAATAAAATTATCAGCTAAATTGGTATTGTTGATAAATAAAAAAAGTTTATTGGGCCGTCGCCAAGCGGTAAGGGCGAAGCGGAAAAGAAAAAGCAAATGACCTTGCTTTTTCCCGCTGAGCGGGCAAGCAGGGATGCTTGCCCAGGTTCCCTACACCATGGATGGTTTGGCGTATTGATTTAAGTAGGACATCGACCCTTGAATGTTGGCAGGGGAGATGAAAAAGAAAAGTTTATTGGGCCGTCGCCAAGCGGTAAGGCAACAGGTTTTGATCCTGTCATGCGGAGGTTCGAATCCTCCCGGCCCAGCCATATAAAAACTGCACATGAGTTACGCTGTAGAGAAATCCAGAGCAACTGATTTGCAGTCTCCACCGGGAGGGTTTGAACCGTTAGAGGTTCGACAAATTCGCCGGGAGCGAATTTGAGCAGCGATGCTTTTACGCTGACCCGAAGGGCGAGGGCAGGGATAGCCCGAGTAATCCTTCTGACTTGAAATACCAGATACTTCGTAATACACCCTCGAAGTAAAATGTAGACGCGATTTTAATCGCACTAAGAGCACCATAAGGTGCATCTACAAATAAGATAGACGTTTTAATTTAAAAACCTCTATCTTGCACAATCCGGATTTGATAAGGTTGGCCTAAACCAACCCCCTTTGTTTCTAACCAGTAGCGAAACACATTGTGAACGAAAACAACGCCGAGTTGATGATTTTTTCCGGTAACGCCAATCCGGAGCTTGCACGCCGCATAGCCTCACACCTACACCTTTCCCTTGGTAAATGTACTGTTCAAACCTTTAGCGATGGCGAAGTCAGCGTTGAAATTGAAGAAACGGTGCGTGGTCGTGAAGTCTTTATAATCCAGCCTACCAGTCAGCCCTGTAATGATCATATTATGGAATTGATGGTGATGATTGATGCATTGCGTCGAGCATCTGCTCAGCGGGTTACCGCGGTCGTGCCCTATTTTGGCTACTCTCGTCAAGATCGTCGCCCACGCTCAGCACGTGTGCCCATTACCGCTAAGGTTGTGGCAAACATGCTTGAAAGCGCCGGTTTAGACCGAATTCTGACAGTAGATTTACATGCCGATCAAATTCAGGGCTTCTTCAATATTCCCGTTGATAACGTATATGCCTCGCCGATCTTATTAGGCGATGTATGGCGCCAGCGTCACGATGATCTTCTTGTTGTGTCACCTGACGTAGGTGGTGTAGTGCGTGCCAGAGCGTTAGCAAAACGTTTAGGTGATGCAGATTTAGCGATAATCGATAAACGTCGCCCTAAAGCCAATGTGTCACAGGTTATGAATATTATCGGTGATGTAGAAGGTAAAAACTGCGTACTGGTTGATGACCTGGTCGATACCGCCGGCACACTTTGCAAAGCCGCTGCTGCACTAAAAGAGCACGGTGCAGAAAGTGTTTCAGCTTATTGCACGCACCCGGTTTTATCCGGCGCAGCCATTGATAACCTCTCAAATTCAGAGCTAGATGAGCTGGTGGTAACCGACACTATTCCCCTAACAGAAAAGGCGCTAGCCTGCGGTAAGATACGCCAACTGTCTATTGCTACCATGTTGGCCGAAACCATACGCCGCATCGACCAGGATGAATCAGTTAGCTCCATGTATATGGACTAACAAATAGTCGAGTGTCTTTAGTCGCAAGTTATGAGTCAAAAGCGGCTTCTCCGATGGAGAAGCCGCTTTTTTGTTTCTGCATCCGAGCATGGTTTTAATCGCTTTTACACCCCAGTTGCTCAAAATACCAAAAAATACACTTATTGTTCCGTATGGCGGGGTTTTCATGTATAATTCGCGCTCTTTTTCGTCGGGGCAAATGGTCGCGTTACCCTGACATATACTTTGGAGCTACATCATGGCTATTACAATTAACGCTGAAACGCGTACAGACCTGGGGAAGGGTGCGAGCCGCCGCCTGCGTCACCAAGAGAAAATTCCTGCAATCATTTATGGTTCAGGCGATCCTAAAAGCTTAACTATCGACTTACGTGAAGTTCGTCCACATGTTGATAACGAAGCGTTTTATGCCTCTATCGTTGAAGTTACTGTAGACGGTAAGAAAACACCTGAAAAAGTTATCGTACGTGACATTCAGCATCACCCATACAAAGTTGACATCATGCATCTCGACTTTCAGCGTGTTGACGCGAAGAAGAAAATGCACATTAACGTACAGTTGCACTTCATCGGCGAAGAAGCTGCACCAGGTGTTAAAGAAGGCGGCTTAGTAAGCCACGTAGTTAACGAAGTTGAAGTAATTTGCCTACCTAAAGACATTCCAGAATTTATCGAAGTTGATATTTCTGCATTAGAATTAGGCGCAGCACTTCACTTAACAGAAATCAACATGCCTAAAGGCGTTGAACTTGCAGCACTGACTCATGGTGATGAAAATCACGATACAGCTATTGTTTCAATTCACGCACCTAAAGTTATTGTTGAAACTGACGAAGACGAAGCAGCAGCACCTGCAGCAGATGCTGAAGACGGCGCAGCTACTGAAGAGTAGTAGCCTGTCTTACAGTAACTTGTACTATGTCGGCTAAAACTGTAAATATTGATTTAATCGTTGGTCTCGGTAACTATGCCCGGTAAGACGGTGACAATCGATCTTATTGTTGGTCTCGGTAACCCTGGATCAAAATATGAACAGACACGACATAACGCAGGTTTCTGGTTTGTTGAAGAAATTGCGCGCCTAAAGGGCGCGCATTTTCGTCCTGAAAACAAATTTTCAGGTGAGGTTTGCAAAGTAGAGTTAGAAGGCCGTGAAGTCTGGTTACTCAAACCCGCTACCTTTATGAACCGAAGTGGTTTGGCTATAAAACAGCTGGCTTCTTTCTATAAAATTCCCACAGAAAATATTTTAGTCGCTCACGATGAGTTAGATTTAGAGCCGGGTACCGCTCGCTTAAAAATCGGTGGCGGACATGGTGGGCACAATGGCCTGCGCGATACCATTGCGCAAATGGGCAAAGAATTTAACCGCTTGCGTATAGCAATCGGTCACCCGGGTCACCGGGATCAGGTGTCAGATTATGTGCTGCACCGGGCATCGCAAGATGAGCAAATAAGCATAGATAATTCAATAGACGATGCATTAAGAGTGCTACCCCTGCTAGCAGAAGGCAGCTGGGAAAAAGCCATGCACCGTTTACACTCAAAATAAATATCAGGCCGTGCACAATGTGCACTAAATAACAGGCCGTGCACATTTGCACAAAAATATAGGCCGTGCAGAATTGCACAAAAAATAGGAAAGATTAATCATGGGTTTTAAATGCGGCATCGTCGGCTTACCAAACGTAGGTAAATCAACCTTATTTAATGCACTGACACAGGCAGGCATACAGGCAGAAAACTACCCGTTCTGCACCATTGAGCCAAACGTCGGCATGGTGCCCATGCCAGACACACGTTTAGATGCATTAGCCGCCATCGTAAAACCTGAAAAAGTGATTGCCACCACCATGGAGTTTGTTGATATCGCCGGTTTAGTCGCAGGCGCATCAAAAGGTGAAGGTTTAGGTAACAAGTTTTTAGCCAACATACGTGAAACCGATGCCATCGCACAGGTGGTGCGTTGTTTTGAAAACGACGACATCGTGCACGTAGCCGGCAAAATCAGCCCGCTAGATGATATAGATGTCATCAACACCGAGTTAGCACTGGCAGATATGGAATCGGTAGAAAAATCGATTTTAAAAACCGCAAAAGTAGCCAAGTCAGGTGATAAAGACGCCAAAGCAAAAATGGCCGTGTTAGAAAAAGTAAAAGCCCATTTAGATGAAGGTCTAATGGTGCGCACCTTAGAGCTAAGTGAAGACGATGCCCTGCAGGTAAGAGACCTGCACCTGTTAACCATCAAACCCACCATGTACATCGCCAATGTAAGCGAAGACGGTTTCGAAAATAACCCGTTATTAGACGTAATAACCGAACACGCAAAATCTGAAAATGCAGAAGTCGTTGCAGTCTGTGCCTCAATAGAAGAAGAGTTAATAGAGCTAGACGCAGAAGAGAAAAAAGACTTCCTCGATGAAATGGGCCTCGAAGAGCCAGGTTTAAACCGCGTAATTCGTGCCGGTTATTCACTATTAGGCCTGCAAACCTACTTCACCGCCGGTGTAAAAGAAGTAAGAGCCTGGACAGTCGCTGTAGGTGCAACAGCTCCGCAAGCGGCAGCCGTGATTCATACCGACTTTGAAAAAGGCTTTATAC
>Ga0316204_10003256_pt1 | contig 33216 bp, 25 predicted proteins | sample 6monrhotite_MG_2_FD_205661 | JGI IMG/M metagenome (GOLD analysis project Ga0316204, IMG submission 205661) | Microbial mat bacterial communities from mineral coupon in-situ incubated in ocean water Damariscotta River, Maine, United States -... | ecosystem: Environmental > Aquatic > Marine >... | reverse complement strand
TGGCAGATGGTTTTGGCAGTGTTTACCTTCCACATGCCTTGGCACGAAAATATCCCAATGCGCCAACGGAATGGGCATGGCAGTACGTGTTTCCATCGAGTCGCCGTAGTGTTGATCCACGTTCCGGCGTGGAACGGCGGCACCATTTTGATGAGAAGGCGATTCAGCGTGCAATGAAACAGGCAATTCGCAAGGCAGGAATTAACAAACCTGCCAGTTGCCATACGTTGCGCCATTCTTTTGCCACGCATTTATTGGAGCGGGGTATGGATATTCGCACAGTGCAGGAACAATTGGGGCATAAGGATGTGCGTACCACGCAGATTTACACGCATGTGTTGAATCGGGGTGGAAATGCGGTGATGAGCCCGCTGGGGGCGGTGTTGTCGATGGGATAATAATTACTGTTGTGCCATTTTTATCGGCTGAAATATTTCAGGCCAATATCAGACTCAATATACCACCAATAACCATGGCAATACCCATGGCGAGTATCATCCAGTCACCTTGCGCACCGGGTTCCAGTGTTGCGATTTCCGGTTGATCCGGATCATAAAATATTTCCACTTTTTTACCGACGGGATATTTGTCGTTATAGGCTTTGGCAAATTCTGGTAGAGGATGGGTGCCTTCGGGGAATTCAAATTGTTTTTGGTATTGTTTGCCGTCAAGTTGATAGCTGAAAACAATTTCTGGCAGCAGGTCATTGACTGCCGAGGTAGGGTTGGAGGTTTCGATGGTGCCGGGGGTGCGTGGCCATTGTTCGATTTTGCGTGATTTTTGTAGAATCAGCCAGCCCCAGATACTGATGCCAATGCCGCCAAGGGCGACGGATGCGAGAATAATGGAATAAAAATTCATGGTCTGATTATGTTGTAAGCATGTGTAAAGTTGTACTGTTATTTGTTCAGCGATTGAGTGATGGTTTCACGCAGGCAGTTTTGGTCTTTGTTTTGCAGGGGAGTTTGCTGAGTGGTGGTGACTAAAAAAATGTCTTCGGCGCGTTCACCAAAGGTGGCGATTTTGGCATTTTGCAGTAATACGTTGCAGTTCAGCATGCCGCTGGCAATGCGGGCGAGCAGGCCGGGGCGGTCGCTGGTGATGACTTCCATTTGTGTGCGTTGGTTTTTTTCGTCATCACGAAAATGAATTTTTGTGGTAATAGGGAAGTGTTTTTGTTGACGGGTTAAGGCGATGCTGGAGTGTGATATGTCGTCGGGGTGATGCAGACTGTTGGTGAGTTGTGTGCAAATCTCATTTTGGCGATGAGTGTCGGTAATTTGTTTTGCGTTGCGGTCAAGTACCAGAAAGGTGTCCAGTGTGAAACCGTTATTTGAGGTGATTACGCGAGCGTCGATAACGTTCAGGCCGAGGGTTTCGAGCGTGGCGGTCATAGTGGCAAATATATAATTTTTGTCTCGTGTGTATACAAAAATTTCACTGCCACCGCGATGAGTTTTTCCTCGGATGAGAATCAGCGGTGCATCGTTGTGACCATGCTCAATAATGGCTTGTGTATGCCAGGCGATTTCATCGGCGGAATGGCGTAAAAAATAATCTTGTCCGAGCAGTTGCCATTGTTGGGTGATGGCTACGTTGTTCAGTGTGGCTTTTTTGAGCGGGGCGTTCAGCAGGACGAGTGCCTGTGTCTGGGTCTCTGTGGCCAACCCCTGATGGTCAACAGGTTTGTCCAGGCCGTGTCGTAGGGCGTGCGAGGTGGCATGGTATAGCTCGGCGAGTAATGCGTCTTTCCAGGAGTTCCACAGGCTGGGACTGGTGGCACGAATGTCGGCTACGGTGAGTAGATAGAGGTGGTCGAGGCGTTTTTGGTTGCCGATCTGTTGTGCGAATTCAGCGATGATGTCGGGGTCGCTGATGTCTTTGCGTTGGGCGGTGGTGGACATCAGTAAATGGTTTTCCACCAGCCATTTGATCATTTGTGTGTCATGTTCATTGATGTCGTGTTTGCGACAGAAAATAGCAGCGTCTACTGCGCCTAACCGGGAGTGGTCACCTCCACGGCCTTTGCCGATGTCATGAAAAAAAGCGCTGAGAGTGAGAATTTCCTGTTTGTCGATACGTTTTATAATGCGAGTGCTTAACGGAAATTCGTCGGCAAATTTCGCTACGGTCAGGCGGCGTAAGTTCCGCACCACAAACATGGTGTGTTCATCGACGGTGTAGACGTGGAATAGGTCGTGTTGCATTTGTCCGACGATGTTGCCGTAGACAGGAAGGTAAGTGGCTAGTACGCCGTAACGATTCATGCGGCGCAGTTCATGAGTGAGGCCACGGCCTTGACGAAACAGTTCGATAAACAGGTGATGGCAATGCGGGTCATTGCGAAAATCTTCGTTAATTAAATAGTGGTGCTGGCGTACCAGGCGAATGGTGCCTGCGCTGACGCCCCGCAATTTGGGGTCGCGCGCCATGAGGACAAACAGTTCCAGCAGTGCGGAAGGTTGTTGGGTGAATACGGCATCGTGTGTGACTTCCAGTTTGCCATGGCGTGACTGGAAGCGGTCGTTGATGCGTTTGGGTGTTTCGTTTTTACCTTCAAAAAGAATGCTTTCTTCAAACAGGTCGAGCAGCATTTCATTGAGCCGGGAGAGTTTGAGCACGGTGCGGTAGTAGGCTTTCATGAACTGTTCGACGGCGAGGCGGTTTTGCAGGTCTTTGTAACCGAACTGTGTGGCCAGGGTGCGCTGATGGTCAAACAGCAGACGGTCTTCGCGTCGTTGAGTTAATGTGTGCAGTGCAAAACGAATACGCCAGAGAAAATTTTGTGCTTTGGTGAGGCTCTGAAATTCGTCTTCGGTCAAAAAGCCGTGGGTGACAAGATCGTGCAGGGTGTTTGCGCCGAAGTGGCGTTTGGCCACCCAGCCAATGACTTGCAGGTCGCGCAGGCCACCGGGGTTTTCCTTGATGTTGGGTTCCAGGTTGTAAGCGGTGTCGTGAAAGCGGCTATGGCGGGCGGTTTGCTCGTCACGTTTGGCGCGAAAGAATTCCAGGCCGGGCCAGATGCTGTCCGGGCCGGTGGCTTGTTTCATTTGCTGGAACAGTTGTTCCGGCCCGATCAGTAACCGCGCTTCCATGAGATTGGTGGCCACGGTAATGTCGGCGGTGGCTTGTTCGATGCAGTCTTGCACGGTGCGGGTGCTGTGGCCCACTTCCAAGCCGAGATCCCATAGAAATAATAAAAACCGTTCGATGTTTTCCGCGTGTTGTTGTATGGCTTCGTTGCTGGTGGTGAGAATCAGCAGGTCGATGTCGGAGGCAGGATGCAGTTCGCCGCGTCCGTAACCGCCCACAGCAACGAGGGCGATGTCTTCATGGTTGCCGATGTATCGTTGCCAGATGCGCGAGAGCAGTTTGTCCACCAGGTCTGCCCGCTGTGCTACCAGTTCCTGTACTGGCTCATCGTTTTCAAAGCGTTCCGTGAGGGCGGCGTTGGAGGATTTGAGTTGGGCGCGAAAGACGTTGAGCGGCGTGCGGGTTTGTGCGACGGCGGCATCAAATTCCTGCCAGTTGCAGACATTGCTGCATGCGGTGTTACTGCTTGAGTTCATGTTGATTCCGGGTCAGTTTGCGGTGGTTGTTGCTCTCAAAGTGTCTTTAATTTCAACGTGTTGTAATAAAATGCAAGGCTGTGGAGGCGCAGAGAACAACATAATGTTTTTCTCTGCGTCTCTGCGTTAAAAACACAAAAGCAAAAAATAACAGGCAATTGGCGGGTTAAATTTGCCTATACCCGTAGTGATTGAGATTTAGCAATTATCACATGGATAGCGCTCCAGCTTATCGGCATGTTACAGATATTTTGTAGCGGCAATGAGCTGGCGAAATCGCTGTGCGGTTAAATTTAAATCTCGTCACCCGGTAATTGCGTCAGCACTTCGTAGCCGTCATTGGTGACCAGCAAGGTGTGTTCCCATTGGGCGGAGAGGCTACGATCTTTGGTGACTACGGTCCATTTATCCGGCATCAGTCTTACGTGGCGCTTGCCAGCATTGATCATGGGTTCGATGGTAAAGGTCATGCCGGGTTCCAGGATAATGCCGATACCTGGGTTGCCATAGTGCAGCACCTGGGGCTCTTCGTGAAAAACTTTGCCGATGCCATGGCCGCAGTATTCGCGCACGACGGAAAAGTGGTTGGCTTCGGCGTGTTTTTGGATGCCGTGGCCGATGTCGCCCAAGTGGATGCCGGGTTTGACCATTTCCACGCCCAGTTTCATACATTCGTGGCTGATGCGGCACAGGCGCTCGGCGAGAATGGAAGGTTTGCCGACGAAAAACATTTTGCTGGTATCGCCGTGGTAGCCGTCTTTGATGACGGTGACGTCGATATTGACGATGTCGCCATTTTTAAGTTTTTTGTCGCTGGGGATGCCGTGGCAGATCTGGTTGTTCACCGAGGTGCAGATGGATTTGGGAAAGCCGTGGTAGTTGAGCGGGGCGGGGGTCGCCTGTTGTTCATTGATGGTGTAGTCGTGGCAAATCTTGTTCAGTTCATTGGTGGTGATGCCGGGTTGGACATACGAGGCGATCATGCGTAGCTGTTCTGCCGCCAGTTGGCCGACAATACGCATTTTTTCGATATCTTCTGAGGTCTTCAAGGTAATGCCCATAATGGTTTCCTGCTGTATACCAGCCTGTGAATCAGGTACAAAATAATAGCCTCTTTTGAGACCAAAATCGGTTATCTGATTGTTGAAAAAGGCCGCATATGGTATAAAGCCCGCGCCATTAAGGCAATCACTGGGGAAATTGCGGAAAAGTGAACTTGTTGTTCTGTCCGTTTCCCCTGAATCCGCACACGCATCGACACGTGTACCAGGGTGCCCAGCCGGGGTTTCCGGCCAGGGTTGGTATATGGGATGCGTGGAGGTTTAACCCATACAATCAGGAGTAGCACATGTCTCAAGTGACCATGCGTCAAATGCTGGAGGCCGGAGTTCATTTCGGTCACCAAACCCGTTTTTGGAATCCCAAGATGGCTCCGTACATCTTCGGCGAACGTAACAAAATTCATATCGTCAACCTGGAAAAGACCCTGCCTTTGTACAAAGAGGCCGCCAATTTTCTAGGTAAACTGGCTGCCGGGAAAGGCAAGGTACTGTTTATTGGTACCAAGCGTGCTGCTCGCGACAGCGTCAAAGAACATGCAGATCGCGCCGGTATGCCGTACGTGAATCATCGTTGGTTGGGCGGTATGCTGACCAACTTCAACACGGTAAAACGTTCCATCAAACGCCTGAAAGAGCTGGAAGTTATGGCTGCCGACGGCAGTTTTGCCAAACTCAGTAAAAAAGAAGCGTTGATGCTGACCCGCGAGCAGGAAAAACTGGAACGCAGCCTGGGTGGCATTAAGGACATGAACGGTCTGCCGGATGCCGTAGTGATCATTGATGTGGGCCACGAGAAAATTGCAGTATCCGAAGCACGTAAACTGGGTATTCCAGTGGTGGGCATTGTCGACACGAATACCAGTCCGGATGGCGTTGATTACGTGATTCCAGGTAACGATGACGCCATGCGTGCCATCCAATTGTATGTGCGCGGTGTGGCTGATGCGATTGTGGAAAGTCGTTCAGCAGCCTTGCAGACACGGGGCAGCGACGGCTTTGTGGAAGTGACGGCTGCTGATGAAGCAGCAGCAGCGGTTGCTCCCGATGCTCCTCTCGAAGCAGCAGCGGCTGCTCCCGAAGTGGTGGCGCCTGAGGCTGTTGTACCTGCAGCGGCTGCGGCCGCAGAATAGTTTTGACTGCTGAATCCTTTTTTGTTTTCTGTGCTTTGTGGTTAACAATTTGCGGTAAACAAAGGTAGGGGAAAACACAACGAAGAGATTGCTGGTTGGGTGTTGCCCGCCAGTGGTCTTTTGGATACGTGAGGGTATGGCGTATGTGCAAGCCTTCATGTGCCATCAGAATCAACGACATTCGAGGAACGACGACAATGGCAATTACTGCTGCGTTAGTAAAAGAACTGCGTGAGCGTACCGGCTCCGGCATGATGGAATGCAAAAAGGCATTAGTGGAAGTGGGCGGCGATATTGATGCTGCCATTGAACTGATGCGCAAGAGTGGTGCCGCCAAGGCTGATAAAAAAGCCGGGCGTACTGCGGCGGAAGGTTTGATTATGTTCAAGACCAGCGCTGATGGAAAAAGTGCCGCGATGGTGGAAGTGAACTGCGAAACGGATTTTGTCACCAAGGGTGATGACTTCTTGAATTTTTCAACGGCCGTAGCACAGCTCACGCTGGATCAGAAACCGGCTGATGTCGATGCCTTGCTGGCATTGAGCATGAACGATGGCGAGACAGTGGCGAATGCGACTAAAAACCTGATCGCCAAAGTGGGCGAAAATATGAATGTGCGCCGGTTTGTGTGTAAGACGACAGACGGTGTACTGGGTTGTTATCTGCACGGTGGTCGTATTGGCGTATTGGTGGAATTACAAGGTGGTGATGAAGCTCTGGCCAAAGATATCGCCATGCATGTGGCAGCGAGCAATCCTGCCTGTGTGTCTGAGGCCGATGTTGACCCCGAGTTGATCGAAAAAGAGAAAATTATTTTTGCTGCACAAGCCGCTGAAAGTGGCAAGCCACCGGAAATTGTTGAAAAGATGGTAGGTGGGCGCATCAAGAAATTCCTTAAGGAAATCACCCTGACGGGGCAGCCTTTTGTAAAAGACCCGGATCAAACTGTGGAGCAGCTGTTGAAAGCCGCCGGTGCGACGGTAGTAGGTTTTGATCGTTTGGAAGTGGGCGAAGGTATTGAAAAGAAAGTCGAAAACTTTGCTGAAGAAGTTATGGCTCAGGCTCAGGGTGCTTAACAGTTAGCGTGGAGTTGTTATTTATGCAGCAAAGGCGTTGCTCCATCAACACATCATAAGGTACAGATCAGCGAATGACAGACAAAACGGCGGCGACGGTTTATAAACGCATCCTGCTTAAATTAAGCGGCGAAGCTTTAATGGGTGATGCTGAGTTCGGTATTGATCCCAGCGTTATTGACCGAACCTCTGTTGAAATTCTGGAATTGGTGGATGCTGGTATTGAAGTGGCGTTGGTGATTGGCGGCGGAAATATTTTTCGTGGTGTAAGCCTTGCCGCCAGTGGCCTGAATCGCACCACTGGTGATTACATGGGTATGCTGGCCACGGTGATTAATGCACTTTCGATGCAGGATGCACTGGAACGGCATAGTATGCAGGTGCGGGTGATGTCGGCGTTGCCTATTGACCCGGTGTGTGAACCTTACATTCAGCGTCGTGCTGTGCGACACCTGGAAAAGGGCCGAGTGGTGATTTTTGCCGCTGGCACTGGCAGCCCGTTTTTTACCACGGATTCTGCGGCCAGTTTGCGGGGTATCGAAATCGGTGCCGATGTGGTGTTGAAAGCCACCAAAGTGGATGGCGTGTATTCCTCAGACCCCATGAAAAACAAAGACGCGACTTTGTACAGCACTTTGGGCTATGACGAAGTGTTAACCAAAGGGTTGGCGGTGATGGATGCCACGGCGATTGCCTTGTGTCGTGATCAATCCATGCCGGTACGTGTTTTTAACATGAACAAACCCGGTGCGTTGATGGGTATTATGCGCGGTTCGACTGAAGGTACTTTGGTCAAATAAAACGTAGTAAATACAGATTTAACCAGGGAAAGCAAATGATTGACGAAATTCAGCAAGATGCAGATACCCGTATGGGAAAAAGCATTGAAGCTCTGAAAAATGCCTTGAGAAAGTTGCGTACAGGACGGGCACATACCAGTTTATTGGATCATGTTACCGTGGACTATTACGGCACAGAAACAGCGCTGAATCAGGTGGCAACGGTGAGTGTTGCCGATGCTCGTATGTTGACGGTGACCCCTTGGGAAAAAAACATGGTGCAGATGGTAGAAAAAGCCATTATGACCTCAGACCTGGGTTTGAATCCGGCCACTTCAGGCACAGTGATTCGCGTACCATTGCCTGCACTGACGGAAGAGCGTCGTCGCGATATGACCAAAGTGGTGCGTGCCGAAGGTGAGCATGCCAAAGTGGCTATTCGTAATATCCGTCGTGATGCCAACAGTGATTTCAAAGAATTGTTAAAAGAAAAAGATATCACTGAAGATGAAGAGCGTCAGGCCGAAGCCGCCATGCAGAAATTGACGGATAAGCGAATCGCTGAAGTGGATGTGTTATTGGAGGCAAAAGAAAAAGATTTGATGGAATTGTAATTTTCCTCCTTATTTATTCTGACCTTTATTTGATTAGTGAGCCCCTCGTGTCGTCACGCCATCTTCTCTTTGTACCATTTGCCGTTCAACAACACATTTGTGATACAGGTGTTGAGTAATGGCAAACGATATCCCCTCTGATACATCTTCCTCTGCTTTATCTGCCGAGAAGAAAAAAATCCCTCAACATGTTGCCATTATTATGGACGGCAATGGGCGTTGGGCGGAACAACGTAATCAACCACGCATTATGGGACATCATGCCGGTGTGGAAGCCGTGCGTGGTGTGGTAGAGGGCTGCGCTAAAGGTGGCGTTGAAGTATTGACGTTGTTTGCCTTCAGCAGTGAAAACTGGCGTCGTCCAAAACAGGAAGTGGGTCTGCTCATGGAATTGTTCATGACCGCACTGGGACGAGAAGTGAAACGTCTACACAAAAATAATGTGCGATTGCGGGTAATTGGTGACATTAAGGGATTCAACAAAGCGCTGCAAAAACGCATTGCAGAAGCACAGGCACTCACACAGGAGAATACCGGGCTGACGGTCGTTGTGGCGGCTAACTATGGAGGGCGTTGGGACATTACCCAGGCGGCAAAATGTCTCGCCACCCAAGTGCAGGTGGGTCAATTAAGTGTGGAAGATATTACGCCGGAGCGCATGGCTGACAGTATGTGTCTGGCAGACCTGCCAGAGCCTGATTTGTTTATCCGCACGGGTGGTGAAAGCCGCATCAGTAATTTTTTGTTATGGCAACTGGCTTATACCGAACTTTATTTTAGTGATATTTTATGGCCGGACTTTAATCAGGATGTGTTGGACGATGCTATTGCCTCGTTTGCTGCCCGGCAACGTCGTTTTGGTCGAACGGGTCAACAGGTTGAGCAGAACAAGACCAACGTAACGGTGGAAGAATCATGCTGAAACAGCGCCTGATGACAGCTGCCATTCTGGTGCCTTTGGTGGTGTGGGGCATTCTGAGCCTGCCGACACCTTATCTTGCCCTGGTGCTTGCCCTGTTTATTGTGCAAGGTGCCTGGGAATGGACAGGCTTTATGCAATTGAAAGTGGTCTGGCAACGGGCTTTTTATGTTGCTGTGGTGGTACTTGGCTTGGCTTGTATCTGGTTTTTCCAACAAGACTCTTTTTTGATGAGTAGTAATACCAATTGGTTGGCTTTACCGATATTGAGCCTGTTTTGGTGGCTGTTGGCAATGGTATGGGTACTGAGTTATCCACGTACGCTACAACGTTGGTCATCACCGGCAGTGCTGGCGCTGATTGGCCTGTTGGTGCTATTGCCAACCTGGTTGGCCGTGGTGGGTTTGCACGCCAGTGGCGAGCAAGGGCCACTGCTGGTGGTGTATCTGTTGAGCCTTATCTGGGTGGCCGATTCCGGTGCCTACTTTGGCGGTCGGGCGTGGGGCAGGCGCAAACTGGCTCCGGCAGTAAGTCCGGGGAAGACCTGGGAAGGTGTGGGCAGTGCAGTGGCCATCAGCACGCTCTACGCAATTGCTGCGGCCCAGGTTTTGGGCCTGCCTGGGAACCTGTGGCCGGTATTTGTTGTCTTGTCGCTGGTGACGGTGATTTTTTCCGTATTGGGGGATCTCACCGAAAGCATGTTTAAACGCCATGCAGGGATCAAAGACAGCGGTACCCTGCTGCCAGGACATGGTGGCGTGCTGGATCGCATCGACAGTGTTACCGCAGCCGCACCTGTTTTTGTAGTGGGGTTCTGGTTGACAGGATTATCAGGAACCGGTGTAACATGATGGCCGTTACTCCCACGGGGCCAATCGGCATAACGGTTTTAGGGGCTACCGGCTCCATTGGCGTTAGTACGCTGGATGTGATTGCCCGGCATCCTGAGCGTTATCGCGTGGTGGCGTTAACCGCGAATACACAAGTGGATCGACTTTTTGAACAATGCCGTGCTTTTGTGCCGGAGTATGCGGTATTGGCTGATGCCAATGCCGCAGAGCAGATGCAACAAAAATTGCGTAGCGCAGGACTGGAAACCATGGTGTTAAATGGTGTGGACGGCCTGGAAACGGTCGCGGCGTTGGAACAGACCCAACAAGTGATGGCAGCCATTGTCGGTGCTGCCGGGTTGCGCCCGACACTGGCTGCAGCGCATGCTGGAAAACGCATTTTGCTGGCAAATAAAGAAGCGTTGGTCATGTCGGGAAAAATATTAATGGATGCTGTGCGAGAAAATGATGCTGAACTATTACCGATCGACAGCGAACATAATGCCATTTTTCAAAGTCTGCCGGGTGGGTATTCTTGCGCCCAGGCACCATGTGAGTTGCCGACAATGGGTGTGCAAAAAATATTGTTGACGGCGTCGGGAGGGCCATTTCGCACCATGGATAAGGCCCAACTGGAATCAGTGACCCCGGAGCAGGCTTGCGCGCATCCCAACTGGAGTATGGGCCAAAAAATTTCCGTGGATTCTGCCACGATGATGAACAAGGGGCTGGAAGTGATTGAAGCATGCTGGTTGTTTAATACCCAGCCAGCGCAAATCCAGGTGGTGATTCATCCGCAAAGTATTGTGCATTCCATGGTGAGCTATAACGATGGCTCTGTGTTGGCGCAGATGGGTAATCCCGATATGCGTACTCCCATCGCTCATGCCATGGCCTGGCCTGAACGTATGACATCAGGCGTCGATGCACTGGACTTATTTGATGTGGCGCAACTGGATTTTGAACGGCCGGATATGGAACGTTTTCCATGCTTGCGCTTGGCGTACACCGCCGCTGAAACTGGTGGCACTGGACCCGCAATTTTGAATGCGGCAAATGAGATTGCAGTGCAAAGTTTTCTGGAGAAAAAAATGTGTTTTACAGATATCCCCAGAGTTATCTCCCGGACTTTAGCGCAAAGCACGGTTGAAAAGGTTGAGGCGCTGGAGACGGTATTGGCCGCTGATCACGCCGCACGCGAAACAGCAATGGCATTGGTATCGGGTAATTTGAAATGAGTGCATTTATTACTTCAGCGCTGGCGCTGATCGTTACCCTGGGTATATTGATTGCCTTTCATGAGTTTGGTCATTTCTGGACGGCACGCAAACTGGGTGTAAAGGTGCTGCGTTTTTCGGTCGGCTTTGGTAAGCCGTTATGGTTGCGGCGTTACGGACCCGATCAAACAGAATTTGTTATTGCCGCCTTTCCTTTGGGCGGTTTTGTAAAGATGCTTGATGAGCGCGAAGCTGAGGTGCCGGAAGAAGAGGCACATCGCGCCTTTAACCGGCAGTCGGTGTGGCGTCGTTTTGCCATTGTGGCTGCGGGACCGATGTTCAATTTTATTTTTGCGGTATTGGCTTTTTGGGTGATGTACCTGATTGGTGTGCCGGGTGTTGCCCCCATTGTCGGCGAAGTGAAACCAGAGAGCCCTGCTGCGGTTGCAGGCTTCCACGTGGGGGACCGTATTACTGAAGTGAATGGCACACAAACACCCACTTGGGCGGTAGTGCGCATTAATATGTTGGACGCAGCGCTGGGTAATGATGAAATTGCGTTGCACGTACAAGACGCTGATGGCAATACACAACGTTTGCAATTATCGTTGGATGGCGTGCCCGCTGAGGTTAAACAAAAAAATCTGTTAAGGCATTTAGGCATTCTGCCGGTTCGTCCTGTATTGCCCGCGACGCTGGGTGAATTGTCTCTCGATGGGCCTGCTGCTCTGTCGGGTCTTAAGGCAGGTGATCATCTTTTGCGTGTCAATGGTGAGTTATTAACAGACTGGATGTCTTTTGTGGATGTGGTGCGTGCGCATCCTGATCAGGCGTTGGATATCGAATTTGAGCGCGATGGTGTTGTGCAATCGCTTACGGTAAAAACGGCCAGTATAAAAACGGATACGGAGACCATTGGTCGCATTGGTGCGGCGCCGGCTCCACCGGGGCCGCTGCCTTCTGAGCTGATGGCACGCGAGGAATACCCCTTGTTTGAAGGGTTGGCCGTTGCGATGGCTAAAACCTGGCAGTTGTCCGCATTAACACTGCGTATGATTGGCAAAATGATTGTGGGCGAAGTGTCCGTGAAAAACCTTAGTGGCCCGATTACGATTGCCACTTATGCGGGGTATACCGCGAGTGCGGGAGTGACCGCCTTTTTATATTTTCTTGCGGTAGTCAGTATCAGTTTGGGAGTACTTAATCTGCTGCCTATACCGCTACTGGATGGTGGTCATCTGATGTATTACCTGGTGGAAATGGTGAAGGGAAAACCTTTGTCTGATGAGGTGCAGCTCAAGCTGCAACGTGTCGGTATTGCCTTTTTGTTCATGTTGATGAGTCTGGCGTTGTATAACGATGTGATGCGTTTATTTACGGATTGAGTCAGTCATTACTTCAGTGTATTTGAAATGATGGGCATAAGTAGGGTGTGCCGTGCGCGTCAAACGCGATAACGCTTTAGCACTCTAATCACTATTGCACGGCCTCATGGAACGGACGGCTGGATATTGGTGCGCGTAGCGCACCCTGCAGGAAAAACATTAACTCATCAGCACAACGTTGTTGCTGTAATAGTCTGAGGTAGAAAATTGAGTATTAAGTTGGACATTGTTGTACATAAAAAATGGCAGTGTTTCGTGAGCGCGATTCTGTTTGCCGTGCTGAGTGGGTCGGCGTGGGCATTTGAACGGTTTGTGGTGCAGGACATTCAGGTGGTGGGTTTGCAGCGTATCTCCCTGGGTACTACGTTTAATTATCTACCCATAAAAGTGGGTGAGTCGTTGGATGATGCCGGCGCGAGTGCGGTTGTTCAGGCTTTATACAAAACCGGTTTTTTTGAAGATATTCAGTTGGCGCGTGAGGATGATGTGCTGATCATTCATGTTGAAGAGCGTCCCTCCATTGCCAAGATCGAAGTTTTTGGTAATGAGGATCTGGATACAGAAGACCTTAACACCGCGCTAAAAACCATTGGTTTGACGGAGGGGCGTATTTTTAATCGTTCACTGCTGGATCAGATCGAGCAGGAACTGCATCAACAATATTTCAGCCTGGGTAAATATGGGGTAAAAATTGAAACTCAACTGGAGAATCTGGAACGAAATCGTGTTGAGATCACCATTGATATCGATGAAGGTGACGCCGCAAAAATAAAGCAAATTAATATTATTGGTTCACATAAGTTTGATGAAATGAAGCTGCTGGACAAATTTGAGCTTTCCACGCCGACCATGTGGTCCGGTATTTCCGGCAGCGGAAAATATTCCAAACAGGAATTGTTGGGCGATCTGGAAAAACTGCGTTCTTATTATCTTGACCGCGGTTATCTACATTTTTCGATTGATTCCACACAGGTTTCCATTACACCGGACAAACGCGATGTTTACATCAGTATTAATGTCACTGAAGGTGAGCAATATACCGTCAGCAAAGTGACGATCAGTGGTGATATGGTGGTGCCGGAAGAAGATCTACGTAAATTACTGACCGTGCAGGCAGGTGATATTTTTTCCCGCCGTGCCGTTGGCGAATCCGGCAACAGGCTCAGTCAGCGTTTAGGGATAGATGGTTATGCGTTTTCCAATGTGAATTCGATACCGGATATTAATGAGAAAGACCGTACTATTGCGTTAAACTTTTTTGTAGACCCCGGCAATCGGGTTTATGTGCGACGGATTAATATTACCGGCAATACAAAAACACGGGATGGCGTGGTGAGACGCGAAGTGCGTCAAATGGAAGGTGGCTGGTTGTCATCACCTTTGGTTGAACGCTCGAAAATTCGTTTACAGAAACTGGGCTTTTTTGATTCGGTGAATGTGGAAACGCCTGCGGTGCCGGGCACCCGGGATCAGGTTGATCTGAATTTTGATGTCACCGAAGGCTCTACCGGAAATTTCACGGCAGGTTTGGGTTATGGTGATACACAGGGTTTACTGTTTAATCTGAGCGTGACGCTGAATAATTTTCTGGGCACCGGGAAACGTGTCAGCACGGAGGTTAATAACAGCAGGGTGAACCGGGTATACCGGGTGAACTATACCAACCCGTATTACACGGTTGATGGTATCAGTCGAGGATTTAGTGTGTACTCGCGCTCAACCGATGCGAGCAATGCGAACCTGGTGAATTTTACAACAGATACCTATGGTGGGAATATGAGCTTCGGGTTCCCGATCAGTGAATACAATCGTGCATCCTGGAGTCTGGGGTTTGAGAATACGCGCTTGGATATTAATGAAGACACTGCACCTGGATCGTATACGAAGTGGGTGGAAGAGAATGGTGATAACTATGATTCCATTACCTCGACAGTGAGCTGGTCGCACGATACCCGCAACCGGGCTATTTTCCCGGACAGTGGTTATTACAGTTTATTGTCGGCCGATCTTGCGTTGCCTGGTGGTGATCTTGAATACTACAAGCTGAATGTTCGACAGAAGTATTATATCCCGCTGGCCAAAGGCACCAGTCTGTTTTTAGGGGCAGACCTGGGTTATGGCGCGGGGTACGGTGGTACGTCCACGCTGCCATTTTACAAAAACTATTATGCCGGTGGTGGTCGTTCGGTGCGCGGATACCGGGGAAACACTTTAGGCAAGCATGATGAAGATTCAGGTTTACCGTTGGGTGGGCCGGTTAAAATTGTGACGCATCTGGAACTGTTTTTTCCATCACCTTTTGCGGAAACGGAGCGGAGCTTCCGTTTGAGTGCCTTTATTGATGCGGGCAACGTCTTTCAGTCGGAAAAGGATATTGAAGGCGATGGACTACGATCTTCATACGGTTTTTCTGCTATCTGGTTGACTCCCGTCGGTGCGCTGACCTTTAACTGGGGCTGGGCCATTAATGCCAAACCGGAAGATGAGACAGAGATATTTCAGTTCTCCATTGGTACGCCATTTTAAACCTCGTCATTGGTTATAGGTTGATGGGTAAAAACCCCGATGGTTTGGTAGGGAAACAACGTAAAATTACAAAATTATGCAGGCATTGGGTCAAACAGTGTTTCGTGGCATCATAGGGGGATGTCAGGAGCAGGATTGCTCGTTATCAATTGTATATGAGTGGAGATTATGTCAAAGAGAACAATAAGTATGCGCGCTTTTAAATATTCCCGACTATTGTTGTGTGTTTGTCTGGTGGCGGGGTTAAGCGTCGTCGGAACTGTCGCTGTCGCCGCTGAGATGAAAATCGGGTTTGTTAATGCGGCTCGCGTACTGGAGGAGGCGCCGCAAGCCGATGCGGCACGCACACGTCTTGAAAAGGAATTTTCACCCCGTGACAAAAAGCTAGTAGATGCGCAAAAAACGGTGCGCAAACTTGAAGAAAAACTCACTCGTGATGGTGCCATTATGAGTGAAACCGAACGTCGCAAACTGGAGCGGGATATTCTTTCCCAACAACGTGAACTCAAACGTGGCCAGGAAGAATTTCGGGAAGACTTGAATATCCGCCGCAACGAAGCCTTCGATGCCCTGCGTATCCGGGTATTTGAAGTGATCAATGATATTGCTAAGGCTGAAAAGTACGACCTCGTGATGAGTGATGGCGTCGTCTATGCTGATAATCGCATTGATATGACCGGTAAAGTCGTTGAGCAGTTGAAGAAGGAATTCGCTGCGACGACCAAAAAATAGCTGAAATAAATTTCGCCTTGATGTCTGTGCTTACACTGAAAGTCATCGTTGAACGACTCAATGCTCAAGGCTTGTCAGCACGGCTTTCCGGGAATGCTGATCATCAAATCAGGCGGGTAGCATCGTTAGTCGAAGCCGGTGAGGGCGATATCACCTTTCTGGTTAATTCGCGTTTTAAAAAAGACCTGTGTAGTACAAATGCCGCCGCCGTTCTTGTCACGGCAGAGGATGCGGACGCGGTCCCTACTAATGCTGTGGTCGTGGAAAACCCGCATGTTGCGTATGCCCATGTGGCAGCCTGGCTGTATTCTGATGATGATTTTTTACCGGGTATTCACCCAGCGGCTACGGTAGATCCGGGCAGCACGGTGCATGCTAAGGCGTTGGTGGGTGCTAATTGCACCATCGAAGCCGGTGTCGTTATCGCTGCGGGCTGCCATATCGGCCCCGGTTGTGTCATTGGTAAAAATACGACTATTGGTGAAAACACCCGTCTGCTGGCCAATGTGACCCTGTGTCATGGCACACAAATTGGCCGTCGTAATCTCTTACATCCCGGAGTAGTGATTGGCGCGGATGGTTTTGGTCTGGCCAATGACGAGGGCGAGTGGTTAAAAGTGCCGCAGGTCGGCAAGGCCATCCTTGGTGATGATGTTGAGGTAGGTGCTAATTCGACCATTGACCGCGGTGCGATTGGTGATACGGTTATCGGGAATGGCGTTAAGCTTGATAATCTGATTCAAATTGGCCACAACGTGCGCATTGGCGCGCATACGGCTATCGCTGCCTGTACCGCTGTGGCAGGCAGTGCGATCATCGGTAAACATTGTGCGATCGGTGGCTGTGTGGGCATTGTCGGCCACATTGAGATCGCGGATAATGTTACTATCACGGGCATGTCGCATGTTTCACGCGCGATAAGCACGTCAGGTATCTATTCCTCTGGTACGCCGCTGGAAGAAAATGCGACATGGCACCGGAATTTTATTCGTTTAAAACAGCTGGACGATATGGCGCGCCGGTTAAAAAAACTGGAAAAGCGATTAGCTGCTTCTGAGCACCTTGATGAGACAAAAAATAATGAGTGAGTCACTGGATACAGCGCTAACCACATTGGATATTTACCAGATTCTGGAGCATTTGCCACATCGTTACCCATTTCTATTGATTGATCGGGTGACAGAATGCCATGTCGGTGAGCGTTTGGTCGGGTACAAAAATGTCAGTTACAACGAACCTTATTTTACGGGGCATTTCCCGCATCATGCCGTGATGCCTGGCGTGCTGATTCTTGAAGCGCTGGCGCAAGCGACGGGTATTTTGGCTTTTCGAACCAGTGGCAAAGTGCCGGATGAAGACTCGTTGTATTATTTTGTTGGCATTGACGGTGCCCGTTTCAAACAACCGGTAGTACCGGGCGACCAGTTGGTATTAGAAGTGGACCTCATTAAATCCAAGCGTGGTGTGTGGAAATTTAATGGCGTCGCCAAAGTAGATGGCAAGGTTGTGTGCTCCGCAGAATTGATGTGTGCCGAGCGGGACGTACAGACTGTTTGAGGCAGCAAGTTCTTGATTCATTCCCAGGCCATCATCGATCCTGACGCCCATCTTGCCAAAGATGTCAGCGTTGGCCCTTTTTCTATTATCGGTGCCGGTGTGGAAATTGGCGAAGGTACGGTCATTGATTCGCATGTTGTTATCAACGGTCCTACGCGCATTGGCCGTGAAAATAAAATCTATTCTTTTGCCGCTATTGGCGGTGATCCCCAAGATAAAAAATACGCTGGTGAAGCTACCGAACTGGAAATAGGTGATCGCAACGTCATTCGCGAATATTGCACCATCAGCCGTGGCACCACGCAGGATGTAGGTATTACTCGCATCGGTAATGACAATTGGATTATGGCCACTGTGCATATTGCCCATGATTGCCAGATTGGCAATCACACTGTCTTTGCCAACAGCACGACACTGGCTGGTCATGTCATTATTGAGGATTACGTTATTCTTGGTGGTTTTACCCTAGTGCATCAGTTTTGCAAGGTCGGCGCACATTGTTTTACTGGCATGAACAGTGTGATTTCCAAAGATGTACTACCGTTCCTGATGGTTTCCGGGCATATGGCCAAGCCGCACGGTTTGAACGCTGAAGGTCTCAAGCGTCGTGGCTTTTCCAGCGAAGCACTGAGCGAATTACGCAAAGCCTATAGAATTATTTATCGTTCCGGCAATACGCTGACGCAGGCTATAAGCAAACTTGAACCTATGGCAAAAAAATGTGACGAAATCGCTCAGCTACTGACTTTCATCAAAGGCGTCACGCGCGGGATTGTACGATAAGTGGCAACGCAACCGTTGCGATTTGGCATCGTTGCCGGTGAGGCTTCAGGTGACTTATTAGGTGGTGGTCTTATTACGGCGATCAAGCAACAGTATCCTGATGCCATTTTTGAAGGTATTGCCGGACCGGAAATGATTGCGGCAGGTGCCGACAGCCTGTTTCCTATGGATCGTTTGTCAGTGATGGGTATTGTCGAAGTATTAGGACGTTACCGTGAATTGTTGGGCATACGTCGTCAATTGGCCGCGCATTTCAAACAAAATCCACCGGATGCTTTTATTGGTATTGATGCGCCCGATTTCACCTTGGGGCTGGAAAAACAGCTGCGTATTGCCGGTATCAAAACCGTACACTATGTCAGTCCCTCAGTGTGGGCCTGGCGACAACGTCGGGTTAAAAAAATTGCGGTTTCCACGAATTTGATGCTCACCCTGTTTCCCTTCGAAGCGCAGTTTTATCAACAACATCAGGTGCCGGTGCATTTTGTGGGGCATCCATTGGCGGATATGATTCCTCTCGTAGTGGATAAACAAGCCGCACGTCAGCACCTGAGCCTGCCAAGCAATACTGAAGTGGTGGCCTTGTTACCAGGCAGTCGCTCCAATGAATTACACTACCTTGCGCAGCCGTTTATTGAAACTGCCTGTTGGTTACAAGCGAAACGTCCAGGCTTGGAGTTCGTTGTGCCTTTGGCCAACAATGAGCGTCGTAGTCAATTTGAGCAGGCTATGGCACAGGTCAAAGCGCAGGGCGGAGAACTGCCTAAACTAACCCTGGTTGATGGCCAATCACGTGAAGTTATGGCTGCGGCCGACGTGGTATTGCTGGCTTCGGGTACAGCCGCGCTGGAAGCCATGCTATTAAAGCGACCTATGGTGGTGGCATATAAATTGGCACCATTGACCTATTGGTTGCTCAAACGTCTGGTGAAAGTGGAAAATGTATCGTTACCCAATTTATTGGCCAATGAAAGCCTGGTGCCAGAACTGATTCAGCACGAAGCGACAGCAGAAAACCTTGGGCAGAAGGTGTTGGCTTATTTTGAGAGCCCCTCGATGATGGATGACCTGACTCGACGTTTTACGGATACTCATAAAGTATTACGGCAAGATGCCAGCAAACAGGCCGCTGATGCCATTTTGAAACGAGTCACGTAATAAGGAATGGAAATGAATACTCAATCAACACTCGACCTTTCTAATGCCACAATGTGGGTGGCTGGCGTTGATGAAGTCGGACGAGGACCATTGGCGGGCCCTGTGGTAACAGCCGCCGTGATTCTTGACCCGGATCAGCCCATTTCTGGATTAGCGGATTCCAAAGCGCTGAGTGAAAAAAAGCGTGAGATCCTGTTTGACGAAATACGAAAAAAGGCCAAGGCTTGGGCCATCGGACGTGCCGAAGTGGAAGAAATCGACGATATCAATATTCTGCAAGCAACCATGCTGGCCATGCAGCGTGCGGTTGCTGGGCTGGCATTACAACCCAAACATGTGTTGGTGGATGGAAACCGTTGCCCGGAGTTGCCTTGTACTGCTGAGGCCATTATCAAAGGGGATGGCAAAATACCCGCAATCAGTGCGGCGTCTATTATTGCTAAGGTAACGCGTGACCGGGAAATGGTGTTATTGGACGCTGAGTATCCCGGTTATGGTTTGGCAGGGCACAAAGGTTATCCCACCAAGGCGCATATGGCGGCGCTGAACGATTTGGGAGTAACCCCCATTCATCGACGTTCTTTTTCACCAGTGCGCAGAGCATTAAAACAGACTAAAAACTGACTAAATTTATTTGATAAGGTTACGGAAACTGTCCTGTCATAATCGACATGAACACCTGAGGATGCCAATACTATTGAACCTCCTCGAAATATAGGCATCGGGGGTGTTTGTGATCGCTGCATCAAACTGATTTATCACAAACTTATTTTTTCCTGTTTTTCAATCATAAAAATGCCCTAATCCGCATTACGTATGCGTGGTTGTAGCAGAAATTCCATTCATCCTAGGCTTGAGGATGTGTTGGGGTAATGAATAAACCCCTCAATAAATTGCGAATACGGTCGATCTTACGTGGAAGAGGAGATCACGAGAGACCTATCCATTGGACAATAAAATCCGGATTTATACCAGTGAGCTGAAATTCGGAATGTATGTGTCTGAACTTGATAAGCCTTGGGTCGATACGCCGTTTTTGTTTCAGGGGCTTATGATTAAGACTATTGATGAAATTAATGAGTTACGTGAGCATTGTGAGTATGTGTACGTCGATAGAGAACGCTCACGGCCAGATGTGGCCGCCCATTTGTTAACATCTTCAAATAAGCGTGCCAGTAAAAAAACAGTCTCCAAGCGCCGCAGGTTCTCTGAGGTGAATTTTCGTCAAAGTTTGTTGCAATCCCATAAGGTCTATTGTGATGCCCGTGGATGGATTGACAACATGCTTGAAGACAGTCGGTTGGGTAAAGGTGTTGAAACAAAGAAAGCACGTGTTCTGGTCGCGCAACTTGCAGACCAGGTGATTCAAAACCCTGATGCTCTGATATGGTTAACGCACCTCAAAACACGTGATGAATATACCGCCACACACTGCATTAATGTGTGTATTTTGGCACTCACATTTGGGCGCACAGTGGGCCTTGATGATGTGCCTTTACACAAACTGGGGATGGGTGCTTTATTGCATGATATTGGGAAAATGCAGGTGCCTGATGAGATTCTCAATAAGCCAGGCCGATTAAGCAAAAAAGAATTCGAAATTATGAAAGGGCATCCATCACATGGTCATGCCATGCTGGTCGATGATCATCATATCGATGCTGAAAGTCTTCATATTGTTTTACATCATCATGAACGGTTAGATGGTGCTGGTTATCCGAAAGGGATGTCAGAAGCGGAAATTCCAATGCTAACCCGGATTGCCAGTATTGTTGATGTGTATGATGCGATAACATCCGATCGTTGTTATCACGATGGCATTTCTCCCGCTCTGGCGCTGGAAAACCTGTTTAAGTGGTCGAAGGGTAATTTTGATATTTTGCTATTAGAGAAATTTATCAAATGTCTGGGTATCTATCCGATTGGTAGCGTAGTTCGCCTTAATACCGGTGAAGTAGGTGTTGTTGTTGCCACTGATGCTGATCATCGCATAAAGCCTATTGTGTTGCTGGCGATGAATGCGGATGGCAAAGTTTATCAGCCTCGCCGGCTTATTAATTTGTCAAGCGCGGTTTGGGAAAAAACAGGGTCACCCGTCATCATTGACGAAGTTTTACAGCCAGGTTCACTTGGTATTGGGATAAGGGAAATTTTGTTGGAAGAATTGAATTACTCTGAGAGTCAGGCTCCCATTGTTGGAGGGTGATCTTTATCTTAGAAATGCACACGAAATAACTTCCCTGTTTTGCATCCTGGCTTCAGCCCGTCTTTGTTTAACCTAAATTAATCAGTTAAACCGTAGCGAGAGTGACTAAGGTGCAGAAGATAAAGTGTTTTTCAGGTTATTTTGGACGAAAGCGTATCACCCATACGGTGAGTTCAACATGTTCTGAAAAACACTTTAGGTTCTGTGCCTTAGGCGCTCGCAGTAGGTTTAACTGATTAATTTAGGTTTAAAGCACTTACTGCCGCCTAAAATCGCTTATTTTTAGTAGCGTCCATTCTTCACTCACAAAAGCTCGAAATAGAACGACTACTTGTGCCTCAGAGGGTATTTCAGCTGTCCGTTTCAATAGTGTTTTCCAGCGTAAAAATGCCCATAGAGGTGAGTTCTGGCAGGCAAATTGTAAATGTTGACCCTTTGCCGAGCGTGCTTTCAAGTAAAATATTCCCACCTAACATTTCGCAAAACTTTCTACTGATCGTCAACCCAAGTCCCGTACCTTCATATTGACGGTTTATGGCTTGGTCTACCTGAGTAAAGGGTTTAAATAAATGGGAGATATCATTTTCCGATATGCCAATACCCGTGTCATGAATTTTGATGTGTAAGTATTTAGTTTCCTCTTTTATATGCCAGTCACAATGGATACTGATGGTACCATCTTGTGTGAATTTGGTAGCGTTACTGAGTAAGTTAAGCATAACCTGGCGAAATTTTATCTGATCAGTGTGGAATTTGTCTGATTCGTTGTGTGATGTGATAATAATACGGTTGCCATTTTTTTCTGCGGTAGGCGCCATGGTAGTGACAATTTCTTTAACGAAGCTACCTAGCAGTATTTCATCGATATTGATTTTCATCTTATTTGCCTCGACCTTGGAGAAGTCAAGAATATTATTGATGAGTGTTAACAGATGGTTGCCTGCATGATAAATCATGTTAATGTCATTTTTGTATTGTGTTTGTTCTTCATTTTTCATTTCGTCTAATAATAATTCACTGAAACCAATAATGGCATTGAGTGGTGTTCTTAACTCATGGCTCATGTTAGCTAGAAATTCACTTTTAATACGGTTGGCGGTTTCTGCCTCTTCCTTGGCTTTACGCAAGGCATATTGAGACTGTTTTTGCTCAAGAATAACGGTCACCCAGCGGCCCATCAGTTTTATCAGGTCAATGTCGGTGTCCGGGAAGGGGGTGTGTGAGCGTAGGCTGGAAAAGCTGATAGTCCAGAATTGCTGGTTTTTATTTTTGATCAGACAGCCGATATAGGATTCAAACTTTGTTTTTCGATAAGCAGGATGGTTTGTGTATTTTGATGTGCCAATATGATGCATTGAAAATATGGGAAGTTCTTTGGCTACAATAATACTGCAAAATGTATCATCCAGTTTCAAGACAATACCGGGTTCCAGTTTAAATTTATCGAATGTGACGACATTAAGCATTGTGCTGGTTTTATTTTGAGTGTCGATGAAGGCAACCTTTCCAACGTCCATATTCAATGCCTTGCAACCCAGCTTGAGGACTTCATCAATTTGCTGTTCCAGGCTTTGGTTTGGCATTGATGCCGCCTCGTACAAAACACGGATACGTTCAGCTTGCATGAGTTCGGCAGTTTCTGCCCGTTTTCTTTCCTGTACTTCAGCTTCAAAATATTTTTTTGATTGTCGCAAGTGCCAGTTAAGTTTTAATGCGATCAATGTGGTGAATGCCAAACCAATAATTGTAATACTGAGTGTAATAATCCAGCTTCGATATTCGCGAAAGATATCTTTTAATGTCACATGCCATTCCTCCGCGTGGAGGCTGACATGCAGTGTTTCCATCAGCTTGTGTATCGGTTGGTAGTCCAGCGGTACGGTCCAGCCCATGCTGGATGATGCCTGGGCTTCCGGGCTGTCCGGAGGCAGATTCAGCAGGGCAATGGCGACCTGCCGGGCGAACCCATTGGAGATCTTGTGAGTGGCGGCGAAAGGCCATTCTGGATACAAGCGTGTGCTGTGCTTGAAAGGAAAGCCAGGGGTTGATTGTGGATTGATCACTTTGAAATCTTTGAGGTTTATTTTGCCCTCTGCAGCCATGCGCTCTAATGTGTTGGTGCGCACGGTGCCTGCATCGATACGATTATTTTGCACGGCTAATACAATTTTATCCTGCGGAAAGCCGGAAAAGACTAAACGTGAAAAATCCTCCTGAGGATTGATGCCTGCTTGTTCGAATTCGCGCCATGCCATCCACCAGCCACCAAAGGCTTTGGGATGTACCGCCATAAACGATTTTCCTTTGAGACTACGCAGGCCAGAAATATCCATGCGACCAGAGCGGGAAATGATTAGTGCGCCGAATCGAGTGTAGGCTTTAGCTGAACGTTGGTTGCGCAAGGTGGCTATATGGAAAATACCATGCATGGCTTCGAGTTCGGCATACAGCCCCGGGTTGGTCAGAACAAAATCAGCTGTGCCGGATTGCACGGCGGCACTAATAGAGTCAATGCTGACAGGCTGGATATTAAAATGGTACCCGGGAATTTGTCGGCTCAGATAGTCTGCCGTTGGTTGCCACATTTGGAAGGCTTTACTTTTTCCACGTATGGCCAGTACGACAATGTTGATGCTGCGTTCGGTTTTGGTGGATGCGCTGCCCTGCTCATTGCCAAAGACATGGGCAGGCATTACCAGCAATACCAGTATCAGCCAGGATGAATATAGCCAGTTATGGATGTGTGCGCACCGCATGCCGCATTATCTGTGAGATGTCCTTTCGTTTACCCGGGGTTACCCTCCGCAAGGTGTGCGAAAAAAAGACTTTTGGTTCAAGCTGTATGAATCCGTTAAATCTGCTGCGAATGCCTAATGCACAGATTGTTTTCTGCATTTTGGCCGCCCTCGCTACGATTTAACCGATTAATTCAGGTTCAAGTTATGCGTAAAAACTCTGAGCCAAAACGTCCGATTTACTTGCGGGTTTAACACTTTTTACCGGAATTTAATCATGGATTTCTTGAAGTATCGGTAGGAAAAATAGATAGTTGAGTATTTAATGCGAGGCTTGAAAGGTAACGCGATGAGAGTTTTCGGTTTGTATTTTCACTAGCATTGTTCGTGCAGTGTGCCGAATCACGTGCCTTGATCGTTTTTTGGGGCCAAAGTGCATGACGTTTCGTTGTTGGTTGGCTGTGCAATAGCGGTTGAATTTGAAAGAAAGGGTGTTTATTCTCTCCACCGTTCAAGGGGATAAAATAAATCCAAATTGTGGATAAAATATAGTCAGCAAGCCAGGTGGTGCTTTGTTGATGCGGGATGGTTTTTTGCTAAAAACCATTTGCAAATTAATGGGAAAGCGTTAAACGAGTTAATAAGTCTCAGGAAAAGTTCCCCCAATTTTAATGCTGTTTCGTTAACCCCTTGTTAGTTGAGAATACCCCCTTCAAGATTGCATCAAAGAAAGGATAGCGAGATATGGCAAAGTTGCCTCAGCTTACAATTTGGGAAAAGGTCATCATCGGTGCGTTGGGTGGCTTGTCTGCGGTGTGTGTTAAATTCCTCGGTCAGGATTATGTGCTGCTTGTTGAGCAGGGCGTTAACCTGAGCGCTGATCAATGGTTTGTCCTTAAAGTCGGCTATTTTATTTTGACGCCGATTCTAATATTCCTGGGTGCGGTTTTGGCGTGGGTTTCGGATGAGCAGAGCCGTGTTAAATTATTTGCTATTGCTATCGCCGCTCCGGCGATGGTTACAACGTGGTCGGGTGGGATTAAAACCAGTGACACTGTTTCAGTGGCTAGTTTCAGTATTATTTCATCTGCCCATGCCGATGAGCAAAATAAAAATGATGAAGAAGATGAGCTAAAGATTATTGATCCAATGAAGCGCAGTGCAATGAGTTGGTGGGGCGCAGGTGTTAGTGGGATAAAAATGTTTTTTGGTTATGGTAAAGAAATTAAGTCCTACTATGTGGTTGCTGGTTCGTTTAAGGATAAAAACAGCGCATTGAAGCACGCGCAAGCCATCAATGATAGAGACAGCATCTATCGTGCACATGTAGGAAGTAAAGCCAGGAATGGCTTTTATCCTGTGTTGCTTGGGGAGGCGGCAACGTTCAGTTCGGCAAATACGTTAAAAAAGACAATCGTTGGGCAGAGAGTTATTCATGACGCTTACTTGGTGTCATCTGAGAAAATCAAACCTCTTTTGAGCTTTGATTTTCAATAATCATTGGATCGGAGAAGAGTGGCATTTGGTGGCGTCTGACCGGATCGGGTGTTTTTGCGTGATGTGTGAGATTTGTGCTAAGGGGTGAAAATTTTCTGCCCGTAGTGGCTTGTCAAGTCTTGAATATTCAGCGCCGACCCCGGAGAATTGCCCGATGAGTTTCTCCTTCGTTCACCTACGCCTGCACACAGAATATTCGCTGGTAGACGGTTTGGTGCGTATCAAGCCTCTGGTTAAGGCAGTGGCTGAGCAGGGCATGCCGGCAGTGGCGGTTACCGACCAGAGCAATTTGTTTGCCATGGTCAAATTTTATCGCGCGGCCATCGCGCAGGGCGTCAAACCTATTATTGGCGTCGATATCTGGCTGACTGGCGACGATGAACTCACCCATCTGCATCGCCTGACCCTGCTGTGCCAAGACAACACGGGTTATCGTAATCTCACCGAGCTGGTGTCCCGCACGTATACTGAAGGTCAGCACCGGGGCATTCCTGTTTTAAAGCCGGAATGGCTGGAGGGCCACTGCGAGGGCTTGATCGCCCTGTCGGGTGGGCGCGAGGGCGATGTGGGTCGGGCTCTGTTGGCCGGGGATGCAGCGCATGTTCAGGTCTGTCTTGATCGTTGGCAACGACTGTTTCCCGATCGTTATTATCTGGAATTGCAGCGCACCGGGCGTCCCGAGGAAGAAGATTATTTGCATGGCGCCGTGGCTTTGGCGCAATCGACAGATTTGCCCGTAGTGGCCACTAACGACGTGCGCTTTTTGCAAACCGAGGATTTTGAGGCCCACGAGGCACGAGTCTGTATCCATGATGGACGCACGTTGGATGACCCGCGTCGCCCCAAAAATTACTCTGAGCAGCAATACCTGCGTTCGCCTGAGGAAATGCTCGAGTTATTCAGCGATATCCCCGAGGCGCTGGAAAACACCGTCGAAATTGCCAGGCGTTGCAATGTTGAATTGACGCTGGGTGAAAACTTCCTGCCCGATTTTCCTATTCCTGATGGTCTCACCGAGGCGGAGTATTTTCGTCAGGAATCGAAAAAGGGATTGGAGATGCGGCTCGACAAATTGTTTGACCGCAACGCCCCGGATTTCTCGGAGATTCGCAAACCTTACGATGAACGGCTGGCGGTTGAACTGGATGTCATCATCGAAATGGGTTTTCCCGGTTATTTTTTGATTGTTTCTGACTTTATTCAATGGGCCAAAAACAACAGTATCCCGGTGGGACCGGGACGTGGTTCCGGTGCAGGTTCACTGGTGGCTTATGTACTGACCATCACTGATCTTGACCCACTGGAATATGACCTGCTATTTGAAAGGTTTTTGAATCCTGAGCGTGTGTCCATGCCTGATTTTGACGTGGACTTTTGCATGGAAGGTCGTGATCGTGTCATCGATTACGTAGCACAGCATTATGGCCGTGAAAAAGTCTCGCAAATCATCACTTACGGTTCTATGGCTGCCAAGGCCGTGGTGCGTGATGTGGGACGTGTGTTTGGCCACCCCTATGGTTTTGTGGATCGCATTTCCAAAATGATCCCTTTCGAGGTGGGTATCACCCTCGAACAGGCCATGGAACAGGAAGAGCCTCTACGCGAACTCTATGAGCAGGACGAGGACGTGACTGCGCTTATCGATATGGCCAAGTCGCTGGAAGGCCTCAAACGTAACGCGGGCAAGCATGCGGGTGGCGTAGTCATCGCCCCCACCAAACTTACTGATTTCTGCCCGCTGTATTGCGAAGAAGGTGGCGAGAACGTAGTCAGTCAGTTCGATAAAGACGACGTTGAGGCCGTGGGTCTGGTCAAATTCGATTTCCTGGGCCTGCGCACTCTGACCATCATTGACTGGGCGTTGAATAATATCGAAGAGCAAAAAGGCAAGGATGCCCGACCGGATATTGAAACCATTCCACTGGACGACGCGCCTACCTACTCGTTGCTCAAGGCCTGCAATACCACCGCAGTGTTCCAGTTGGAATCGCGGGGCATGAAAGATCTCATCAAGCGCCTGCAACCGGATGCCTTCGAAGAAATTGTCGCGTTGGTCGCACTGTTTCGTCCCGGTCCGCTGGGTTCGGGCATGGTGGATGATTTCATCAATGTTAAACACGGTAAAAAAGCGGCGCAATATCCGCACCCTGATATTAAATCCATTCTTGTGCCCACCTACGGCGTTATTCTTTATCAGGAACAGGTGATGCAGATTGCCCAGGTGCTGGCGGGCTACACGCTTGGTGGTGCGGACATGCTGCGGCGTGCCATGGGTAAGAAAAAACCAGAAGAAATGGCCAAACAGCGCGAACTGTTTACCCAAGGCGCGTTAGAACGTGGCGTGGAAGAAAAGACCGCCACGTATATTTTCGATTTGATGGAAAAGTTCGCCGGTTACGGCTTTAACAAATCGCACTCGGCCGCTTATGCACTGGTGTCATATCAGACCGCGTGGCTCAAAGCTCACTACCCGGCAGCGTTTATGGCGGCGGTGATGTCCGCAGACATGGATAACACCGACAAAGTCGTCAGTCTTATCGAAGACGCACGTGAAATGAAACTGGAAGTCGTTTCACCCAATGTTAATGTCTGCCAGTACAAATTCACGGTAAAAGACGATCAGGGTATTTTTTATGGGCTCGGCGCCATCAAAGGCGTAGGTGAGGGGGCCATCGAAGGTATTATTAACAGTCATCAACAGGACGGCCCGTTTCGCGACCTGTTCGACTTCTGTCAGCGCATTGACTTGAAAAAAGCCAATAAACGCACCTTGGAAGGCTTGATCCGCGCTGGGGCCATGGACGAACTCGGTCCCAATCGTGCCACGCTCATGGCCACGCTGGAATCCGCCGTACAACGTGCCGAACAGCATCACAAAAACCTCGCCAGCGGACAAAACGACATGTTTGGTGTTGCCGAGCCGGAAATCGAAGAGGAAGCAGGGCAGTTCATCGTTGTCAAAGACTGGGATGACGAAACCCGCCTCACGGGTGAAAAAGAGACCCTGGGCCTGTATCTCACTGGCCATCCCATTGATCGCTACGAGCACGAAATTAATCAGATTGTCTCCAAGCGCATTGCCGGGCTTAATCCCAAAAGTGATCAAAACATCACTGTTGCCGGGCTGGTAGTGGCCATGCGTACCATGAATACCAAACGTGGTGACCGCATTGCCTTTATCACCCTGGATGACCGCACCGGTCGTCTGGAACTGGCAATATTTTCCGAAGCTTACAATCATTACCGTGACCTTATCGCCAAAGACCGCTTGTTGGTGGTGGAGGGTGAGGTAAGTCTGGATGATTACACTGGTGGCCTGAAAATGAGCGCCAACAAAATCTACGACATTGACCACGCCCGGGAAGCTTTTGCACGTCAACTGGTGTTGAAAGTGGATCAGCAAAAGGCGGGTAATGGTTTTATTCGTGGATTGAGCGAAGTGCTTAGCCCCTTTCGTCAGGGACACTGTCCGATACGAGTGGATTACCTGCAAACCAGTGCTTCTGCGCAAATTCAATTAGGTGCAAACTGGCGTGTGCGACCCACCGATGAGCTGATGCGACGACTGGACGAACTGGTTGGACGGGAGCAGGTGAAGGTGGAATATTAAAATGGCAGTGTTGAAATTCCTCACAAGAGACCCGCTATTTTTCGTTATTTCATCTCGCCATAAAATGAATATGATGCATGCTGAGATGTGGATTAAGCGCTAAAAACAAGCTACTTTTAAAAAATCACCGGGTATTTAATGCAGAGGTCGCAGAGAAAAATACGAAAAACTCTGCACCCTCCGCATTTATAATACACCACTTGTCAGTGCCACGACACATAAGCTCTCTTAATGTACTGGGCTGCTTATCCGGAGGTTTAAATCTCCCTTGAGTCTTATTATCAAAACTTCACGTTGAAATTGATCTGTGCGCGGGAGCGGTCATCTTGTGTATCCACACCTTTGGTAATGAGCTTTGCATCGTAGTAACGGATATCCATAACGCTGTTGTTGCCCAGTTTGTAATCCAGTTGCAGACGAGGGCCTTTAAGATTGTCTGCCGAAGCTTCGTTGGAACCAAAGTTGTCCTGGGTAAAAACGCCATCGCCTGGGGTGGCGTAGGTCTCCACATAATAGTAATAGGCTCGCAGGCCAAATACTTTATTGACCTTGAAACGTACCTGAGCCACGTAAGCGGTATCTTCCGTATCGGCATTACTTTGCAAATAATCGGCGCCGAACTGCCAGGGGCCGGTGCGCAACTGGCCGCTGACAATCCAATGATTATCGGCATGTAAGCCATCAGTAATACCATCGTCAGTTGCATCCATGTCAGTGGGAGCATCCAGCGTGGCACCGCCAGCGGCGAGGGTATATTTCATACTTCCGCCGCCTCCGCTATAAACAGCCTGATAAGTAAAGGCGGTCACGTCATCGCTCCAACCCCCGTCGGCAACAACAACATAGGCTGCGTTTAGGGTCAAAGGGCCAGTCTTGTACATCACAGCCAGGGCATCAGGGTTGATGTCGTTGTCCCAAAATACCTCGTTCTGTTGCCAAAAATTGAATCCCGTTTTGCCAGCGATGACGGTGAGGCTTTTGACTCCTGTGAACGCGATATAGGCCTGATCAAAACCCAGGCTAGTACCGGAGGGAGGGGAGGAGGCGGTGGAAAAAGTATTGTGAGGCGAATTTTTGCCATTGCCAGTTGCAAGACGCAGTTTGCCCGACCATTGATCATTGGCCTTGAAGGTAACACCAAAGCGTGCCCGGTAACGCCAGCGTTCACGATTGTCGGTTGTTCCGCTCTGTTTTTCTCTGTCGTCGGCTTCAATGCGTAAACGCACATCACCAAATAATTTTACCTTGCCATCTTTATCGAGAGGAATAGATGCGGTAGCGAGAGTGGGTAGGGTTAATGTGACAGCGATGATACCGGCAGCGACAATAGTCTGGGTATTCATTATATTCTCCCCTGATTAATCGATTAAACATAATGGGTATTTTTATATTCCTTACTTTCAGCTTTCCTTTGTGGTTTGCTTCTAAATTGAAGTCAGCACTTACTGTGCCAAATATGTGTAATTCTGTTGCATAAATGCGGCAGAAAGGTTGGGGAAGGGACAGGTATTTATTATGAAAAAACAGTGGCTTGCCAACAGTTGGGTAGTGCTGTTGGGAGGAGGAGTGAAAACTCAACGGATGAAAGTGTGATTCAAACTGTTAAATTGCAGAATTTTTATTGAACAGTCTGTTCAGTCTTTGTTCATTTCGGGAGTGTACTATGATAAGTGTGCTAGGAAATTCAGTCAGTGTGGAAGTTGTGTCTTATTTGCGCACTGGACGTATTGCCCACTCGTATTTTTTATTACCCATGTAATGACTACCATGGTGAAAATAAACCAGCCAAGCACCTTGCCGAGCATATTTGTCGAGTGTTGTGCTCCAGAAACCGATATGTGGGGTCTTTGGAAAAATTGCGCTGTTAATTGCAGGGCCGTAGCACTTGGACTCAACCAGAGTGTCGAGTTCTTCGAGGGTGGGTAACCGCCAGTCACGAAAGCCGATGTAGCCGCCTTGCTGATTATTAAGCTCGAGAATTATGTCATGAGCCTTATCCCAATCCATGCGCTCAGGCACATTCTGGCAATTTTTTTTATCCCAGTACGTACCTAATGCGCAGCGAGCCCAGGTAAGGCCGGTTTTGGTATCAAAGATAGCAGCGCCAGCAGACCTTTCCTTGAAGCGTTTGCTGGGCGTATCTGCATCTGCGGACTGGTAACATTCTTCACCTAAGACGTAGCTGCTGAATGTGAAAAGAATAATAAAAAGGCCAACTATTTTGTAAGACATGAAACTCAACTCATTATTGTTTGCGCGTAATGAATGTCTAAATCCCAAACGCTATGGGTATATTACAGGTGTGTACTGAAAAAACAAATCCTACGGGTATATTTAACCGTTGCTGATTATGTTGCACAGTAGGGACAATGCTTCCTGATGTGAAATGTCGTCTTTGTAAAGCATGGTTTTAACGCATCAATAAAGTGTATTTTCCAATAGAGTCCACCGTTCTGGTCTGTTCTCACCCGAGTCATATTCTTACAACCGGCAACAGTATCAACGATGTTTTTGTGAAATCTGTTGATTCTCTCTATTGGGTGAACGAAGAGGTTGCGTCAAACTGGAAATAGACCTTGTTGATTGCATTGGAAAGATCAAAGTTGAACGGTAGTCATCATTCATAATTGCCTTTAACAGTGTGGCCTGGGGAATCAATATCAAATGACCGGGACTGTTTTAGCATTCTCAAACAGTTTAACACTCTAATGAATGTATAGTGTGAAAACTTATTCCACTTCTCCGTAAATAAAAATGATGAAATTCAGGGGTTATTTTACAGCATCAACCATATAGGCTACTGCCGCTTTTACCTCATCATCCGACAGTGAGCTTTTTCCGCCTTTGGCAGGCATAATACCTTTTTTTCCTTTAAATCCTTCGATGGCATTTTTTTCCAGAGTCGCCATGCCTTTGCTGAGCCGACTTTCCCATCCAGCTTTGTCGCCATGTTTAGGGGCGCCCATTACACCTGTGCCATGACAAACCTGACAAACGGTTTTGTAAACGTTTACACCATCTTTTGCGAGAGAAGGAGTTACATAAAGCAGGGTTAACACTCCTATGCTAGCAATAGCTAAGTTCCAATTGGTTTTACGCTGTTGTTTCATATTCTATCTCCTGGTTATTTTTCCGGTAAACGAAAGAAGGTGCTATCACATCAAAAAATGCCAAAGCTCGATTAACAATATGGCATATGTTGTGCCAACATTTCTTGAGTGTTTTGTTGTCCTTCCTGAGCAGTAGGTTTTCGAAGCTTGGTTATCAACTTGTTGAAATATAAGATTAACTGTTTAGATAAGTGAGTGGGGTATGCAATTATATTTATATTAATAAATATTTTGTTACATCATTCATTAATGATCATGAACATTTCGTTCAAAAATTAAACAATGCTTGGATTTTCTAAAAATAGAGTTTGGCAGAAAAATTATGAACGTAATGTAATTGATAATTGTACCAAATATTTTTTCTTTATTGCCATAAAATTTATCGACTTTTTTAATATATTGATAGCGTTTTTAGGTTGTTTAGTATTTCTGTTTTAATGGCTATATTATAATTGTTTAAAACAATAAATGGATTATTAAAATTTAAAGATAGAACGCTTTTAATCGCTATTTATATTTTTCCGTAACGACACATAATTACTCTATTTGTTGGGATAAATGCTAATAACCCATATTGCATGAGTAAAATTCCTAATTGCATTATATGAAAATGCACAACAGAATGCCGCGAAATACTGTTTGGATTAACAAGTAAACAATAAGGAGAGATTAGGAGTGAAAATCAATTACGCAAGGGACTGCCGGCAGACTTTACATGCTGG
>Ga0316204_10003255_pt1 | contig 33220 bp, 32 predicted proteins | sample 6monrhotite_MG_2_FD_205661 | JGI IMG/M metagenome (GOLD analysis project Ga0316204, IMG submission 205661) | Microbial mat bacterial communities from mineral coupon in-situ incubated in ocean water Damariscotta River, Maine, United States -... | ecosystem: Environmental > Aquatic > Marine >... | reverse complement strand
CACGTTGGGGTGGATCGGCACGAGGGTGAAGCCTGCCGCGACTATCGTGTCGGCAAGCAAGCCGTTGGGTCTCTCCAAAGCGATCTTCAGCTCGCTCCGGTTGGCCATTTTCGTCAGCCTGCGACAGAAAGCCGCGAGGCCGGCGGCGGTGTGTGGGACTGTCAGGTGGGCTCTTACGGCGCCTCGGGCGTCGAGAACGCACACCGCGTGCTCGTCCTTCGCCCAGTCAATGCCAACGGTCAAGGTCATTCGTATACTCCGGTTCTAAGGTGGTTGGAAGGCCTCTACCGGTCGCTCATAGACAGGCGCTCATTGCTCCGCGAGAGCCTGGCGCTACGTCCTGTAGCCGGTTGGGGCCTTCCGGCTTCTCTGGGGGGACGGGTCTCACCCTGGCTGTCGAGCAGCAAGCGACACAGGTCCTCCCCAGAGAGCCGAAAGACTAGTAGGACTCGATGCCGACACACCCTTCTGGAGAACGTCCCCGCAGCGAAGCCTGCTGACAAGGTTGCCCTATGAGCGACACGGACCTCAGAGGGCTAGAGCGCAGGTGGCGCGAGACAGGCAGCGTCGAGGACGAGGCTGCCTGGCTACATGCCAGAGTCCAGGCGGGTGAGTTGGAGCAGAGCAGGTTGCGGTTGGCTGCGTATCTGCTTCACGAAGGCGCACGCCTTGCTCTTGTTCGCCCTGTGCCCGTGTTGCGAAAGGGTCAGGTCGCCTTTCTGAATAGCCTGTTCGACATGGACAAGTCTCAAGAGTCCGGGGTTCGGGCCGTGATCGCCGCCGCTCGCAGGGTGGAGAAGAGCCCTGCAAGAAGTAGCCTCCTGGGGCTCGATCTGGCAGAACAGTGGTGCGTCGCTGTAGACCTCGAGGAGAGGTATCGGCTTGGGGAGGAGGCTCTTGGGTTCTCTGGCTGGGAGGGAAACGAAAACGCAAGTCCGGAGCACCGCGCGGCTGTCTTCGCTGCGCTTTCCACCTCTGCCGAGACCAAGGCGAGCTTGGCTATCGGCTCGACGAAGAGGTATGGCGCGTGGCACATGCGTGCGGTGCAGAGTCTCTCAGGCGCTCTGGAAGCTGTTCTCGGACCTGGTCGCATGAGGCTCTCTGAGCGACCGATCCCGCCAATCCTCAAGGAGGCGATTCACGGCGAACTTGTACCTTGGGCTCTCGGCTACAGCGATCCCGTCCGCGGGCGTGTCGAGGCTCGACAGGGGGCGGCTCCCAGTGAGTGACGCAGGGCTCAGACGGCTAGAGCGAGAGTGGCGTGGGACGGGCTCGCGAGAGGCAGAGTGCGCCTGGCTGGGAGCACGCTTCAAGGCGGGTGACCTTCCCGAGTCGAGGCTCGAACTCGCTGCCTACCTTGGTCACCGAGCAGCGATCGATCTCTGTGGCGAGGTGCCTTCGGACCCGAGATTCACACAATGGTTCCACCAAATAGGCAGGTGGGGACGTCCCGAGATCATTCGCGCGCTCCTGCCAGCCATCTACCTTGAGCCTGGGGCCGTGGTCGTGGAGGAGAACCGGGGCGTCGTCGAAGCGGTGGAGGACTGGGTCCTATGCCCATGTTCAGGCTGCGTAGCTACGGCAGAGGGGGTGTTCCAGTCTCTTGAGGACCCTTTCCGTCACGACCCCCCAGGAGTCAGTAGGGGGTTTGAAGTGACACGAGGACAATACGCTGTCGCGCGAAGCCTCCTGGCTGTCCTGGAGGCCAGGGCGTTTAAGAACCGCGCCCTTGAAGCCCTTGGGTGCATTCTCGACTGTCTGACCGAGGCGCGAATCTCGAGCTTGACGCAGAGCAACAAGCAGAAGCAGCGCGAAGGGCACCGGGCTCGTGCTCGCGGCCAGGTCGAGGCGACAGCCTGTGTGGCCGTCCGAGATGAACTCGTCCCGTGGGCTCTCGGCTACTCCGACCCTGTTCGCGAGCGCGTCGAGGCCCGTCAGCGGGAAGGTTGCTCATGAGTCAACCCGACCGGGTTCTGCCCCCATACGATTTCGCCACGCCCTCCGCTCTACCTATCTCTGAGCGCATCGCACAGGCGGTCTCGGCTGCCCGTCGGCACCACAAGGCTGCGGGCTACACGCGTGCCGTAGCTGGCCTTCCTCCTATCGCCACGCGTGGTGCCTCGGTTGCCGAGTTGGCAGAGATCGAGACTGAGGTTGGCTGGCCACTTCCGCTTGAGTATTCCGATTTTCTAAGGGTCCATCGCTACCTCGTCTTGGACGACGGTCTCGTGATCTTCGGGTTGGATCACGAAGGGGTTTCGCTTGGGCGCCCCTGGGCTTCAGAGAAGCACCTGCAAGGAGAGTCTTGTCTCGTGATAGGCCAGTGCTGGAACTACGCGGACGGAGACCAGTTGCTCGTATTGAAGGGCCAGGACCGGGTCATGGTGTATCTGCACGAGTATCCGCGCCTCGAAGAATTCGCGCCTTCCTTCTCGCTGGCTCTCTGGCGCCTTTGCCATCAGGGCGAGCACGAGTTGGAGTAGTCATAGCGGATCGACAGGCGCGCTCGCGCCAGCGGGCGGACGACTTGGACTCTCCAGGTTTGCTTAGCCTGGACTCACCACCGCAGGTATCTCGAATTGGCCTCCGAAGGTCGACGGTAGGGGGTTGGGCAACCAAGCCGAAACGACGAAAGCCGCTCTGAGAGCGGCTTTCAGTCTATAGGCCCGGCGGGACTCGAACCCACAACCGTCGGCTTAGAAGGCCGATGCTCTATCCGTTGAGCTACGAGCCCGCAGCTAGCGCGCTGACTCTAGGGACGGAGTCGGCGCTAGCCGGTGTTGAGTTAGCTGGCTTGTTCGGCTGGGGCGAGGCCGGTGATCAGGGCGTCGACGTCGAGGGCCTCTGCGGTGCAGGGGAGCTCGAGGTAGGCGAAGTAGATCAGGGGAGCGATCGGCTCCAGGTTTTCGTTCATCTCGGTCAGGCCGGGGAGGGACTCCTTGACCTTCGCGACCTCGAGCTCGTTGACCCAGTCGAAGGTCTCGACGATCCCGTTCTGGTGCTCGATCTCCCAGGCGTTGAGGAAGTAGACGATCATGTCCGCGCGGCGCGCGAGCCAGCCCTGGAGGAAGGTCCGCTGGCTATCCAGGTCGGACTTCTTGAGCGCCGAGACCAGGTTCCGCGCCTCCTTCTTGGCCCGCACAGCGCGGTTCAGCGAACCCGCCTTGAGCTTCGCCTTGGCGTTGTGCCGCCGCAGGAGGTCCTTGCGGTCCGGCGCCGGCAGAGACTCCAAGATCTCTTGGGCGAAGTGAGGGGGAATCCGCTCGAGGAAGTCCAGCATCTTCATAGGGATCAGCGCTCCGTGGTCGATCGGGCGGGATCATAGCCCGACCCCCGGCCCCAGGAAACGCCCGCGGACCCGCCTTTGGACCTACGCGGGACGATCGCGGAGCCGGACCACGAACTTCAAGCCCGACCAGTCCTCGTCCACGGCACACACCTTGACGTCCACCAAGCCCGTCTCGAGCCCCAACGCACGAATCAACTCCCGGTCGAGGTCCGTCTCGAGGCTCGAGCTCTTCTTCGGCCACGAGAGCCAGAGCATTCCCGCGGGCGTCAAGCGCTGGGCCAAGACCGGGAGCTCCCGCCTCAACCCGGCCTCGCGGCGGAAGAAGCCGTGGATCAGGTCGAAGCTCCCCCGCGTGGACTTCATGACCCGGACCTCGTCTAGCACCGGCCCGATCAACTCCGAGTAGTCCTCAGGCGCCCCCAGGATTCGAACGCGCTGGCCGGGTCTGTAGCCGAGCTTCTTTGCGAGAGGAGTCGAGCTCATGAGAGGAGCGTGGCGGCCAGGAGCCCTGGGCACAAGGCGCGGACCCTCGCGCCAAGCGTGGGGCGTGGCCCCGACGGACCTATACTCGGAGCGTGCCTCGCCCCGCTGACCTGACCCCCGAGTTCTCGCCCCAAGCCATGGTCGTCCTAGAGGCGCGCTACCTCCACACCTTCGGCGATCGCAAAGAGTCCCCGACGGACATGGTGTGGCGGGTGGCGCAGGCCGTGGCTGAGCCCGAGTCGCGCTATGGCGAGGACCCGGAGGGCTGGGCTGAGCGCTACTACCGCCTCCTGGCCTCGCGTCGCTTCCTCCCCAACTCGCCGACCCTCGGCAACGCCGGGCGGCCCCAAGGCCAGCTCTCGGCCTGCTTCGTGCTCCCCGTGGCCGACTCGCTGGACGCGATCTTCGACGGGGTCAAGAACGCGGCCCGGATCCACGGGACCGGCGGCGGGACCGGCTTCAGCTTCTCGCGCCTCCGACCCGCCAACGCCCCCCTCAGCGACGGGGTCGGGACCGCCTCAGGGCCCGTCGCCTTCATGCGCGTGTTCGACGCCGCGACTGGCGCCGTCAAGCAAGGCGGCGTGCGACGCGGCGCCAACATGGGGATCCTCCGCGTCGATCACCCCGACGTCCGCGAGTTCGTTCGCGCCAAGGACGAGGTCGGCCAGCTGACCCACTTCAACATCTCCGTCGCCGCGACCCGAACCTTCATGGAGGCCCTCGCGGCAGAGGACGAGTTCGCCCTCATCAACCCCGTCGACCAAGCCGAGGTCGGGCGCCTCTCGGCCCCACAGCTCTGGGACGAGCTGGTCCGCTCGGCCTGGACCACTGGCGACCCCGGCTTGGTGTTCATAGACCGGATCAACGAGCTGGCCCCGACCCCCCAGCTCGGCCCGATCGAGAGCACCAACCCCTGCGGCGAGCTGCCCCTCCTCCCCTACGAGAGCTGCAACCTCGGGAGCGTTAACCTCGCAGAGCACCTGACCCCCTCAGAGACGGGCCAGCTTCCGGAGATCGACTGGGAGTCCTTGGCGGACACGATTCAGCTCGGAGTCCGCTTCCTCGACGACGTCATTGACGCCAACACCTACCCCCTCGAAGACATCGCGCGTGTGACCCGCGAGACCCGCAAGATCGGCCTCGGCGTCATGGGCTGGGCCGACCTCCTGGCCGCCCTCCGGATCCCCTACGCCAGCGAGGCCGCCCTCGAGCTCGCGACGCGCCTAAGCCGCTTCCTGCTCGAGACGGCGCGGGAGACCTCGCGCCAGCTGGCCGCGGCCCGCGGCCCCTTCCCCGCCTGGGAGGGCTCGCGCTGGCAGCAGGAGGGCGTCCCGGGACCCCTCCGCAACAGCACCACCACGACCGTGGCTCCCACCGGCACCATCTCGATCTTGGCCGGCTGCTCGTCTGGGATCGAGCCCCTCTACGCCCTGGCCTACCTGCGCACGGCCCTCGACGGCAAGGAGCTCCTGCGCTTCACCCACCCCGGCCTCGAGCGCGAAGCCCGGGCGCGCGGCTGCTGGAGTGAAGACCTCGCGAAGGCGCTCCTCGAGCACGGCGACCTCAGCGCTCTCCCTGAGGAGCTTCGGGCGAGCCTCCCCGACGACCTCCGCGCGACCTGGGCCACGGCCCACGAGATCGCCCCCGAGTGGCACGTCCGCCACCAAGCCGCCTGGCAGACCTCTATCGAGAACGCCGTCAGCAAGACCGTCAACCTCCCCAGGGACGCGACCCCCGCAGACGTCGACCGCGTCTATCGCCTGGCCTACGAGTTGGGCTGCAAGGGGATCACGGTCTATCGCGACGGCTCTCGCCAAGGGCAGGTCCTGAGCCACCCCAGCGCCGGCCCCGCTTGCGGCGGCCCCGAGTGCGCCGAGCCAGGGCTCGGCTAGCCAACCTAGAGGAGGCCCTTGCTCTCGAGCCAAGCCGCGAGTCCAGCCGCGCTCTGGAAGAGGTGACTCTCGATCCCCGCCTCCCGCGCGCCCGCGACGTTGGCCTCGGCGTCGTCCACGAAGAGCGCCTCTGCAGCGGAGACCCCGGCCGCCTCCAGGGCCGCGGCGTAGAACTCGGGTTGCGGCTTCTCGACCCCGATCCGCGCAGAGCTGACGACGGCGCTGAAGGCGTCGCTCAGCCCCAGCGAGAGGAGGTCCGTCTCGAGGCGAGTCGTGGCGTTGGTCACCAAGACCAGCGAGCAGCGCTCGCGGGCCCGCCACAGGATCTCCTGGACCTCGGGGACGAGCTCGCCCGGAGACGAGGCCCAGGTCACGACCGCCACCGCCGCCTGGACGGCTGGACAGAGCTCGCTGAGGGCGCGCGTGATGCCGGCTCGCCATTCGCCGTCGCTGACCTGACCCCGGAGGGCAGGCTCCAAGCGCTCGGGGGCGAAGGCCACCTCCAAGAGCGCGCCGGGCTCCAGCCCAGCCGCAGCCTCGACCGAGGCGGTCAGCTCGGGCGGCCAGCGGCGGAGGACGCCGTCGAAGTCCGCCAGGAGCGCGCGAAACGTCACCGCGGGACTAAACGGCCAGGGGGTCGTCGGCGTCGCCGACCCCGCTGAAGCGGGCCAGGAGGGGCTCCACGGTCTCGCTGAGGTAGCTCGTGATCTGGCTCGGCGCGCAGCCCACGAGGGAGTCGGGCGCGCTCAGGGCATCGAAGCCGGCCTCGTCGATCTCGAAGCGCGGGTCAGCGATGACCAGGCGTCGGAAGGCCGCGCCGGGCGCCTCGTCCGCCTCCCGCGAGGCGACCGCGTGCTCTCGGAGCGCCTCGTGGAGGACCTGGCGATCCCCGCCTCGGGCCACGCCGCTGACCAAGAGCAGCTCGACGACCAGGAAGGGCCCCTCCTCTGCCAGGCGAGACTCGACGCGCTTGACGTCGACCTCGAGGCCCTTGGTGAGCTCGATGGCCGCGCGCAGGACGCCGTCCGCGGTCAGGAACAAGTCTGTCAGGGCCAAGCGCCGAGCCGCGCTGTCGTCGAGGGACCGCTCGAGCCACTGGACGGCGGCCGTCTCGGCCACGGCGTTGCGTTGGTGGAGCAGGAGGCGAGCCAGGGCGCAGATCCGCTCGGCCTTCATCGGGTTTCGCTTGTAGGGCATGGCCGAGGAGCCGACCTGTCCTTTGCCGAAGGCCTCGCGCATTTCGCCGGTGTGGCAGAGGAGGCGCACGTCACGACCCATCTTGCCGAGGGTGATCCCGACCCCAGCCACGACGTCTGCCATGCGCGCCTCGAGCTTGCGCGGGGTGGTCTGGCCCGAGAGGGGCACGCTCTTGGGAAATCCGAGCTTGGTCGCGATCTTCTGGTCGAGCTCACGGACCTTCTCGAGGTCACCCTCGAAGAGGGCCAGGAAGCTGGCCTGGGTCCCCGTCGTGCCCTTGGCGCCGCGACAGGGAAACTCCACCAAGAATCGGTCCAGATCGACGAGGTCGGCGACGGCGTCTTGAAGCCAGAGCCCGACTCGCTTGCCGGCGGTCACGGGCTGCGCGACCTGGAAGTGGGTGTAGCCGAGGGTCGGCTGGGACGCCTCGCGCTTGGCCAGGGTGGCCAGGGCCCGCACGAGCTGGACCAAGCGCTCGCGCAAGCCCTCGAGCCCCTCACGCTGAATCAGGGCGTCGGCGTTGTCCGTCACGAAGCAGCTCGTGGCGCCGAGGTGCAAGATCGGCGCCCCCTGGGGGCAGATCTCGCCCCAAGCGTGGACGTGGGCCATCACGTCGTGGCGAGTGATCGCCTCGTGCTCGGCGATGCGCCCGAGGTCGATCTGATCGGCTGTAGAGCGGAGCGCCTCGACCTGCTCCTCGGTCACGGGCGCGCCGAGCTCTTGCTCGGACTCCGCCAGAGCGATCCAGGCCCGGCGCCAGGCCCGCGCGCGCGACATGGGAGAGAAGCGGGCGGCCATGGCCCGGCCAGCGTAGCGCTCGACGAGCGGGCTGGTGTAGCGGTCTTCGGACACGAGAGCCTCCTTGAGGCGCCGATCCTATCCCCCCTTCGGACGGGTCACAGCGAGGGCGTCAGGCCACCTGCTCCTCCCCGCCCAGGGCCCTAGCCACGGCAGCCTCTAGCTCTTGGAGGGAGTAGGGCTTGGGGAGAAAGGCGCACCCCTCCCCGACCCCGGTCAGGACGTCGTGGGCGTCGTAGCCGCTCGAGAGCAAGACCGCCGCCGTCGGGATGTGCTCGAGGAGGGTCGCGTAGATCTCGCCACCGCTCCCGTCTGGGAACACGAGGTCGATCACGACCAGATCCAAGCCGCCGTCCAGCGCGATGCGCTCCTTGGCTGCGGCCACGCTCTCGACGGTCTCGACCTCGTAGCCCATGCGCTGGAGGCCGAAGGCGCAGAAGTCCCGAACCATGTCTTCGTCGTCAGCGATCAGAGCTCGCCTCGGGAGAGAGTCTGCGGAGGGAGGGCTCATGTTCGCGCGTCTCCTGGGATCGCGAATCCGCTCAGGCGCTGGGGGTTCTCAGCTAGGCCTGTGATCTGGACTCCGAGGCCGCCATCGACGAGGACCACTTCGCCTCGTGCCACGAGGTGCCCTTGGATTCTGAGGTCGACGGGCTCGCCGGCCCGCCGGTCGAGGTCCAAGATCGCCCCCGGCTTGAGCGCGATGAGCTCTTCGATCCTCAGGCGTGTTTGTCCTAGCTCGACGGTGACTTGGACTGGAATGTCGAGGACGAGGTCTAGGTTGCGACGAACGCCGGGGGCGTCCTCGCGTGGGATAGAGCCGCTCGCGCGGGCCCCTTGGATCAGGGCCTTCTTGGGCTGCTCGGTCGTGACTCCCTCAACTCTCATGCTGCCTGCCATGCGTCGCCGCCTTCCTGGCCGGGATCGGCCTTGTCTTCGTTCTCTTCGATTCGCGCGACGCGCTGGCCGTCCTTGCAGCCCGCGCGAGCCGTGAGCTTGGGCACTCCGCCGACTCGGAGTTCGATCAGCGAGTCCATCCGCGCGCCTATCGGGATCACGTCTCCGGGCTCGAGCTCGAGGAGCTCTCGGAGCGAAATCTCGACCGTGTCCAGGACCGCAGAGACGGGCAGTGGGAGGGCCGAGAGGGGATGTCCGCGCGTCAAGCGGGGCTCGGCCACTGGAGCTTCGGCGACCGGGTCCTGAGCCTCGAGGCCACTCGCGGGCAGGGCCAAGCGGATTCGGCCGCTGACCTCGCCGCAGGCCAGGTCGAAGGTCGCGCTCAAGAGTCGCTCGCGAGGTCCGACCAGCGAACTCAGGCGAGGAGCGGGCTCGCGAGCTCCGAGGCTCCAGCCTCCCGGGCCCAGGTCCTGGAACTCTGTCCCCAGACCTTCGACGAATGCTGTCGCGAAGTGACGGATCAGGGCAAGCTCGGCCTCGGTCGCGGTCGAGAGCGGCTCGCTGACGTCGCCTCGTCCCCCGAGGAGGCGATCGGCGACAGCACCGCCCAAGCGACGCTCGAGGGAGAGGAGCCCGAGCTCTCCCTCGGACCCTGCGCCGGGAAGGGCGTAGAGCAGGTCGCTCTCGCCGAGCTCAGCCAAGAGGGCGCCTCCCTCGACTTCGACCAGGCTCACGGGCCCGAAGAAGGGGCGCTGGCGCAGGAGGCGGGCCAGCGGCTTGAGGGCAGCGCGCGCCGCCCGGTCGAGGGTCGCTTCCACCCGAGCCAGGGTTCGGGCAGGGAGCCGCTCGGCTTCGCCGAACTCGTAGGGTCGCGAACGCCCGCCCCCGCGCGGCTTCTCGACCAGCTCCATTAGGGCGTCGAGCTCCGCCCGACTCAATCCGCTCTCGTTCATGGGGCTCATTACTGAATCAGGAACTCGGTGAAGTAGACGCGCTCGGCCCGGGACTCCGTCCCACGCAAGACACCCCCGTTGAGCACGTCCAGGAGCTCGAGGCGGAGGTCGTCCTTGGCCCCCTTGGCCTCGAGGAGCTCGAGGGTCTTGGTCGAGAGGCGCTGGATCAGCGCGTCGCGGACGCTCGGCTCTTGGGCCTTGAGGCGCTCGGCGCCTCGGCTCGGAGCGTCGCCGCGGAGCTCGACCGAGACGTTGACCTTGAGGTAGCGCTGTCCGCGCGACCCAGCCAGGTTCACGATGAGGTTTCCGAGCTCAGCCACGACGGGGTCAGGCGCCCCGACGGGCAGGTCGTCTATCGGGGGCGGCGGCGTCGCCAGGGCCAGGCCGACCCCACCCAGGAGAGGGAGGAGCAGCGCGACGGCCGCGATCAGCTTGGCTTTCTTCCCGCCGCCGGCCTCCTCAGCGGGGCTCTCGGCGGAGGCTGCGGGCGCGCTCACTCTTCACCTCCCAGGGGATCGCGGGCGAGCCGCGTCAGGCGTCGGGTCAAGTCTGCGGCGGTCGTCGGAGGCAGGGCCTCGAGGACCTTCGAGACCTTCTTGGGCTTCATGACGGCTAGGAGCTTGACGGCCTCGTGGGCGGGCAGCTGGGCCAGGAGAGAGGCCGCGGCCTGGGGCTTGATGCGCTCGTAGCTTTGGGCGGCCGGGCGCAGTCGCTCGGACTCGGCGTCGGTGAGGTGAGTCTGGAGCTTGGCCTCCTCCTCGCGAGCGGTGATCACTCGCGCCTCGGAGTCCGCCACGGACTTCATGAGCTCCTCCATTTCGCGGCGACGGACCTCGAGGTCCGCCTCCAACTGGGCGACCTCCTTCAGGCGCCGCTCGAGCTCCTCCCGCCGACGGTCGTGGTGCTCACGGGCTCGCTGGAGGTCTTGAACGAGCTCTTGGAGCTCTTCGGCCTCGTAAGGCCGGGGGAGGTCGAACACGCCAGCCAGGGCGGACTTCTCCGCGCCTTCCTCGGCGGACTCCTCAGTGGGGGAGGCTTCAGGGTCAGCCGTCTCGGTCTCCGAGTCGACGGGGGCCGCGTCGGCACCCACGAAGCCGCCCAGCACTGGGGTGCGACGGATCGTGTCCTTGTCAAGGCGTCCTTGCCCGAGGAGGGTCAGGGCGAAGCCGCCGGCGAAGAGGAGCGGGCTCAGGGCGGCCAGGATCAGCTTGAGCTTCATGCGCCGATCCGGGCTTGGGGATCAGGGCTGAGCTGAGCCTGCTCGCGGACTCGCTGCTCGCGATGGAGGCGACCCAGGCGGGCCAGCTCGCTGAGCTCGGTCTCCTCGAGCTTGGCGGCGCGCGCGACCTCGCTCGCCCCCAGGCGCTCGGACCAGTTCTCGAGGGCGCGCCGATCCCGGCGCGCGAGGTCCACGCGCTCTTGCACGACCCCGAGCTTGGCCTCCCAAGCGACGCGCAGTCGCGCAGCCTGAACCTCGGCCCGCTCGGACCTGGCGAGCTCGTCTGCGAGGCGGACCAGCTCCTCAGGGGCGGCCCGAGCTTGGAGGGCCAAGCGCAGCGCGACTTCACACTGGCCTCGCTCAGCTGTGGCGGCGCGGCTGGCCTGGCGAGCTGCCTCGGTCCGCTCTTCAACGGGCTCTAGCTCGGCGCGACGCTCGTCTTCGCGGTGCTTGCTCCAGCGGATCAGGCGCTGCCTGCGCTTGGTCGGATCGCTCATCCCTTACCTCCCTTGAGGAGCGCCTGGAGTCGTCCCAGGGTCTGCTCCAGCTCACTGAAGTCCTCCGAGCCTTGGCGGAGGAACTCGACCAGACGCGGCTGCAGGGCCACGGCTCGGTCCAGGGCCTTGCTGGCCCCAGGCTTGTAGGCGCCGACCTCGATGAGGTCTCGGGCCGCCTCGTAGCTCGCGAGGAGGCGGCGCGCCTCCCCCGCCAGGTCGCGGTGCTCCGGCGTCGTGGTCCGAGCCATGGTCCGGCTGACGCTGGCCAAGACGTCCACCGCTGGATAGCGATTGCGCTCAGCCAGGGCGCGGGTGAGCACGATGTGTCCGTCGAGGATCGAGCGGACGCAGTCGGCGACGGGGTCGTTCATGTCGTCGCCCTCGACCAAGACCGTCAGGAGCGCGGTGATGCTGCCCTCTTCTCCGCAGCCCATGCGCTCGAGGAGCTTGGGGAGCTCGGTGTAGACCGAGGGGGGGTAGCCGCGGGTCGTCGGTGGCTCGCCCGCCGCGAGGCCGATCTCGCGCTGGGCTGCGGCGAAGCGAGTCAGCGAGTCGACGACCAAGAGCACGTCCAGCCCTTGCTGGCGGAAGCCCTCGGCGATGGTGACCGCGACCGAGGCCGCCCGGAGGCGCATCAGGGGCGGTGTGTCGCTGGTCGCGACGACCAGAGCGGAGCGCTCGCGGCCCTCGCTGCCGAGGGTCTCCTCGAGGAACTCCCGGACCTCGCGACCGCGCTCGCCGACCAAGGCCACCACCGTGGCGTCGGCTTGGGAGCGCCGAACGATCTGGCCCAGGAGGGTCGACTTGCCGACGCCGCTCCCGGCGAAGATCCCGACCCGTTGTCCCCGACCGACGGTCGTGAACGCGTCTATGGCTCGGACGCCGGTCGTGAGGTTGGACTCGATCCGGCGCCGACCGAGGGGATTGGGCGGAGCGCCGGCGACGCTGCGGGTCGGGGCGATCAAGGGGCCGCGCCCGTCGATCGGGCGGCCGAAGCCGTCGAGGACGCGCCCGAGCACGCTCGGTCCGACTGGGACCCGGATCGTGCCGGCCCGGAGCAGGACGCGATCGTTGGGAGCGATCCCTGGCGAGTGCTCCAGGGGCATCAGTCGGGTCCGTCCGTCCGCGAAGCCCACGACCTCGGCGGTCACGACCCCTTGGCTGGTGTGGAGGTCACAGAGGGTGCCCACGGGACTCGGGATCCCACTGGCCTCGACGACCAGACCGCTGACTCGGACGACGCGGCCTTCCTGGCGTCCCAGGCGGGCGGTTCCGACGCGCGCGCGGGCGCGCTCTAGGTCAGCGCTGATCACGGAGCGATCCCCTCTCGGAGGCTCTCGAGGCGCGCAGCTAAGGTCGCCAAGAGCCGACCGCTCGAGGTCTCGATCACGAACTCGCCGGGGGCCAGGTTGGAGTCGGCCTCCCAGCGGCTGCGGAACTCGGCGCTCCCCCAGCCGACGGCGCGCATCGAGTCGAAGTCTTCGCTCGACATGAGGACGCGAGTCTCGGCCCCGGCGCTGAGGTCCAAGGCCTCACGCAGGAGCGCCTCGGGGTCATGCGCTCGCGCGTCTATGGCTGCGCCGGCGAGTCGAGACCCGACCGCAAGCGCCAGGTCCCGGAGGGCCTCCTCCGCCGCCGAGAGCTCGTCTGAGACCCGGGCGTCGAGGCCTGCCAGGGAGTCCTGGAGGCGGACTTGGAGGTCGCTCGAGCCCGAGGCGTGGGGCTGGCTAAGCTCCGCCTCCTCCGCCGCCCGAGCCAGCCCTTCGGCGAGCCCCGCGGCGAAGGCCTCGGCTCGGATCGCGTCCAGGTCAGGCTCGAGGGAGGGGGCGTCGCGCAGGACTCCCTCCACGCGGCTGCGCTCGACGACGTGCACTTCGCGCGGACGCCAGGGAAGGACGATGGGAGTTGCTTGGCTACTGGACAAGTTGCGCGTCCCCTCCGCGGGTCACCGTGACCTGTCCAGATTGGACGAGGTCGCGGAGGGCGGACATCAGTTCGTCTTGCGCCTCGCGGACGGCCGAGATCGCCTGCGGACCCAGGAGCTCGCGCTCCTCTTGGACCGACTCGCGCGCGCGCTTGGAGAGGTTCCCGAGGAGCTTCGCGCTGACGGCCTCGTCGCAGCCCTTGAGGGCCAGAGCCAGGGTTCGACCCTCGACCTTGCTGAGGAGCTTCTGGATCGCCGAGTCCTGGAGCGAGACCAGGTCCTCGAGGGCGAAGGCCTCTTGGTCAATGGCCTCAGCGAGGTCCTTGTCGGCCTCCTTGAGCGCCTCGCGGAGCTTGAGCCCTTCCTCGCTGCCGTCGAGGGCGCCGAGGACGTTGGCGGCCAAGCGGAGGGGGCTGGTCTTGGTGTCTTCCGGAGTCGGCTGCGCGGCCTCGTGCTCCCGCCGGGTTCGGTCGCCGAGGGCGCGGCCGACTTGGAGCGCGAGCTCCACCGGGACCTCCTCCATGCGCGCGATCCTGAGGATCACGCCTACGCGGTCCTCTTCGTCGAAGTGCCGCAGGGCTTGGCCTGCGAGATCGCTCGAGATGTTCGCCAGGACCAAGGCTTTGACCTGAGGGAGCTCCGGGGCGAGGGCCAGGGCCAAGTCGACGGGCCGGAGCGCCTCGAACTCGGCGAAGGGGTCCCGGGAGCGCTCCTCCTGCTCGAGGCGGCCGAGGAGCTCCTGCCCGCGAGCGGGGTCGAAGCTGACGCCTAGGACTTGCTCCATGCAGGTTTGGCTCCCGCGCACACTCCCTTGCTCGCGCTCGAGGTCGCCGCGGAACTCGCTCAGGACCTCTCTCACGATCTCACCCGGGATCGCGCTCTCGCCCATCTCGCGGAGCGCGCGGACGAGGTCGGTCACCGACTCCTTTCGCATCGTGCGGAGCGCTTCCCCCGCAGCGTCCGGGCCAATTGCCAGCAAGAGCACGGCGGCCTTTTGACGAGCCTCGAGGATCACGCGTCCGCTCCTTCTTGTTCTGCGCCGAGCCATCGCTCGAGGACGACACCAGCCCCGAGCGGGTTGGCGTGGATCAGGGCCACCGTCTCGCCTAGGGGGTCGGGCCCCGTCGACTCTTCGTTGGCTCCGCTGGCGGCGGCCAGGGCAGGTTGCTCAGCGCTCTCGGTTCGCCGCTCAGCGCCAGACTCCCGGCGGGTTTGCTGTTGGCTGCTCGTGGGCGGGGTCGCTGTGCTCGCGACATCAGCCCCCTCGAGAGGCGTCGTCTGACGACGACCGCGACCGGTTAGGAACACGACTACGCTCAAGCCGGCCAGGACCAAGACCAGGGAGACGCTGCTGCGAATCAGGCGCTCGACGGTGGCCAGGGTCCGCGGGTCCTCCTCGAGGGCTTGCTCTTCGGGGCGCTCGAAGGCCAGGGCCGAGATCTGAAACGCGTCTCCGCGCTTGGGATCGAACCCGAGGGACTCCTTGACGATGGTCCCGATCTCCGCCTGGTGCTCCTGGAGAGAGGCGTCGAGGAGGACGCCAATCGTCAATCGTTTCAGACCTCCGGCGGGGGTCGAGCTGGTGCGGGTGCTCCTGCCGAGAGCGTATTGGGTCCGCTCGACCTCTTCGGTCTCGGACTCGAGGGGCTGCGCTCCCGCGGCCTCCGCCGGGACGTTGCCTGCGACGCCTGCGGCTGAGGCGCCGGGCCGGCCTCGGGTCCGGGTCTTGGTCGTGACGTTCTCTTCCGTCGGGACGCCCTGACGCGCCAGCTCCTCCTTGCGCTCTTCAACGGCAGTTCGGTTGAGGGAGACGTTGACCCGCACGATGGCGCGGCCTGGACCGTAGGCCTCGTTGAGGAGGCTCTGGGCCTTCTGGACGAGGTGCTCTTCGAGAGAGCGCTCCCGCTCATAGCCGGGGCCAGAGCTCTCGTCGGCCTGGCTTCCGCCTAGGACCGCCCCGCTCTGGTCGAGGACCGAGACGCTGCTGGCCTCGAGGCGCGGCATGCTCGCTGCGACCAAGGCTCGGACGCCTGCTAGCTGGCGCCCCGAGAGCGTCCGGCCGGGACGCAAGCGGAGGACGACCGAGGCCGTCGGGGCCTGCTCTTGGCGGAGGAAGGGGCTCTGGCGAGGGCGGCCGAGGTGGACCTGAGCCGCAGCCACGGGATCGAGGCCGCCTATGGTGCGAGCCAGCTCGCCTTGGAGGGCGCGGGTGTAGGTGACCTGTTCAGCGAAGGCGCTCTGGCCGAAGGTCCCGCGCTCGAAGAGCTCGAGGCCCGTTCCGCGTCCGCCCACGGCGCCGTCGACGAGGAGATCGAGGCGAAGCTCGGATACGCGCTCGCGCGGCGCGTAGATGGTTTGGCCCCCGTCGCTGAGGCGGTAGGGAATCCCGCTCTGCTTGAGGTGCTCAACCACCTTGGCTGCGTCTTGAGGGGCCAGCTCGGCGTAGAGGAGGCTCAGCTCGGGCGAGCGAGCCTCGACCACGATCCAGGCCCCGACACCCACGAGGGCCAAGAGCGAGATGGCAGCGGCCGCTTGCACGCGGCGCGAGCCGCCGCTGAGGAGGGTCCGGATCTGAGTCAAGGGGTTGTCGGCGGGTGCGTCCATCGTGGGCTAGACCTGGATCCGGGAGAGCTCTTGGTAGGCCTCGACGGCCCGATTCCGGACCTCGAGCATCAGGCGAAACGAGAGCTCCGCTTCGCTCATGGCGAGCATCACGTCGTGGACGTCGATCGTCTCGTCCCCCGCACCGACGCGGTCCACGAGCGAGTCCGCCTCTTGCTGGAGCGAGTCCGTGCGCTCGAGGGCCTCGCCCAAGAGCTCGCTGAAGCCGCCCGCCTCCGAGGGGGACTGGGGGGTGACGTTGCTGACCTGGCTCCAGGCCAGTCGGTCCAGCGCTTGGCTCGCCCCTGGGTTGATCGGCGCCGGGCTCATCCGCGAGTCCCGAGGCTCAGGGCGCGCTGTCCCAGCTCTTTGAAAGTCTTCATCGCGACCAGGTTGGCCTCATAGGCTCTGGCGGCCGCGCCGAGCTCGACCATCTCTAGGGGGACGCTGACGTTGCTCAGCTCGAGCATTCCGTTGGCGTCGGCGTCGGGGTGTCCAGGCCGGTGGACCTTGGGGAAGGGCGTCGGATCGGAGCTGAGGCTCTCGACCTGGACGCCTGCCGCGCGCGCTCCCTCGAGGACCTCGCTGAAGTTGACGACCTGGCGTCGGTAGGGGTGACCGTCTTCGCCGCGGGTCACGCCGGCGCGGGCGATGTTCCCGGCTGAGACCTCGAGGCGCGTCCGCTCGGCCTGGAGGCCGCTGGCGCTGATTCGCATTCCATGAAACACACCGCTCATCGGTCGCTCCTAACAGTCACTTAGCGACCTTCGATCGCGGATCGAAGGATCCCGAGCTTGATCGTGCCGGCCCGGGTCAGGAGTTCGTAGCGGAGCGCGTTGGCGCTCAGATCTGCGAGCTCTTGCTCCCGCGTGACGTTGTTTCCGTCCAGGCGCTGACTCGGCGTCTCGTCGACCTCGACGCGTGGGGTGACCGAGTCCACGTTGCCCTGCCCCGCGAGGGCGTCGCGGAACACATCCTCGAAGCGGACCTCGCGGCGCTGAAAGTTGGGCGTGCTGGCGTTGGCTAGGTTGGAGGCGATCACCTCCTGGCGCAGCGCGGCCACGTCGAGGAGCTGGCGGAGGCGCGCGGTGTCGCGTCCTATTGGGAGGCCGCTCATCGGGACTCCAAGAGCGGGCGGCCCTCGGCTTGGTAGCGCTTGAGCCGGTTGTAGAGGGTGCGCACGGAGATCCCGAGCAGCCGCGCGGCCTGGGCCCGGTTGCCGCTGGTCTCCTCGAGGGCAGAGGCTATGGCGGCTCGCTCGACGCTGCGCATCGAGGCTCCACCTCGCAGCCGACCCGAGCCGGCGGCGGCGCCAGAGCGCTGAGGAGCAGCGCGCTCGAGCTCGTCGCTGACCTGGTTGGCTCCGATGCGATCCGCGCGGCTCGAGAGCACGAGGCGTCGCACGAGGTTGGCCAGCTCGCGCACGTTGCCGGGCCAGTCGTGAGCTGCCAAGCGCTCCATGGCTGCCGGGCTCAGGGTTCGCGGCCGAGGCGAGGAGCTGAAGCGCTCGAGGAAGTGCGTGACGAGGGGCGCCAGGTCAGCGCCTCGCTCCCGGAGGGGAGGGACACTGATCGGGAGCACGGCCAGGCGGAAGTAGAGGTCCTGGCGGAAGCGTCCCTCGGCGACGGCGTGGCGGAGGTCCGAGGAGCTGGTGGCGACCAGGCGGAGGTCGAGGGCAGCGCGGGCTGGCCCGCCCTCACCGAGGCGGCTGGCTGCGAGGGCCTCCAGGAGGCGAGCTTGGGTCTCGGGGACCAGCTCGCCGAGGGCATCGAGGAGGAGCGTCCCACGGCTGGGGCGCGTCTCTTCAAGGCTCGCGAGGGCTTCGTCGAGTTCGAGGGAGCCGAGGGTCGCGCAGTTCAGCTTGACCAAGGGGCCGCTCCGGCGGCTGAGGTGGTGAAGGAGAGCTGCCAGGCACTCCTTGCCCGAGCCCGACTCGCCTTCGATCAAGACCGGGGCCTCGGAAGGGGCGGCCCAAGCGATCCGGTCCAAGGTCTCCTGGAAGCGCGGAGCGTTCCCGACGACGACCGGACCCGCTGCCTTGCGCGCAGGGGCGCCGCCCTCGCGCGACCAGACCACCGGGGGGCCCCCGCGGGTCGCGCAGGCGCTGGCGAGGTCCTCGGCGTGGGGCCAGCGCGAGGTCAAGACGACGAGGTCGACTTCGGCGAGGGCTCGAGCCGCGCTGGCCGAGTCCAGGGCCTGGCGGACCACGAACCCGCTGGCGCCGAGCTGGGCGCAGAGACCCGCGTCGCCGCCGCCGAGCATGACCGTCCCCCGGGGACGGGGCTGGGCTGAAGGCTGGGCCCGACCATGGCTCGGGGCAGTTACCTGGCTTGGAACCTGGCTGCTCATTGGACCTCTCGCGCGACGCTGAGGGGGGCGTTGGTCTTGTTGAGGCGGTGCTTCCAGGTCAGGAAGCGATGCCCGAAGTCGGCAGCGGAGGTCCAAGGCTCGGAGTCGGGGAGGGCGGACACGCTCTCGTAGGCGGAGAGGGCTCCGTCGACGCGGCCGAGTCGCTCGAGGGCTCGCGCCAGACCGAATCGGGCCCGCGCCAGGCGACGGCTGGGGATCCCAGCTTGGGTGGCCGCCGCTCCGTATTGAGCCAAGGCCTCACGGAAGGCACCCGCGTCGTAGTAGGCGTCCCCGAGGTCGAGGGGATCGCTTTGGGGTCGGAGCGCGAGGGCTTTGGGCTGGGCGGGAGCAGGGGCGGGCGCTCGCGTCGTAACGGGAGCGGCGCTCGCGGGCGCTGGCGCAGGAGCGGGCGGAGCAGCGGGGGGCGCGGGGGTTGGCGTGGCGCTGGCGACGGGAGCCGGGGTCGCGCGCGCCTTGGCCTCGCGTCGCAGGCGCGAGACCCGGCGCTTGATCCGCGCCTCTTGGCGCAGGCTGTCGAGCCAAGCTCGCTCGTAGGCTGCCTCCTCCTCGAACTCGAGGGCGAAGGGCACGGGGAGGTCGGGTCCGTCGGCCATTCCTGTCAGGGAGAGGGGGGCTGGTCTGGCGAGGAGGTCACGGAGTCGAGACTCCGAGTGCGGACGATCTCGGAGAGCCCGCCAGGTGGCCTCCTCGCGTCGGACTCGCTCCAGGCGCTCGGCTGGGCTCTGCCTGTCGTCGGCTGCGAGGAGGCTTCCGAGGGAGACCGCCAAGGTCGCTGCGAAACATGTCGTTATCGGACGCATCAGTTGGGGTCCTCCTGGGGAGCGAGGCGGCGGACGCTCAGGGCGTGGAGCTCGGCGTTGCGCCCCAGGGCCCGCAAAGCTCGAGCGAGGAGGACCGAGGCGGCCTGAGTCAGGGCTTGGTCCTCTAGGGGTGGGAGCGCGCGGATCGTGATCAGGGCGGCCTCAGCCCGGCCTAGCTCGAGCTCGGCTCGAGCGAGGAGGATGCGTTGGGAGGGCGTCGGCGCCTCGAGCTCTAGGAGGAGGGCGCGTGCGCGACCGGCCTCACCCGCCGCGAGCCAGGCACCCGCAGAGTCTTCTGCCTCCAGCGAGGTGGCCGGCGCGCCGCTGGGGAGGAGCCCCAAGCGGTTTCGCAGGCGCGGGATCGCGCGCGAGGCGACGTCTGCCTCTTGGCTGTCGGGGTGGTAGTGGATCAAGCTTCGGTAGGCCAAGAGCGCCGGGAGAGCCTGACTCGCGGCCTCCTCTGCTTCGGCGTAGAGGAGCAAGATCTCGGACCCGCGCTCGCTGGCGCCCGTCGAGGCAGGCACCAGGGGCCGCAAGAGCTCGGCGGCTTGGGCCGGGCGCTTGGCCTGAATCTGAGCTTGGCCCATCAGGATCAGCGCGCTCCGCCTGAGAGAGGTCGTCTCGCTCTCGGCCAGGGGAGCCAGGACCAAGAGGGAGTCGTCGTAGCGGCGCTGGGCGAGAGCCAGCCGGCCTAGGAGTAGACGTCCAGCGGCGACTTGAGGCGCGTCCGGGAAGGAACGCAGGAGGTGCTCTGCCGCTCGTTCGCCGTCGGCGTCGCGCCCCTCGGCGACGAAGCTCTGGGCGAGGCCCAAGAAGGCGTCAGGGGCCAGGTCTCCTGTGTCCCGACGATCGAGGAGGCGGAACAGCGCTTCGCGAGAGCGCGCGAAGCGGAGCTGGCGAGCCTCGGCCTGTGCCAGGGCCAGGAGCGCTCGCCGGCACTCGCGGGCCTCGGGCCAGCGCGTCGTGAGGGCCCGGAGTCGCGCGATCCCCTCTTCGATACGATCGTCGGCGAGGTCGACCTCGCCGATCTGGAGGTGGACCTGCGGCGCGGGGACTCCCTTGTCGGCGAGGGCCGAGAGGAAGGACTGGCGGGCTCGCTCGCGGGCCCAGCTGGGGTGGATCTTGCTCTGGGGAGAGGGGGAGGCTCCGAGCCAGTGGCGACCGGCCCTCAGCTCGTAGTCCAGACCGGCCAGGGCCGCCAAGCGGCGGAGAACCTCGCCCGCGGGGCGGAGGCGGAGCTCGGCCGTGACCGCGACCGAGCCGTCCTGGAGATCGACGGGGAGGGAGGTCCCAGGCTGGATACGTCGCAGGAGGACGCGAAGCACCCGGCGAAGCTCGACTCGGCGGGCCTCTAGGTCGACCTTGACGTCCCCGCTGGCGGTCGTGGTGATCCGGATCTCGGGGACGGCCTCGGCGTCGCTGGCCTCGAGCCAGTTCGTCCAGCTCGAGGAGCTGTCCGAGCCGGACTCGTCTTCGGACTCGTGGCGGTAGGTGTCGCCGATCCGGAGCCGGGCTCGGCCGACGATGGTCTTGTCTGAACGCGCGTCGTCCTCCAGGAGGAGCACAGCAGCCAGGATCTGTCGCGTCGCTCGCCAGGCGCCGCTCTGGTAGGCGCGCTCGGCCATGGTCAGGAGCTCCTTGGGCGAGTCGGGGCGACCGGCGGACTCCAGGGCGGCCTGAAGCGAGGAGCGGGCCTCGCTCTTGCGGCCGAGGCGCGCGTTGGCCTGAGCCAGGCCGAGGTGAGCGGCCAAGCGCTCGTCGCGAGGGAGGTCCTCTTCGAGGGCTCCCCGATAGAGGGTGGCTGCGACCTCGGGCTTGCCTTGGCTGAGGGCACGCTCAGCGGGGGTGAAGCGAGTCGCGCTCTCTGGCGGTGCTATGTCCGTCGCCCAGCGCTGCTCTAGCTCATGGGAGGTCTGGGACGAGCGGTAGGCCATGAAAGCGCTCACACTCGAGCTCGCGACGAGGGCGACCAAGACGATGGTGGTGAGGTGCTTCATGCTTCGATCCAGAGGTGCACGCTCTTGCGCGCCTTCCGGCAGGATCTGCACTCAAGTCACGTGCCAGGCCTAAGCCTTCTGGGATGGACGAGGCGGGGCCGAGGCTGTTGGAGCTCGCATCACTGGAGCGAGGGAGGTGATGCGATTCATCGATGGCCAGGGTCTCCGGACTGGATGGATGATGACAAGCCGTCGGTGGAGGGGGGGGCGCGGAGCCCGCCCGGAGTGCGGGAGAGCGCGAAGGTGTGACATGAAGACCCCACCCCCCCGGGGTCGGGATCCGGGGGGTGACATCGAAGTCGCACCCATCGTGACTTCGAGGTCACTCCTGGGGCGCAAGCCCTTGCTGCAGGAGACTGAAGGACGGCTCTCACCTTTGGCATGGGGGGTGCTGTAGCCCCAGCACGATTGGACGGGGAAACCATGGCAGCTATCGATCTATTGAGCGTGGGAGCGACTGAGGCAGGCGCGCGGAGCACCGCGACCTGGGCTGGGTTCGAAGAGGAGCTGGAGGGGGCCTGGCCGCAGGCCGCCGTCGTGAGCGACCTCGTGCTTCTGCGGAAGATCCGCGCTGCATACCCCGAGCTCCCGGTCGTGTTTCAAGGCGATCAGGGCGATCACCTCTGCGCCGAGGACCTCGGCGCGCTGGCTTGTCTTCTGCCTAGCTCGTCACGCGAGGAGATAGAGCAGGCCTACCGCGCCGCCGCAGGCGGCTTGATTGGCTCGACGCCAGCCCTCGACGCATTGCGCCAGCAGATTCGCCTGGTAGCGCGCGCGCAGCGGACCTCGGTCCTGATTCGCGGAGAGAGCGGCGTGGGGAAGGAGGCCGTGGCTCAGGCGATCCACGATGCGAGCCCTCGACGCGCGGGCCCCTTCGTGGCGATCAACTGCGCGGCGCTGACCGAGGCGCTCCTCGAGTCCGAGCTCTTCGGACACGAGCGCGGTGCCTTCTCCGGCGCCTTCCAGCGCAAGCTCGGGCTCTTCGAGGTCGCGAGCGGGGGGACGCTTCTCCTCGACGAGATCGGTGAGCTGAGCCCCGCGCTTCAGGCCAAGCTCCTGCGTGCCCTCCAAGAGCGTCGCTTCTATCGAGTCGGGGGCACCACGCCCGTCGAGGTCGACGTGCGGATTCTCTCCAGCACGAACCGTGACCTCGAGACCGCGGTCCTCGACGGCAGCTTTCGCCGCGACCTCTACTACCGACTGAACGTGATTCAGATCGCGCCCCCGCCGCTCCGCGCCCGCTCGGAGGACGCGGTCGTGTTGGCCAGGCACTTCCTCCACCGCGTCAGCGACGACCTCGGCCGCAGCCTGCAGGGCTTTACGCCTGAGGCGGAAGAGTGCCTCCGCGAGCACCCTTGGCCGGGCAATGTCCGAGAGCTCATGAACACCGTCGAGGCTGCGGCCGTGCTCGCCACCAGTGAACGGATCGACGCCCAAGACTTGAGGTTCTGCAGCCTGCAGCTCGAGCCCGGGACCGCAGCCAGCAACCCAGCCCAGCTGGGTAGGACCTTGGCTGAGGTCGAGCAGGCTCACATTGAACGGGTCTTGGACGACTGCGAGGGGAACCGCTCTCGGGCGGCTCGCCGACTCGGGATCCACCGCACGACGCTCCTCAAGAAGCTGCGCGACTCTGGGCTGAGCCCGGTCGTCTCCGCGTAGCTGGCGGCCTGCGTGCTGAGGAACGACAGGATCATCCGTTGGGATGACCCTATAAAGAGCGGCGCTTAGGTATGCTGCGTTCAAGGGATCGGGACCCTAGTAAGCAACTGGAACGCGCTGACCGGGTGGGGGAGATCCTCTCACTGAGGGGTAATGAACACATCACAGACGATTCTCGTCCTGCGGCCAGAGGGCCGACAGGAGATCGAGGTATGAGCACGTCACGCATCTTGGTCGTCGACGACGACCCAGACCTCCGGCGCTTGGTCGAGGTCACCTTGTCCTTCGAGAAGACCTATGAGGTCTCGCAGGCTTCTTCATGCAAGGAGGCCGTCGAGGCCCTCGAACGTCAAGCGCCTGACCTCGTGATCCTCGACCTGAACCTCGGCGAGGCTGAGGACGACGGCTTCAGCGTGTGCTCGCGAGCGCGTGAACTCGAGCACCCGCCCAAGGTGATCATGGTCACCGGGAGCGTCTCCTCACAGGATCAGGACCGCTGCCTCCAGCTCGGAGCCGTGGCCTACCTGACCAAGCCCTTTCGCCCCCTGCAGCTCCTCGAGCTCGTCAAAGAGTGCCTCTAGTCGGGGAGGACCTCGAGAGCCTAGGGTGACTTGGAGACCCGTGGCGCCCAGGACGCAGGCCGCGCTAAGTCTTTTCCAGCGTTAGGCGACGAAGTGGAGCGGGCTTCGCACTGGGTCAGGCGGACGGAGGTCCCCATGATCCAACGCTTGCTCCAAGGGCTGCTGCTCTCCTCGTTTCTCTGCCTCAGCGGTTGCGCCGCGCTCAGCGACTTCGAGGACGCCCTCGAAGGTGCGGGGTGGGCCCAGTTCGACCGCGCGGGGCGGCGGGCCAATCAACGAGGACGGGTCTCATTGGTCGCCCACCGGGCCGACGGCTCTTGGACCTTGGGAGCTGGCGCAGTCGTTCGAGGCGGCCGCGTCTTGACCGTCGCTCACGTCCTCAACGGCGCGACGGAGATCGAGGCTGAGGTGCATGGCCGCTTGATCTCAGTGGAAGCCCGGGTCGCGCGGAGGATCCGGGCGGTCCCCGAGGACTTGATCGAGCTCCGCCTCGAAGAGTCCCCGGGAGTGCTTGGCTTCGACGGCTTCACCCACGAGGACACCCTCGAGGTCGCGGCTGGCGAGCCGAGTCAGCTCTGGGCTTCGAGCGGCCTGTTCAACCTCCCCTGCGCCTCGGCACCTGGCGACAGCGGCTCGCCCCTCCTCGATCCGGAGGGGCGCCTCGTCGGCCTCCTCGTCGGCGACCTTGGCGGCTCCCCCGTCTGGAGCACGATCCCGACCCGCGAGCGCGCGCCGCGCCCCTCCGATTTTCGCCTCGAGGCCCGTTCCGTGGCCCCAGACTGGAGCGAGTCGAGCGTCGACACCGAGGGCCGTCACGAGACCACCCGCGCCGCAGAGTCCGCCGCTCGCCGCTCGGAAGGGCTCCGTCGCCGCGCCTAGAGGACTGTTCAACCCGCCCTCCGCTAGGGAGCTTCGCCATCAGGCAAGTTGAACCAACGAGCCAGCTCCACCGGTCCCCAAGACCCAGCACGCGAGCGACGCTCGACTTGATCCGTGGCGACGGAGACGACCTCCAGGACGTCGAGTTCGATGCGACGCGTCATGCGCGTTCCGTAGCTGAGGAAGTGATACTCGACGACGAAGTGCGCTCGTTGTCCCGGCTCGACGACTTGGACTTCGTCGTAGAGGTGGAAGCGCAGGGCGCCGCTGCTCGTGACGCCGAGGAGTTGAACTTCGGTCGGGTGGATCACGAGGGGGAGGTCAGCTGGGACCTCGGTCTCGACGCCGTGGTCGTCGACCCAGCCCCCGCCGCGGAGGTGGCGATACTCCGAGGCTCGATACTGAGTCACGACCAAGCTCGCGAGGTCCTGAGGCGCGTCGAACACGACGGGCCCCTCGGCCTCGAGGCGCCAGGCTACGTCCAGGTCTCCGAGTCGGATCCGCGAGCGCTCGAGGATCGGGAGGGCCTGGCCAGGAGCCGGGGCGTCCGCGTCGGTCAGGCGGGTCCAAAAGGAGAGGGTGGCTAGGGTCACGCGGCCCGGCGGAAGCTCGGAGCCTGTGTCCTCAATGGACTCGAACTTCTCCTTGCGCAGGATCTCGGCTGAGCTGGGATCCTCGAGGAAGTCGGGGTTGCGGAAGGTCGGGAAGTTGACCAGGGGCGCCTCTTTGAGGTAGGCCGTGTCGATGGCGTCGCGGATCAGGTGCTCCTCGAAGGGCGTGGCCACGACCTCCAGGTCCAGCACGCTCCGGAGGAGTCGGATCGCGGATGGGTTCGCCCGAGGTGAACAGGCGACGGTCAAGACGTCGCCGAGGCGCCTGAGCGGGACGACTCCGAACCCCGCCGCCACGACGGGCTCGAGGCAGCCGACCAGCTCCGGGTCGCGAATCGCCTGAGCGATGATGGCTTCTCGTCGCTCGAGGCCGCTCACGCCACGCCGATCCGAACCCGCTCCAGGAGCTGACTGGCCTCGCGCACGACGCGCTCAGGGGTCAGGGCTCGCATGCAGCGGAACTCGAGGGGGCACACCTTGAGGTGGCAGGGCCAGCAGGCGACTTCCTCGCAGGCCAAGGCCATGGCGGGATAGTCGACGGCCGTGTAACCGGGGTGCGTCGAGCCTATGAGGACCAAGACTGGGATCCCGGCCGAGATCCCGAAGTGGCGAGGTCCCGAGTCGGTGGTGATCAGGACTTCGCAGCGACGCATCAGCGCGCAGAGCTCGTTGAGCCCTACGACCTCCTGGGCGCCGGGGACCGTCTCGCCAGCTGCCGCGCAGGTCTGGTCCGCGAGGTCCTGCTCGTCAGGCCCTCGGAGAAGAACCGGTGTGATCCCGCGCTGGCGGAGGAGCTTGACCAGGCGCCCAGCGTGCTCTGGGATCCAGCGCTTGGTCTCCCAGCTCCCGCCGAGGTTGATCGCCCACAGCCTGAGGCCGGGGGCGTTGATTCGCTGCCGGGTCAGGAACTCCTCGACCCAGTCTTGGGCCGCAGGAGGGGCCGAGAGGACGGGGCGCTTGGGGACCTCGCTGCAGTCCACTCCCGTGGCTTCGAGGAGGCCGAGGTAGTAGTCGACCATAGCCAGCTCTCGAAACAGGCCCTCCTTGGCGGCGTAAGGTCCGTCCGGGACGAGGAGTCCGCGACCGTTGCGATAGCCGACGATCCGCTTGGCCCCGAGGCTCTTGGCTGTCAGGGCCGAGCTGACGCTGTTGGGGAGCAGGAAGGCGACGTCGGGCACGCCGATTTCGTCGCGGAGACGGCGTCCTTCGCGGGAGGGACCTCGCAGGCCGCCGCGATACTTGACGGCCGAGACGCGGTCCGCGAGGCCCTCGGGCTCGAGGAGGCGCAGGGCGACGCCGCGCCCGTGGAGCGTTATCTCGGCCTCCGGCGCCGCCTGGCGCAGACGGGCCAGGAAAGGCGTCGCCAACACCACGTCGCCGACCCAGTTCGGGAGCCGGACGTAGATCCGCTCGAGACCAGCTAGGGGCCCGCTCACCATCGCTCCCGCCCGACGCTCATTCGATCCCGTGCCGCTTCATCTTCTTGAGGAGGCCAGGTCGGCTGAGCCCCATTCGCCGCGAGGTCTCGCTTCGATTGCCCCCCGTCGCTTCGAGGACTCGCTTGATGAGCTCGATCTCGATCTCCTCAGTGACCTCAGCCAAGGACTTCCCGCGCTCGATCATGAGGAGCATCGCGTCGGCGCCTTCGTTGATCGCTAGCTTGCGCAGCGCAGAGTTGGGGCGGTCAATGGAGTCGCCCAGGAGCTTGGGCGAGAGGTCCTGAGGCGTGACCTCCTCAGCGCTGAGGGTCACGAGCTTCTTGCACTCGTTCTCGAGCTCGCGGACGTTGCCCGCCCATTCGTAGTGACACAGGAGCTGCAAGGCTTCGCGAGAGACGCTCGGCACAGCCCGCTTGGCTTCGCCCGCGCTGCGCGCCAGGAAGTGATCGACGAGGAGAGGGATGTCCTCCATTCGCTCCCGGAGCGGGGGCACGTCGACGGTCATGACGGCGATCCGGTAGTAGAGGTCCTCGCGGAACGCACCCTCACTGACCATCTTCCGCAGATCGCGGTGGCTGGCGCAGATCAGGCGGAGGTCCACCTTCCGGATCTCGTGACCGCCGACCGGGCGCAGCTCACCCTCCTGAAGGACTCGGAGGAGCTTGGCCTGCATAGACGGCGACATCTCGCCGATCTCGTCGAGGAAGAGCGTCCCTCCGTCGGCGGCCTCGATCAGACCGACGCGGGTCTCGTTGGCGCCCGTAAAGGCTCCCTTGATGTGACCAAAGAGCTCGGCTTCTAGGAGCGTCTCTGAGAACACAGCGCAGTTCTCAGCCACGAAGGGCTTGTCGGCTCGGAGGCCGTTGTAGTGAATCGCCGAGGCGACCAACTCCTTGCCCGTTCCAGACTCGCCGTGGATCAGGACCGGGTGCGACGACTCGGCCAGGCGATCAAGGAGCGTGAACAGACGGCCCATCACGGCCGAGCGACCGATGATGTTGGTGTAGCGCCGGGCGCGCTGCTTCTCGACTCCCGTCGTCCTCGCCAGGGCGACGCGCGTTCGCTGGAGCTCATGGGCCCGAGCTTCGTGAACTGCGTGTCGCCGAATCGGTCCAGCGATCAGGCTGCAGCAAGCCGTCAGGAGGTCACGTTGATCCGCCTCGAAGGCCTTGGGCTTGGACTTGTCGTCGAAGTAGACGATGCCCACGACCTCGTCGTCCCAGGTCACCGGGGCGGCCAAGACCGAGCGGGCGCCCTCGGTCACGATGCTCTCGCGCTGGGAATACTCAGCGTGCTCGAGGGCGTCCTCGATCAGGAGCGCGCGCTGGTCTTGCTCGACCTGGCGCAGGATCCCCTGGCTGACCGCGCTCTGGCGGCGCGAGCCTGGGGCGTCGCGGTCGAAGGCGGCTCGAAGCTGGAACCCGCCTCCGACCTGTCTCAGGAGGACGTATCCGCGGCGAGCCGAGATCGTCTCGCCGAGGACCGTCAGGATCAACTCGAGGAGGGGCGTCAACTCGAGGTCCGAGCCCAAGGCCTGGGCGACGAGGCCCAAGATCGACTGGCCTGAGCGAGTCAGGAGCGGCGCGGGCAGCGGGAGGGGTTCTTGGGGAGCCGCCCCGAGGTCGACCGCGGGGCGGCGAGGGCGCCACATGCCCGACGCGGCCCAGATCCCAGAGCTCCGGGTCTCCCGAATGGCGTCGGCCATGGCCCGGGGGCTCGGCTCGTCGGCCTCGGCCTGGGTCGGCGCGACGTGGACCTGATCCCGACCACGACGCTTGGCCTCGGCCAGGGCAGCCTCGGCCCGCCGGAGCAGGGCGTCCCAGCTCCCGGCGCCAGCTGGATTCTCCGCGACGCCTGCGCTCAGGGTCAGGCTGGCCTGAGCCAAGGAGCCGGGAAGGGGTCGCGAGGCGACGGCTTCCCGAGCAGCGTCGGCGAGCTTGCGGGCGGCGCCGCCGCCGGGCCCGCCGGTCCAGAGGATCGCGAACTTCCCGCCCGCCTCGCGCGCGAGGTGGAGGCGCCGCTCGGGGAAGGAGTCCACGACCTCCTTGATGGCGTTGGCGGTGCTCCGGATCACCTCGTCGCCGGCTCGGAGTCCAAACATGTCGTTGATCAGGCCCAGGTAGTCGACGTCGAGCTTGATCAGGAGGAGGGGGTCGCCCGGCGAGGCGAGCTGTTGGATCAAGGCGTCGATCAGGGTCGGGAAGGACTTCAGCCCAGTCAGGGCGTCGGTCGCGAGCGCGCCAGGGAGGTGGCCGCGGGCCCGAACCTCTTCGTCTATCGCGAGGGCTGCCTGGGCGCCGGCCTGACCCTCTCCGGTGAAGGTGATGGCGGTGGCTCCGATCTCGATTCGGTCGCCCGGGCGCAAGAGGGCCTTCTTGACGAAGCGCCCGTTGAGCTTGGTCCCGTTGCGGCTCTCGAGGTCGCGGAGCCAATGCTGAGCCTCTTCGTCTCGTTCGATGACTGCGTGGTCACGCGAGGCGCCGGTGTCCTCGAGGACGATGGTGTTCTCCAGCGCACGCCCGATCGAGATCGGCTCGCCGACCACGACCTCCTGAATCCAGGAGCGGCTTCCGCTCTCGATCACGACTTGCACGTGCGCTCCTCCGGGCCCAAAGGGGCTCCTGAGGCGCGGATCTTAGCTGGTTGTGCTCCCCCGCCGGGGATCACCGGCTACTCCTTAGGGAACAAGTCTGCCGTGTCCCGAGTGGGGGCGTCATCCACGGGATCGAGGAGCTCGTCGGTCTCGGTGAAGGAGGCGCGGGTCGGCTTGGCCCGCCGACGCCTGCGGCGAGCGGAGGGCTTGGCGCCCTCGCTCGCCCCGTCTGGACTGAGGGAGGTCGCCCCGAAGAGCCGGAAGGTATCGACGGTCGGTGCGTCGTCGTGCCGATCGTCGTCGTCCTCGCTGATCGAGATCTTTCGCGTCGGAAACAGGTTCTCGGTGTCGACGGTCGGGGCGTCCTCTTCGGCGAGCGGGAGCAGGTCGACGTCGTCGGCGTCCGCCTGGGAGGCTGCCCTAGCTGGGAAGAGGTTGTGGGTGTCGACGGTGGGAGCGTCCCCTTCGGCGACGTCGGTCTTGCCAGGGAAGAGGTCGTCGGTATCGACGGTAGGGGCGTCCTCTTCGGCGAGGTCGGTCTTGCCAGGGAAGAGGTCGTCGGTATCGACGGTGGGAGCGTCTTCTTCGGCGAGGTCGGTCTTGCCAGGGAAGAGGTCGTCGGTATCGACGGTGGGAGCGTCCTCTTCGGCGAGGTCGGTCTTGCCAGGGAAGAGGTCGTCGGTATCGACGGTGGGAGCGTCCTCTTCGGCGAGGTCGGTCTTCCCAGGGAAGAGGTGGTCGGTATCGACGGTCGGCGCGTCCTCGGCGCTGGTTGACCCAGGGAAGTGGTCGTGGGTGTCGACAGTAGGTGCGCCCTCGGCGTTGGCTGAGCCAGGGGAGAGCAGATCGGTGTCGACGGTGGGGGGGCCTTCGAGCTCGGCGTGGATAGCGTCGAGGGAGCCCAGCTCAGAGGTTGGGACGTCCTCGGCGATCGCTAGCTCGGCGTCGGGAGCCGAGGCCAGAGGGGCCGGAGCCGCAGGCGTGTCCCGGAACTGAGCGAGGAAGTCGCTCCAGGCCGTGGCCTCCTCCTCCGTAGGTTGCTGGCGATCCACACGACGCTTGGCGAGTCCGTCGAGGAGCTCGAGGAAGCGGAGGGTGTCACGCTGGCCGAGGATCGTGCGGATCTGAGAGGAGAGGCTCGCGCGCTGGAGCGGCCAGTCTCGGGCTCGGGCGGGCTTCGCGCTCAAGAGCTGGTCGTAGAGGCGCGTCAGGCGGGCCAGGGCCCCGGGAGGGAGCTGACGTCCAGGTGGGATCGGCGGGGCTTCGCCTCGCTGCATCCGCGCGCAGCCCTCGAGGAAGCGAGCCATGACTTCGGTGTCGCCTAGAAACCCTCGCTGGCCTTCTTGGAGCCCGCGGCGGCGGCGGCCGAGCCCCTGCTGGAGGCGGCCGAGGCGGCTGTCGCTGAAGTCGATCGGCGTCGGGGGGAGGGCGGCCGGCGCGGGCGTGACGACCCCTGTCCCCGACTCCATGTCCGGTGGGGACGGAGTTCGGAGGATCCAGGTCGCGGCCAGGATCAGCAGGAGGAACAAGCCCAAGGCGATGCCTGCCCCGATCCACTGAGGTCCGCCGTCGAAGGCTGAAGCCAGTGCAGGTTGCGGCCAGAGCAAGAGCCCTCCAGCCAGCACCCAGGCGGGGAGCCAGGGGGCAGCGGAGGGATCGAGGGTAGGGCCGGGGCGGGACATCATTGGCGTTAGAAAGCGGACCGCGATCGGCTACGGACACGGGCGCGGCGCGACCCGCCCTGGTTGGAGAAGTAGCCCTGAACGCGACGTCGACTCCCACGGCGGACGGGCCGATTCCTCATCCGGCGACTCCGGGTCCTAAAGCCAGCCCGCTGGCGTCGGCTGCGTCGGGCGGGACGATTGAAGGCCGAGCGGCGGACCCGGCTCTGGCGAGAGCCTGCTCGGGAGGGGGGGAGTCCGAACTGGAATCCGCCCGAGCGGGAGCGGAGCTTCTTGACCCGCTTCTTCTGCTCCTGAGCTGCCTGGATCTGCTCTGCTTGGAGGTAGATCCGCTCGACGCGGTTGGCCTCGCCTCCTAGGTCGTAGCCACGACGAGCCTCGCGGCGGGCCTGGGAGGGCTTCTTGGCTTTGATGTAGAGGTCGGCAGAGTCGAGGCGCAGCTTCATCTCGGCGGCGTCTATTGCCTCGAGATTCACATCGAGGTTGCGCGCGCGAGCGAGGCGAGCCCAGGCTTGGCCGCGCTCACCGGCCTTGAAGGCGGCGATCGCCCCAGCCACGAAGAAGTCTTGGACCTCGCTCGCGATCTCCTCGCTAGGCCAGACCTGGGCAGCGCGCTCGAGCGCCGCGGCCGCCTTGACGTAGTCTTCGGCGCCATAGGCTCGTCCTTCGCTGAGGAGCGCCGCGGAGAGGTCACGTGCGGTCCAGTTGGCACCTAGGGCGGAGAAGAGATCGTCGAGGTCCTCGCTGAGGGGCTTGTCCAGAGCCCGCCGGCACTGGACGGCGAGGCCGAGCAGCTCGGGGTCCTCCGGCGCAGCGTCGAGGAGCTCCCGCACGATTCGGTCGGCTTGGACGGCGCGCTCTTCGTGGAGGTGGAGCCGAACTTCAGCCTTCTGACGTGCGACGCCCGTCTCGCGCTCGATCTCCTCCTGGACGGCGGCGGGGTCGAGGAGGCGAGCCCCGTTGGTCAGGCGCTGGAGGAGGTCGAGCTCCTTGGAGCGCGCGATCATGATCACGCTCCCCTCGCCGTTGCGAAAGCCCATGGCACGGAGGCCCTCGGCGCGAGCCCGGAACACCTCGAGCTTTCCGACCTTCGCCGACTCGACTCGCTCGACCTCGACACGATCTTGGATCGCGGCTGCCGGGTCTGAGTCGTCGGCGAGGTGAAACACGTCGAGGACCCCGCGCTTGCCCTTGGCGGCAATGCGGTAGGTCGGGCCCTCCTTGGGCTGGAGGAGCTTGGTCCCGGCGGGAGCGCTCAGGAGGAGCCCCAGCTGGGGCGCGTAGACGATGGCCGCGCTCTCGTGCACCCCGGCCTTGAGCCAGTGGATCCGCTTGGTCAAGGCTTCAGTCGCTTCGCGACGTTCTCGCTTGGCGTCGGCGGGGTAGCTCCCGCGGAACCAGAGCAGGAGGTCTCCGGAGATATGAACCGCCCCGGCGTGGCGGATCTTGAGCTCGCTGCTGCCGACGGCGTAGCCCTCGTCTTCGATCCAGATCAGGTCGCCCCGGGGGGTGACCTGAGCGCGCGGGCCGAGGTCGCCCAGGAGAGCTGCGCGAACCTGCGCCAGGGTCGAGTCGCCCTCGGGGAGGGCGCGGGCTATGACCGAGACGAAGCAGTGGGCGTCTTCGTCCGCGACGCGCAAGCGCTCACCGAGCCCGGTCGGCTCGTCGTCGCTCCAGCCCTTGGGGACAGGGAGCGCGATGCCGAGGTCGCCGTCCACGAGGAGGCGTGAGCGCGGGGGCTCGGCGGTCTCGATCTTGAGGACCTCGTCCCTCGGGACCTCGACCTCCCCGTGAGGGCCTTGAATCCGCACGGTCCCCTTGAAGCGGATCGCTCGCCCTCGCAAGCGGCGACCGTCCTTGAGGCGGACCGTCGCGTCCTCGACCACTTGGTCGGGCTTGTCCCGGGCGTCGATGCTCTGGACCGACTCGGCGGCCAGCACGATCTCGGCGCGCTCGGCTCCGTTCTGCACGATGATCCTCACCGTGGGCCCCTCGATTCGAACGATCCCCTCCAGGGTCTGTCCATCGGTCAGGACGACGACTGAAGGCTGCTCTTGGTCGGGTTCGGCTTCAGCCTGGCCGCAGGCCAGGAAAGCAGCCAGGAGGAAGGCCAAGAGAGAGGCGGGTGCCGGCAGGAGAGGCAGGAAGCGAGGGCGTGCATCGGGCATGCCGCATTCTCGCACGTCGCGGATCGGGGTCGCAAAGGGAACCCGAATCCCCTGAAGCCAAGCTTGGTAGCGGTCCGAAGAGGGGCTATGAGAGCGCGGCGGAGCACAGTTTGGAGCGCGCTCCTCGCGGGGGCGGGGGGCGGAGGATTGGCCCTCCTGGCCTGCGTCCCAAGCTCGGAGCCAGAGAACCCTCCGCGGACGCCTCGCAGGAAGTCGCTCCTCCTCGCCTCAGAGACCGCGGCCCCGACTCCACGCGTGGACGTCGCGACCCTCGTCAGCGACTCGCAGGTCCAGGTCCCCGACTCGTTCGACTACTCCTGGTACTCCTCGCCTCCCAGCTTGCCTGAGGCGAGGGGGTGGGCCCAGAGCAACGAGGCGCTCTACCAACTCCGTCTCGGCGCACGCCCCGAGCGTCGCCTGCAGACCATCGATCGAGCCTATGCCAGCGCCCACGACCCGGTCGCTCGCCAGAACCTGATCTTCCTGGTCGCCCTCGGTTCACCCTGGGAGCTGGCCGAGCCCTGGCTGCGGCTGCGGCTCGAGGAGGGAGGCGCCCATGCTCAAGACGCCCTCTGGGCCCTGGCCATGAGCGGAGCCGAGGACGCCCTGCGCCAGGTCGAGGCCGCGCCGCCGCAGCGGAAGGTCTCGCGGGTCCTGGTCGACTCGGTCGAGGCCCACGAGGTCCTGGGCG
>Ga0316204_10003254_pt1 | contig 33227 bp, 39 predicted proteins | sample 6monrhotite_MG_2_FD_205661 | JGI IMG/M metagenome (GOLD analysis project Ga0316204, IMG submission 205661) | Microbial mat bacterial communities from mineral coupon in-situ incubated in ocean water Damariscotta River, Maine, United States -... | ecosystem: Environmental > Aquatic > Marine >... | reverse complement strand
TGGATTTGTTTGCCACTTTTTGTAGGTGAATTCTAATAACTCTTGTTGATATGTATCGGGTGTTTCTTTGGGGGTGCAGGAGCTTACTAACTCGGTGGAAGGGGTGCGGTCTATCGACCGCCATCTAGGGAAAATGTTTCTTTCCGCACTTAGAGAGCGGTCCATCTTATTTAGCTCCTTCTACAAGAGCCATTGATTTTGCAATTCGATTAAATAATGAAATGTATCTTTCCAGGCTGTACTGAGAAGCTTGTTGCAGTATGTTTTTAGGGTGGCCCCTTTTGTTAGGTGGTGGGGACGTTAATTCAACAATTGCATTTCTTAATTCCATGGCAATCTTAACAATATTTCCTGCTTCATCAGCGGGTAATTCATTATCAAAAAGTGCCATAGCTTCTCCATGGGCATCCCATACATATGGCAACACATCTTCATATGTTCCACACCAATTATTGGGGTGATGTTCAGGTCTTAGATAATTGAGAATCATGGGGGTCATAGCTTCGCCAGTGATTAAAAAATATCCGAGGCTTCCCAAGAGATACAAATCAGAAGCCTGCCTGACTTCAAACGCTATTTTCCCCGCCGTGGTTTTTAATGTAACAGCTCGATAATAAAACTCTGGAGCCGCATATGTTTGATCGCCTGAAAATGGCGAAGTATCCCATGGGCCGACCTGCTTGTCGTATGTGGCCCTTCCAAGATCGGCGATTTTTTGTAAATGTTCGTCAAATACAAGAAAGTTAGAAGGTTTAATGTCGTTATGGGCAATCTTCTCTGTGTGAAGTTGGTGAATCGCAACGGCTAAATTATGTAATGCAGTAGCCGTCCAGGACATCCCACCGCGTCGTCGCTGATCTATTTGTTGGCGAACATCGCTTTCTGCAATTTCGAACATTATAAAAAATACAAAATCACGAACCCCTTCGTGGGTTGTTTCATACTCGCCATAATCTAAAGCGTGCACGACACGGTCCATGTTGTTGCCGTGGCATATTTCCAAAATTGTGCGCTCAAAAGTCTGCTCATTCAATGCCTCTGACATTTTCACAAGAGCACTCTGAGAAGAGTGTCTTTTGAGCAATCCAATGTCCGTAGCTTTCAAAAATGCCTCAGTTCCGTCTTCATGTATGGCTTTATAACCAACAGAGAAGTTGCCGCCAGTGCCCTTGATGTCCTTTACGTACTTTTCAACAACTCGCCATATTCCAGGTCTTTTTTCGCCCTGTATTTCTATGTCTAGCAAAAGTTCGCATGGGTTTTTGATTACTGCTTGATTAGCCATTGATTTACCTAAATGAGCACGGGGTGATTCGACAGTCATTAATCCTAGATGCATTTCAGCAAGCGCTCAATGGTTGTTGGGGCGATCTATCAGCATTCAATCTCAGTTTGTGTGATTTTTGGTTCTAGCCAATTTCAGCCTCTTTTTCAGACCTATTACAATGGATGTCTTCGCTTGGGTTTCCCGGCCTGGTCGAGTGACTGGTCATGCTACGCCACATGCACCGTCCTCCAAGCCCCTTTGCGCTCCATTCGCTGTTCCAGCTCCCGTAAAGGGGCCTTCCGCCCGGTTTGCCTGAGGTGTTACGCATGGTCATTCGAAACAGGAGGAAACCATGCAAGCTCAAGACACCCTAATCATTTGGTCTTACGAAGTGCCTTATCTGGCGAAAGTCTTCAAAGATCACGACATCACCACGTATCACATTGATCGTGCAGACGATGATTTTACGGGTACATATGCGGATGAAACGCGCGTTTGGGATTTCCCGACCGAAGTCGTGGACGAAATGGGCGGCGACAAAGAGCAACTGCAACGGCTACTCGATACACTCGCACCGACCAAGTTCGCCGATCCGGAAAACATGGCATCAGCAGCAGCATAAGGAGAATTTCAATGTTTAAACTCGCTCAAAGCACCTTTACCGTTTCAGTCCTTCTTGCGATTGGCGTTCTGGTAACGATGTGCAACACTGGCCCTCAGCTTCAATGAGGGCCGAATATCTACAAACAAAAACGCTCTCATGTTCCTGTCATGAGAGCGTTTTTTTTGTCTGTTGGCCTGTTTTAGCGTGGGAGCAACAGATCACCGTTTAGGAAGACCCGTACCGGCGTACCTTTTTTGATGTCTGCGATGGGTATGCCAGCTGCACCTTCATAATCGTGGAGTTGGCCGAGACACCCTTCATGCGGAAACGCTTTTCCGAACGGGATCAGTTTTGCGGCGCCTGGCATCCTGATCCATTTTACGCAAACAGCCACGCGCGTATTTCCTGGCTTAACCGGCTGAATTTTGCCGAGCATTGTATCGTTTGGACGTATCCAATGTTCTGCGTCACGGCTCATGACGGAATTGACCATTTCGATAGTCAGATCGTTTCCATCGACAGCGCGAATTATTGCAAAAATATCCTGTTCTTGAGTGATAGGCTTAGCGTTGCTTTGTTCCGGTTGGAATACAGCGATCGCGGCCAGTATGACAATTCCTGACAAGGCGATTTTGCGAAACATAGGTCTACCTTTTTTATCTATGGTTGATGTTTTTCATCATACACTACTCAAGGCCTTTGTCGTGCTTGTTTGTCGGCTTTGGCCGGTTGCGACGATTGGGATTTGGCATGGGGACCGGCCTGTAGGTGGGTGTCTGCAGCGTGACCGTTTCCATGATTTTCTTTTGTGCATGGATGATCGCCATCGCCAGAGGGTCGTCGGTGACGCCGTACAGCAAAAAATCACGCCAGGTTTTCACAGCGCGGACGGATAAGGAATCACGACCGCGCCTCACAGCCATATAACGCCGCCAGAGTCTCTCCTGGCCCCTCTGGCGTGTGATTGGGCGTCTCTTGTACCTCTTCGCCGGTTTAGGCCGTTCTTGGGCCTTCTCAGCCCGTTTATATGGGCCAAACTGCTTCTCTAATGCCGCCTTTGAGAATGATCGATCGAGATCGCTGGCTTTCATATGTTGATTGCCATCTCCGGAAGCGATCACCAGGCCGTTGCCGCGTTTTTTAAGCATCAGGTCGTAAGCTGCGAATACATCATGGAGATCCTGCCAGGATTGTGCCTTGTCCTTGGCGTTCATCAGCTGCTTTTTGTGTTCCTGGACATAGCTGAAGAAGCTTTGCTCCCAGGTGTGAGCTTCCATGTCCTTTGCGGCCTGAGGCTTGCGATTGGCCTCTTTCTTGTCATCGCGCCCCGGATCGATCTGCAGACCGTATTTCTTTTCCATCGCCCTGCAGGCTTTTTCCAATGCGCGAAAGTCGTGAGAAGGGGAATGCGACCGTTGTGTCTTCGGATGGATCTTACTGAAGGCGATATGCATATGGAAATTGTGGGTGTTCTTATGCGTCGCTGCGACACGTTGATGTTCCCCGAAGCCGAGAGCTTTGGCGAACTCTTGCTCGATGTCGCGTATGGCTTCCGGTGATGGTTTCTCATCACGGAAGGAGACGACAAGGTGATAGCTTTTATCGCCTTTGACACGCGTGTTGAGCGCCTGGTTTGCTTCAATGCCATCAATAGCCATGTCGAGCGCTTCGGATGTGTTGCCGGCGTCTGAATTGACGATCCAGAGCTCATCAAGTTTTTCGCCGGGGTCCTTAGCCCCGGCGATGTACTCGGCTAGCCGCCGAAAGCTGTCGTTGGTTGTTCGATCGACACGTTTGGCAATCATCTCGATATTCCCCGGTCGCGGGTTTTGTCTTTGTCGTTTTCTAAGCCAAGAGCCTTTTGTTGAAGGGCGATGTATGCCTGTTCTGCTTTTCGGATATTGGCACGCCTTGCTTTGACCGTCCTTTTCTCCGTTTCACTCATCCGGGCGCGATCTTGATTCAAAAGCCTGGTGTTGTGTGCGCTGAAAAACTGACGAGCCTCATCATAGGGCAGTCCGCCGCGTCGATTTTTCGGGCGCTGAAAGAGCTCATTATGTGAAGCGTAGCGATCTTTGTCCGCCACGATCGACAAATGCTTTTCGGCTTGTACGAGATCCTGCAGCGCAGCCTTGAGGCTGCTTTTATGACCGGCGCTGTTTCCATAAAAGCGGAGCTCGTTCGTGAGAATGGACTTTTCGGCCGTCAAGATTGTTGGCAGATCGCCATCGCGGCCGATGGCCTTGACGGTATTCATCAGCGTTTCTTGAGCAGCGCGATATGTTCCCACGGTCGGGGATCTCTCCATCGCCGCGTGCGTGGCTTGTTCAGCAGCCATGTTTTGAACAAGCGTGATCAGCTGGCGGTTATTGGTGGAGGATTGCGGCGAGTTCGTCATTGTCACGCTCCATCCAACCTGGTCCGAACTTACGATCGGCCTCGCTCGTATCGAGACCTTGTTCGATGATCCATTCCGCACCCATTGTCTCTTTCAAGACCAACATGGTTACGGGAGGGTGGATGAATTGACGAAAGCACTTCGTTTGCTCTTCGGTATCACCCGCTTCCACCGCAGCTAGATATTTTTCAATCACAGCGTCATTCGGCGCCAAGCGTTCCAATTCGTCTTTCGTGTATGTAATCACGTCAAAGTTCCTTGATCTTGGCCTTCAGGGTGGATTGGGTGTCTCGGATAGTATCAAAAAGGTTTTCCAAGTCCACGCCCTCGGGCAGTTCGATTTCTTCATCCATCAGCGCCATTCTGAGAAGGTTGCCGAGGCGCGCCAGATCCGCGTTGATCTTCACCATCTCGATAACCGCCTCGTGGCGGTGAACGTCGGGAAGTTGTTTTCCGAGAACGAGCCTTCGCACGAGCTCGGATACGGAGAGCCGCGCTTGCTCAGCAAGCGCGGACACTTCCGTTTTTTCTTCAGGTGTCACGCGAGACCAAATGAAGGCCTCGCGCTTCACCTCAAGCTTCTTCCTCATTCGCGGTTCCACATCAGAATGAACTTGCCATCTTGACCTTCCGGTTCGATCAGGTTGGCGCGGATCGGCTCGGGGAGGTAGGGATCGTCCAGCTTGAGCGAAAGGTAGTCTTTGCCGGTTTTATCGCTGTGTTGGCTCCAGGCCGCACCGATTTCATTACCGCTTCGGGCCTTGGCATAGATGCGGTGTGTCGGCGACCCTTCCTTACCATTGCCTTTAACCGGTTTGATTGATGCCGCGACGTTCTGTGTCATCGTCTGGATGTTACCAAAGAAGCTGTCGCCTTCTTTTTGGAAGTTACCAATAATCATGATGTGTTCCTTTGATCTGGTTTGGGGTTTTGGTTACATGCCGACCGCTTGCGCCTGGTCGCGCTCCTGGCCTCTCGACTGTCGTTTCTGTTGTTTGAGCTGTTGGCGGATCTGGTTGGTGACTTCTGCCACGCCTTTGTCGTTGGCGAGGTCATTCCAGTCCGTCAGGCCCTTGGCCTTCTGTTCGTCACTGAATTTTGGGGCAACCATCAAGCCATTGACCGCTTGAGCGGCCTCTTGGCCTTTCTTCAGGCCAATGTTTCCGTATGGCTTGTTTTCCAGCCCGTGGTCATTATCGCCAGCGATGGCGATTTCCGCGTCCGGATATTTCTTGCGGAGTGCTTCGGCCACCGCTTTCAAGTTGCTGCTATCAAAAGCAACAACGGAGGGTTGTTTTGTCGCGTCATTGACCGTTGCGAGTGTTCCATAACCTTCACCAACAATGATCATGCTACCGGCTTTACCGAGTTTTCCGTGCGGGTCGATGACATGCATCAGGCCGAATTTTCGACCGTTCTTTTGAAAACGTTTGTTTCCTTTGTCATCAATGGACTGCACTGACCAAAGATTGCCGTTAACATCCTTGGCGGGAATCATCAGCTTACCTTTGGCGTCCACAAGAAGGCCGTGGTTTTGTACGTTTTTGGCTGTTAGGTACGCATGGTCTGCGCTGAATTGGCCGTGATCGAACATTTTCATTGCCTTCAAACGGGCTTCTTTCTGAAGCTCAAGGCGCTCTTGGTTGCGTTCATGCTGCTTTTGAGCGGCTTCGGCCTTGAGCGCAGCCAGTTGATCCTTGGAAAGCTCTTCACCTGTCGCAACCCACTTGTGATATTCGCCTTCGCCGTGGATCTTGAAGTTCTTGATTTGGCCGTTTGGTCGACCACCGTCCAGGAACGCGCGATAGGATGCATTGCGCTGGCCTTTGCCATCTTCAGCAAGTCTGGTGCGGTGCCATTTGCCATCCATGACCGGTTCGCCTTTGACTTCGACGCCCACGCGCTTAAGCTCGTCCGCAAATTCCTTTCGCGGATCAACGGTTTTGACATCGAGTTTTGGCTGGTTGTCGGGTTTCCACTTTTCCAGTGGCGTTAGGTCCGCGCCTGAAGGTGCGAACCAGGCTTTCTGTTCACGGTCCCACTTAGCGCCCGCTGCCTTCGCCTGGTCTTTTTCGGAGTAGGGGACGGCTAGATAAACGCGCTGTGATATTTCTGGCGTTTTAGTACCGTAGCCATCTGCCCATAAATTCTTTTGTCCTGGGCCCTTGAGGTGGATTTTATTATCGCGTTGGTTCGTAAGCTCAAGCTCTCTTTCGTGAGCAGCATCCATGGACTTATGATGGCTCTCTTCGAAGATAATTAAATCCTCATCATCAAAGCCGAGAACTAGAACATTTCCATTATCTAGGGGATGGATTTCTGTGCGGTGAATATCTTCGATAAGGGAGCGCTCATCTTTATCTTGAGATGCTTGAAGTTCTTCGGCGGTTTCCTGTGCGGGCTTTTCACTGGCAGTGAATTCTTGAAACTGGCGATTTTGCTGCTCTTGTCGAATGACATCGCCTAGGCCGTTGTTCTCACGATTTTCGACACGTTCAATTAAGCCTTTGAGATCGGCGTTTGTGATGCCGCGTGCCTCAAGCTCATTAAGGGCCAGATTTGAATTTTCTTTGTCAAATTCTGGAGTTTCAGAAAACTTTGCTCGATTAGGTGATACGAAGCTTAAGTAGTTAAGAACAAGCAATTCTGACGATATTTCTTTCAAGTCGCGTTTGAATTTGTCTTGCCATTCTTGCAGTTCCGGCTCGTATTTACCGCCCTGAGATGGGGCTTTTTGTGTGCGTTCCATCTTCGCTGCCTTTCGTTTGCTCTGTGCATTTTTTTCCAGGGCAGGGCGCATTTCTGGCTCTTTGATCCACTGCGTAATTTGTTCAGCATCGCGTGCGGCCTGAAACAGCACGTTGCGATCTTCTTTGATCGCCTTCAGCCAGTTTTCGACATATGGGGCATGGCGATCCGGGTAATGACCCAAGCCGAGGTCGCGGGCGACCATGTAGCTGCTCATTTCGGCCCGCAGCTCTTCCTTGGCGTAGACCTCGCTGCCAAAGGGGCCATAATCGCGGTTCATACGTGAGCTGTGGCCCGTTGCGTGACCTAGCTCATGTAGCGCCGTCGAGTAGTATTCATATGCATCAGGAAAGGCCGCTTGTTGCGGCAAGTGGATCTGATCGCGGCTTGGCTGATAGAACGCCTTATCGTCTTGATCGTGGTGTATTTCGACGCCGCCAGCTGCAAGAAGTTTCTCAGCCTCTTCAACAGGCTCGAACGATAGTTCCGGCGCTTTGTAGGGCTCTAGGCCGTCAATCTGTTCGGCGTTGAAGACATTGGCGTAAAAAACCTTTGGTCGGTCCAATTGCACCGTTGAAAACGTTTTCTTTCCGTTTTCGTCTAGTACCGGATTGCCGAGAACATCCAGCTTGGGTTTTCTTTCCGTCCATTGCCAGTATTCAACTTGGGTTGATTTTTCGCCCGATCGCACTTTTGCACCCACTTCGTTCGCCTGGCGCAAAGTCATCCAGCGTGGATCGCTATGGCCCTGCATTTCAAGCCACATGGCGTTGATGCCGCTATATGCGTGGTCGTTAGTTGGATTGTGTTGTTTGTCGCCGAGAACGCCGGCCTTCCACGGCTTTTGCCACGGCGCGGTGCCGGCTTCTATGTGGCGGATCATTTCGTCGGCAACGTTTTGCCGCCATGGTGTTTTTTTCACGCTCATTGGGCCGTCTCCCCATCAATCGGGTCGTCGATGACGATGCCGGTGTCCTGATTGACGTCGAAGCGGCTATCATCCGCCTCGATGTCACCAATCGCAGTCTCATCGAACGCGCCCATATAGTCGGCGACGTCCGGATCGACACTGACCGGCAACCCTTGGGCTGCCGCTCTTGCGATCATTTCGGTTTCAGCGAACAGCATTTCTGCCGCTGACATTGGTTGTTCGTTCGCCATGAGATTTCTCCTTTTCCAAATGGCGGGGAGGGGGGTCATTCTGCACTTTGACTACTCATGAATTCACAGCCGCAATCGCACATGATGTAGCCTTGCCCTCGTATGCGTTGTGCGACTGCTGTTCGCCGTTCTTCGATTTCAACGCGGGTTTCCGCCGAATAATCATGGGTTATGGTTCGGCGTATGTTTTCGTCGTAATAGCGGACTGAAAACGTCCAGCGCGTATTCAGAGCCCTTTTGATTGGTGCGAGACAAAACTGCTTAGGCCCCGGCAATACGTCTGCCGGTGCTCCGTTCGTGTTTGCGGCTTGTGTGGTTTTTTGTTCCATCAACCGGCCTCCTGGGTTTTGTCTAGGGCATCCCTATACAAGTCATCGACGTGCGCCGCCGCGCGGTCTTCAGCCGTGTCGTTTGCTGGTTGTTTCGGTATGGCGGGAGGCGGCTGTTTCGCCCGTTCTGACATAATTTCGTCTTGGAAATAGAGGACCTGACGTCCATAGATCGGACGTTCGCCAGCGACAAAAATAAGCATGTCGCCTGGCGTTACCTTGCCGGACTTTTCATCTTTCTTGATCATGCGCATCGATGAGCATTCATCAGGCGTCATCAAGGGGCGGGCGACCTCGCTTTGGCTTTCAGAAATGCTGCCGCCTTTACCGTGTGACTTGGAGCGCTTGCGCTGAACGACAGTGGTTTTACCGGAGAGTTCTGATAGGTCTTTGGCCGTGTCCTTGTTGTTCGGTGCGTAGGCGATTTTAATGTGGCAGTTTGATGTGATCGATTCATCGCGCCCGTAATGCTCCGGTTTACGCAACTGGGTAAGGTCTTGGACGATGATGAACGCCTTCAGGCCGTAACCGGCCATGTAGGCGAGCGCCTTTTCGAAAATTTCCAATTTGCCGATGGACGTAAACTCATCGAGCATCAGCAACATGCGGTGCTTGTAATTCGGCTTCGGTTGGCCGTTCTCGAATTCCATGTCGTTCATGAGCCTGGTCATGAACTGATTCATGAGAATGCGGATTAGTGGGCGGAGGCGCGCAATGTCCCTTGGCGGTATAACCAGGTAGAGGCTGGTCGGGTTTTCACCGTTCATTAGATCCTCGATCCGGAAATCGCTTTCGGACGTGTTTCTGGCAACGATCGGATCTGAATAAAGCGCCAGTTGGACGGTTGCCGAGCTATGAACGCCGCTTCGTTCAGATCCGGCGCGTTTGAGCATGCGGCCAGCAGCGCGGCGTACTTCGCCATTAGCTACATCGTCCCGGTGATCGTACCGAGCCATGTCATCAAGGATGACCTCAAAACCTTCGTCACCGCTTTGCATGTCTTCACCGTCATCATCACCAACGGACATGAAGGCGTGGACGTCGGCCAACGTTGCCGTTCTGCTTTCGTCGTGTTGTTTTCGATAGAGTACGTGGAGGATGACAGCGGACAGCCATTCCCAGCCCGACTGCATCCAGAAATCCTTCAGGCCTTTGCCATCCGGATCGATAATCATGGATGCGATGTTTTGACAGTCTGCGATCTGGTAATCGGTTCCGACCCGGACTTCCGCTAATGGATTGTATCGAACCGATCCGTGTGCTTCGGCTGGGGCAAAGCGCAGGATGCGTTGACCGATCAGTTTCCGCCACCCGGAGGTGAGGGCGAAGTTTTCGCCCTTGATGTCCAAGACGATGACGGACCACATCCAACAGAGCAGAGTGGGTATGACGAGGGCTACGCCCTTGCCCGATCGTGTCGGTGCAAAGGCGAGAATGTGTTCCGGTCCAAGGTGACGCAGGATGATCGTTTTGTATTTTTTAGCGAACCCGCCGACGACGACGCCGGTTTCCTGCAGAAGCCCTGTTTTTTTAATATCGGCCCACTTTGCCCATCTTGCAGATCCGTGTGTATCTCGGGCATCAGCTTCGCCGTGGATGTTACGGGTTGATGGCCGCATGATCACAAGTTTTGTGGCAATAAGTCCGATGAGCAGTCCGATTGCGGAATAAACAATCGGGTACATCAATTGTTCCGGAATGCCGCCGGTTTTAACGATGACCTTGATCAGCCATTTCCACCAGCGCCCATCGACGGGATCGAAACCGATCGTGAAATACCACTGCGCAAAGATCGACGCGATGGATAGGGTTAAGATGAGAAACGATGTGATGCGAAATGCGATCATGACTAGACCTCCTCACCGTCTTTAAGGACGAAGCGGTCGTTCTTAGGTTCATAGATGTCAGTGATGCGACGGTATCCGTCCTTGTCGCGTTTAATTTGGATGACGACATCAATAGTGTCTTTAAGGACTTGGCTTACATTTGGAGTTGTGTCGCCAGCCATCGACACCAGTTGTTCGAATTTGTAATTAAGGATTTGATGCGGATTGTTCCCATGGATGGAACACATCATGCCTTCCACTCCGGCAGTCAGGGCATTAAGAAATGCTGATGCGTTACGAGTGGATATTTCGCTGAACCATATGCGACCTGGCGTGATGCGCATTTTATGGTCGTAAAGACCCTGGTAGGTTACGAGGCTTGATTCTTCATTGGCCTCGCGGTCCGCAAGAAGGCCGTTACCATCCCAGAATCTCTCAACGAAAAGCTCCGGGGCGTCCTCGACAGCGATGAGACGTTCATCATCACTTAATATCATCAATAGCTTGTTCATGAATGTTGTTTTTCCGGTGTTAGTTCCACCGGAAACAATCATGTTTTTTTCGCTTATAAGTGCATCGTTCAGATATTCTAAAATATGTTCCGACACACCCAACTGTATCCAAGTTGGTGTGAATGGGTGCTTGCACCGGATGGCGAGAGAAACACCTGATTGCACCGACGCTCCAACTAGACACTCAAAGCGGTGTCCTTCACGTAGAACACAGCTGAGTTTTGGTTGTGTGTCTGCATTGAACTTGAGCCCGTTATAGTTGGCTAAGCCCATGCAGATGGTTTCGATCGCGGCCAGGGTGAGCTCTGGATCTTCGATGAGCTCTTTCCCATGGCCGCGCCGATCCGTAACCACCATACCTGGACGGTTGATACGGATTTCAACCGTGTCCTCGCTCTCGTAATATTTTGAGAGCGGGGACAACAGTTGAGACATCAGTGGATCTTCGTTTACCTCTTGAACGTGAGCTTGATCTGGCATGACACGTCCTAAAACAAGAAGGGAGTATTTGCCTTGAGGGCATTTACATCCGTTCCGGCTGGAGGATTTGGCGAGACGCTCACAGACATGGAATGCCACCCGGTGCCATCTGCATATCGAATTGTCGTTGGGCTAGACCATGACGATCCACAGCATGTATTAGTGCCGTGAGTTACGCCGTTATAACTCGGACCTTGAATCGGGGTGGTGCTGGTCTTTGTCTCTGTTTGAACAACCAGCCCGTCACCGCGAACCAATTTACGGGTAGCTTGATATTTCACTGTGGTGGTGAAGCCCATGCAGTATGGGTTGCCAGTACATCCTTGCAGCGCGTAGTTGCTAAAATCAGCAAGGGTCCAATCTGTAAGAAGCGTGGCACCGTGTGGGGTGCAGTCATAGCCTGCATTGATCGGCGTTCCAGCACCGATTGACTTTTTATGAACAGTACTATCCGGACGCTTCCAGCTCTGGAAATTCTCTGTAAGGATGTACTTCGTACATGAATTGTCCGGATAGTCCGGAATGCCGGTTGATTCCTCTGCAGTGCCGGTCAACTGATAGGGCTGTTGTGTGGCGCCGGTGAGCACTTGGCCGATCACTACGTCATATCGGCCTGTCGGTGGTGTGATGAAAACGGTCTTTTTGGGCAGTGCATACAAAAGAGCATCGTTAGGTTCCCACCCAACCGTTTCATAGTCATGCGGATACACGACAGTGGAATTTTGGCAATCCGTCAATTTGACTTCCTTGCCGTCTTGCATGAAGAAAAAGCGTTCCATGCCAAGGCTCTGACCGGCATTGATGTCATGCGTCCAGAGCGCAGGATTATCGCATTGGTTCGTGGTTGCCGTTACACCTGGTGCAGACGTATCCGGAGCGCATGGGGTTCTGTATTGCGGAACGCCGTCGACATCGATCGCAATACGGCTTTGAAGGCCGATAGGACGGCCATCCGCATCCTTAATGGCGTTACAAAGTGTCGCGCCTACCGTGTCGGTATATGCCTTGTAGTGCGGATATTCTGTACCCGTGTCAAAGCACATTCCTATCTGATTTGTGACGCCATCGAGCGTGTAAGTGTATGTCTGTTGCTCGAATGATTTGTTGACCGTGCCAAATTCGTCACGGATGTTGCAGCCGTTTTTCGTCGGCACCAGGTCAACTTCTGCTTTTGTCTCTGAGGCCTGCCTTCCTCTAACCAGGACTTCTCGATTGTTCATGTCGAGATAAACCAGGCTGGATTGCGGGACTGCTTTCATGCGTGCGTAATCGAGAAAGATTTGTTCTTCTTTCTCAGTGATCGGAAATGCTTTTTCCGGATCTTTAGCGCATTGCTCGATCTGGCCTTCCGGCTTCACAGGAATACGTGCGCCGAGCTTATCGATATAGACATATTCAAATTGCGCCGTTGCAAGACGTACGCCCGGATCTAGATCAATGTCATACGGGCAAAATATAAAGCTCTTATCGATCGGAACGCTGTCGAAGCTATCGCTGCAGTCCGTTTCAGATACCAGTGTTCCGTTCTTTTCCGTTACAGATTTTGATTGTTGGATGGCCCGCATTTGTGTGAAATCGGGACGATAGCCGCAGTTATCTGTCGTCACATACGTGTTTTCGACGGGCTTTTCCGCCAGCTGTACGGGCTCTGGCGATTGCCATGATGACGCCTGGTCATTTTGCTGTGACGGTGAATTCACGTCTTGCTTTTGGGCGCTCTTGCCGTCGTTCGCCGAAACCACGGTTTTCTCTTCGGGTGGTGTTTGCGCGGTCGCTTCCTTGAGATTTTCTAGAGCGGATACAATTGCAGCCTGGTCACCATGAACGACGACTTCATTCGCCGGATCGAGTTGCGGTGCTTCCAAGTCGAATTGGGTGCTGAAGGCATCCGTAGGGAGCGGTTCGACTTGGCCGTCCTTTTCGACACCGGCAAGGACGACTTGTCCGATTTTTCGGCCTTGATATTCGATGTAGCGCGTGAAGGCCTTCACCGAAACGCCATCAGTCAGATCTTTTGAGATCCCCGGTATGTTCAGAGATCCCAGGTCGATCGCGCTTGGCGAATTGAGCGGGATGTTCGTGAATGCTTGTGCACGCATACGAATATCGATCTTGGGCGAAACCATTGACGCAGCTGGTGTAGCGTTAGCCGGTGCTGTCGCTGTTTGAGCGAACGCTGTCGTCTGAAAGGAAACGGCGGCAATTGCGATGGCCGCAAGGAGCGTTTTATTCATAATCATCCTCCTATCTTTTGGATGTACCAGTCTTGGGCTGGACGGATTTGGACCCTTGCCCCTTGTGCGATTGTCACAATGGGTTCGAGATTCACGGTTTGTTCAATTACTGAGGCGCTTATATCCCCGAGCTTCTGGCTCAATTCTTGAGAGCCCTTATCGGCGATGTTGCCGAGTGGGCTGTTTTCGTCGTTGGATGCGGCATAGGCCGTTGCGATGCGAACGCCGGTTGAAACGCCCGCCAGGATGAAAGCCGTTCCATATTTCTTGTCGAATTGATCATCAACGTCGCCGGTGATACCGGCGCGGCCTTGCATGTCACCAACGCGGGCGTTCATCTGCAGAATTTCGGCGCGGTTCCCACCAAACAGGATGCGTTTACAGATCGGGCCGACGCGCGTTTCGCCGACCTTACCCGGGCCAGTGTTTTCGCAGACCAGGCGCGACCCTTTGGGGATGAGAATGTTTCTGCCGTGGTAACCGAATACATCGCGGCTGACCTGTATGATCATTTCGCCGCCGTCAGCACTGCCGAGTTGGCTGTTGTATCCCGTTTCGACAATGCCCGGAATGTAACGATCGGTTGTCAGCACACGCGAGTTATCGACCGGCAAGCCGGATTCAACGCCGTCGCTTTCATACCGCTCTTGCCTATGCGGGGATGGCAGATCGAGCGGCCCTGAATTAACGCCAGGCACATTCGCCATCTGCGGCGCTGCCGTTTGTGTATCTGGGTTATCAATGACGCTGAAAGAAGCCGTCATGGGCCGCCGGTTGACCAGGACGGCCCGAACCGCTGCCTCATAGGGGGTTGGCGCTGGCGGTTTCTTTTCGACCTTCTTGGGTCGCTTTGGCGGCTGTGGCGGTGGTGCCGGCGGCGGGGCTGGCGGCTCCACCGTGATGACGACAGGTGGAAACTGCGGTGCTTTCGGTTCCGGCTTCGGTTCTGGGAGTTTGATGGCCCACACTTCGCCGTCGTCTTCAGGTAAGACGATTTCCTTCTTGTCTTCTGCCGGTTGGCAAAAGACGCCGAGGGTAAGGTTCAGGGCGACCAGTGTGTTGCAGAGAGTGCTCATGCGCCCTCCGGTCCCGTATAAAGGATGCAGAGGTATGTTTCGCCGCTTTTCAGGGTGAAGAGCTTACGATTTCCTGGCGCATTGAGGATGAAGGTGTTGCCATCGACCTCGGTGTTGATGAGCTCATCGATCTTATCGACAACCATATATCCTGTCGGGAGCTCAAAGTTGTCTTTGAACCGGATATAAACCATATGATCGTCACGGAAGATGGTTGCGATCGAGTTTTTGATTTCATTTGCGTGCGGGCCACCGCCCCATAACTTGAAGTGTCCCCATCCGTATAGCTGGCTTGGTTTAAAGGGGACCTCTTTCACGAAATCACCCGGTTTGCGGCTTGGCTTTGTGGATGTTAGATCCGCGACCGCTGCCGCCTGGTCGCTGGTTTCTGTCGTCATCGACGGGATCGATTGACCAGTTGATAATTTGTCCTGAGGATCTCCGATCCCAGAAACCGACATGCTCCCGACATTCGCGGGTTTTGCCTTAACCGTTCCGACGATCTGATACATCATGTCGGGAACGTTTACGGAGTTGAAGCTTTCCGCACGAATATAGATCGGGTAAATGCGTCCACTTTTGCCATGAACGAGCAAATTGGAATCAACACCAAATCCCCACGGCTTGATCGTGAAGTTGCGATCGCCGCGTTGTTCGATCTGGAATTCATCGACATCACCCGCATCTATCTTTTTGATGATCTCGCCTTGTGGCAGCTCAATGTTATGGACCATGTGTTGACGCAAGCGAACGCGATAAACACACGCGTCACAAAGGGGGATTTGAAACACCCCGTCAGTCGGCTTTGCTTTGTCCCATGCCGTCTGGATCTGTCCGCCAATCATTCCACGGCGATTCATATCCGTGAATTGGCCGTTCGCATGTGCTTCTGCCTGTTTGACAACAGATTTTGCGGGCGGTGGTGTCGGCACGCCGTTGATTTGCGTGGGGGTTTGCGCAAATGCTGTCTGTGTAGCGATGACGGTTACTGCGATTGACGCAGCGATGATGTTATTGCGGGTCATAGGTTGCCCCTCTTTTTGACTGTGAGATCGAGCACGAAGAAGCCGAACGCATTTTCGTATTTGTCTTCTTCCGGGACTTTCTCTTGTGGCATGGTCGTCATCGACAAATAGGCGCGTGGCCGTTTCTCTTCGACGAGTTGGCCGTGCCGTTCATCCGTTTGGACGAAATCGACTGCGAACTTGTGTGTGTCATCAACGGAGTCGACACGATTAATAGATTCGATCGTGATGGATCGGTTGAGGCTGCTTTCAAGGGCTTGCTTGATTACGCCAGTCTTGAGACGCTTCGCCTCAAAACGCTTCCAAAAGCGTTTTTCCGTCATGCGCCTGACTTGCTCCATGCGCTCTTCTTGCGTCACGCTGTCGATAGCGAGGATGTTGCGGACGTACCACATGGCTTTGTCTTCCATTGCCAAGTCAAAGCCATCGACTTCTTTCGTTATTGGCTCAACTCTGTACGTCCGGTTATCGTTTGGATCGGCCCGCAACAGTGCGAGATTTGTTTGGCCGATGAGCGGCGCGATCTCTGCTATGGCATTCACCGCCACCACCAGGCTGGCCGCGAGGGCAATGTTGATGCCTACACTGGTCCGGAACATCCAGGCCAAGCGCCGGTGCGCCACCTGGAAACTGTACGGATCAGCCTCACGCATGGATGCATGACCTTGTCTGTCGTCATCATGCGATGATTTGTCGGGCTTTCCCGTTGGGGCTTTATTGGCTTTTTTCTTTAGCCAACCCATGTGAACCCCCGACCATCAAAATCGAGCTGTTCGCAAACGCACGGCGACGGGCGATTGTAATCCGAGCCATTGCTTGAGTTCTGCGGCATTTCCTTATTGGTGCCGCACGCTGCAACACCAAGGACGACAACAAGGAGGATGAGTTTCTTTGCCATGTTGAGGGCTCCTATTTCTTCATTTGCGCGATGAGATCACCGACAGCTTTGGTTGAGTTGTGTTTGAAATTTCCAGCGCGTTCGATCACGGGCTTTGCGAGGGTGCTGGCAGTCGTGGCGGCGCCTGCAGTGATGACGCCAACGGCGGTGTTTGTTAGTGCGGAATTCGCGATGGAGTTGGCAATTCCCGTCGCTTCGACCATGAACGCCGTCCCAAGCCATCCAAGGGCTAAGGTCAGCAGAAAAGTAGGGTTCTGCAGTGACGCCATTTCCCGGACGCTTTCTTTTGTCGGAACGTCGCCAATATCCAAGCTGTTGACGCCATAAAGCATGATCGACACAGCAGCGGTTGCACCGAACAGAACAAAGAATGTAGCGAGGATAGCTTTGATGCCGCTCTTGGCCATTTCGCGGCCCCAATTGAACCCAAAGGCCATTATTAAAAAGGGGGCGAAGACCCTAATCATGATGACTCTAAAGATCGCCACCACGACTTGGCTGAAGTACACGACCATGACGAAGAAATAAGGAACGACCAGGGCAAGGGCATAAAGCCACGGCATTGGATCTGTGATTGAACCCGTTTGAGCCAGATAAGAGGCCATGCCGATAACTTTGCCGACACCTTCTTCTGCAGAGCAAACCAGCGCTTTCATGCCTTCGTGAAGTGGCACAACACCATTAACTGCAGCGGCACCGCTATCGCTTTGGTTGCCGACGAGTAATGCTAGATTTGCTATGCTGCCCATCGTGCTCAAAACGACGTTGTAGGCTTGACTTACTATCTCTGGACCCTGGCCTGACAGCAATACTGCTGCTAGAATCACAAACAGCAATTCATCCAAAATGTCGTATAAAGTGATCTTGTTTCTAATAAGGCGAGCAAATTCAATGACAACCCACAGCCCCACCAAAGATACGAAAATCGCGAACATCGGTTTAACAAGCACCTGGCTCAATTCCTGCGTATATCCATTCGCCAGGAACGTATATTTTTCGGTGATCATGCCGGTGGTGCAGGTGAAGACTTCTGTGGCCTGTGGGGTTTCCTTAATAGCCATCTTTATGAGTTCCTTTCTTTTCGTAAGCCCCGCCTATGCAAAGCAAATCAGCGTCACTCATTTTTTTGACTTTTCTTTCGCAAAAACCCTGTGGACTGACTTTGATCGCAATGCGCTTTTTGCTTACGACAAAAAACACTGCCCTGAAGGCGGCTCTTATGAGCTTTGGATGAGTGCTTATCGTGACGATCCGGAGAAGATGGTTAAAAGCCTTGAAGATGATCCGGACGCTGATGTGATTAAGCGTTGTGCCGACATCGTGCTTACGCATGAGGTTTGGAAAGAGGCCTATCGAAACTGGCGTTCCGGCCTTCGTGTTTACGGCAGTAAGGGATGGAACAAGGACACTGGCGATATCAAGTGCATCAATATCAGTGCCGCTAATGTGTTTACGCAAAGATGCGACGACCTTCCTGACTGGCGTCACCCCGACGAAGTGAAGGCCGACGATGCCGCGGTCCACAAGGGCAATTCTCGTTGGATAAAGAAGTAGGGGGCTCATTTTTTGTCCCCTTCTTCCATCATGCTTTCTACCGGCACGCCGATATGAAGCGCTGTTGCGGATTGCACTTTCAGCATGGTTGCGAGAAGTTGGTTTTGATGTGCTTGAGCACGAAGTAGCGCGACCTGTGCCTTTATGAGCGTTGCAAACCGTTTTTGTTCGTCGTCGGCGCGGTCTGCTTCTTTATCGATTTCGTCAGCTGCTTTTTTTGTATTATCGACTTGCAGTTGCGCCGTATCACTTAGCGCCATGCCCTTTTCTGTCGCATCAGAAAGAATGTTTTCGCGGCGGATCTTGACTTCGCGCGTGGCTTCTTCGCGAGATTTCCATGACGGCAGTTCATTGATTTGTTCTGGATCTAACCAGAGTGTTTTGCGATATGCCGAACCGGCCTGACATACCGAATTCCAGTTGAGTTCCTCGAACGAGATATTCGGCATGAGCTTTTCCAGATCTGGCTTCAGACATTGAAGGTCCTGTGTGATCTGTGAGCCGAGACGTGTTGAGTTGATGATCGGAATGGATATCGATCCAAAGTCTCCGATCGCAGCTGCTTGGTCTTCGACGGCTTGAGAGGTTTTTTTGAGCTCGTCTAGCTGCTTCGCCATCTCTGTGAGCTGTTCTGTCAACTTCGCGACGACAGGGCCAAGATCGAGGCCGACCGCTCGGCCTACCGTGGGGAGCGCCAAGAGAATGAGGAGCGTTAGGGTCAATACTTTCAAAAAGCGCATCAGAAGGCCCCTTGCATTTTCAATGCGACGGCGAGGCCAACCGTTGAGCTGAAGAGGGCACAGCTAGCGGCGAAATAGGGAAAAAGGCTTCGGTTGTTTCTAGCGACAGCTAAAACCATGATTCCGCAGCTGCCGAAAATCCCGCAGATGTAGAGAGCTGATACTGCTATTAGTGTGATGGTGTTATCCGGCATTCCACTTGATCCTTTGTGCATCTTCTTCTTCAACAAGTGCATCTTCTTCTGCGTCGTCGTCTTCTATGTCTTCAAGGTGTGCTTCATACGTCGTGATGAATTCCAAGAGCTCTTCAGACAGATCGGATACAAGAACGTGGCCGCCACCGACTTGTGCGATGTCGCCGCGTTCGATCAGTGCTCTGAGAACTCTTTCTGGTGTCATTTCACCACCTGCAACCGGATCGGAACCCGGCCCTTCGGATATGTGTGAACGCGGCCTCTAAACGCGCTTTCAGCGCGTGCGGCGCAGGCTGGACATGCATCGATACCGCCCATCTTGGTCGTTGCCGAATGCTCTAGTGTCACCAGGCCTTCAATTTCGTCGTGCTCACGAAGACCCACGAAATGCTCGAATTCCCATTCTGGACGGAAGACAACACCCTCGCCGTTACACAGGTCGCAGGCGTTCTCTTCGTTGGGATTAGGGATCACAGGTGATTTAGCCATGTCTCCCCCCATTGTTGTTTGACGGCTTCCAAGTGCGCATTTGCGTCCGTACCGGCACGATAGAAGCGCAGGCTGTCACCAAGTGGCGTCAGATCCACGTCTACGATCGCGCTTTCATCAAGGCCGGTGGCCGCATCGCGCTTAACAATGAGAACCTGGCGATCACCTTCGCGGCGTTCGTAGAACTCGCCGCCGAGGATGAAGCCGATTTGTTCTTCGTTCAGGTTGAACGGTGCGAGGCTCTCATGAGAGGCGTTGCTGTTTGGGAAAAAGAAAAAGGTTGCGGTGTTTTCGAGATAGGCTTCAGCATTGCCAGAGCGGAACATGGCAGCAGGGTCTTGGAAGGCCATACCTACAGAGCCGTTTAGCTTGCCAATTTCTCGATATAAAACCGTCAACCAGTTATCAAAAACAACGTTTTGTTTAAGCGCCGCTGCTTCATCAATGAAGATGTTGAAGCCTTTGCATGAGCTTGCCGCTGATTTCAGAATAGCTTCTGATATATGCGTCACGATGGATGGGCCTACAACGCTGTCAGACAGCGCTTCGTTCATGTTGATACCAACCATGAATGACGACTGAAGATAGCTTCCAAGGACATCATGCGCTGCGTTGAAGATGTGCGCGTCTTTACCGACGTTGCCTTTTGCATCGGTTACAAACCTAGAAAATGCGCGACGAAGCGATGTTCGTTTTGCGAAGGCATATTCATAGATGTTGTCTAGAGTTCTTTCCGGCGCATTGAGTTTAAATGCAAGGGTGACGGCGTGCGCAATGGCTTCCTGATCCATGTCGTCTAGGGTCAGATTGCCGGCCATAGCCTTGAGGACGCTATGAATACGGTCGCGGTTCTTCTTGGTGTCCTCGCCTACGTCCAGTGGGTTAAGGCTTAATTCTTCATATCCTTGGTACATACCGCCCATGGCCTCGACCATGAAGCGCGCGCCTTCTTTAGAATCGAATATGAAGCTGCGGGTGTCTTCAAACTTCGCCATGCCGCCGAGCAAGTGCATGATCAGGGTTGATTTGCCGCTCCGTGATGGGGCAAAGACCAGGTAGTTACCCAGGGATGTCGGTTTGTCTGATACATGAAATTGAAAGGCGTATGCCTGCCCTGTCGGGGTGCGGAGATAGCGCAATGGCAGACCGCCATATGGGCTCTTCGTCATGCCTACTGGCGAATGGTTAAGCGCCCAGAGGGCCGCAATGTTTTGTTCTTGTAGATCGAGTTGACGATACAGATCGGACAGTCCCGGAAGTTTGTTCCACTTCTTTTTGGGAATGCGCTGATACCAGCAGAGCGGCGCTCCTTCCGTTTCCACGCTGTGCTCGACACGCATATGTCCGAGCAGATCGCAGACTTCCGTAACGATATCATCGAGCTTCTCTTCGTTGTCCGCACGGACAATGATCTGCATTTGCGTCATGAAGACAGCAGTGTTGCCCTGCTTAAGAAGCTCTTCTAGCGCAGCGCTTTCGTCCCGAGTGGCGGTATTGCCGATGATCGGTGTTTTTTGTTCTCGGCGACGACGTGCGTACAGCCCTTCTGCCGTGGAACGTTTTATGGGATTGCAGATCTGGGAGACCTCAATATCGCCGTTGATGGACAATATCTGGTGGAACAGCGTTCCATTTACGATCTCAGGCCATTCAGTTACGGCAATGACTTTGAAGAGGTTGCGACAGGGTGAATGAATTTCGATCACGCCGCTGTTTTTGTCAGCATGGTAATCTGCGCTTGGGATGTTCGCTGAGAGACTGTTCGAAACAGCCTTAATGTTTTTCCGATACTCCCCACAGAGCAGATAGCTTAAAAAACTAGTGAGCTCACAGTCTGCCGATCGATCTTGCGGTTGTGTCAGAATTCTCGGCTTATATTTTGATAAGGTGTTAGAGACCTTCTCGCAGCCTTTCTTGAGGCTACGAAAGTTGTCTGACGACAGAAGAATGTACCAGTTAACGTAATAGCTTTTTTGAAAATGCGCTTTTTCTGCGGCGGCGATCTCTGTGAGTGTTGGAGACGGCCATTTCGCCTCGAAGCTGATGGCATGTTGTCGCTTGATGCCAAAGAGGCGCACATCGAGATTGAGACGGCCTAACGTAAGAAACAGCGCCTCGCGGCCCTTGAGCATCGATTCCTGCTTCGATCCAACAAGGGCGTCATATGAGATGCCGCGTACATGCATCACACGGAAATACTGGCCGTCTTTTGTTTTAACGGTTTGACAGTCAACGGGATCGATGCTGTCGAGCTCTAGCTCATTCGCTTGCCAATCGTGCTCGATATCGCCAAGCATGATTTTTTGCGCTACTGGTTGAACCAGTCCAGCGATCGCAAGGGCACTTACGCCTGTCATCAATACCGTGTCCCACATCACTTTGTTCTTCCCTTCTGTCGTTTAACAGGGGGGTGACCGGCAATCTGTGAACGATGTTTTTTTGATTTCCAATATCGCGGCGCGACAAAGTGTTTTGATGCGAAGTGATGATCGTCTTGCGTGATCCTGAAAGTTCGATACCACGCGAAACACACGGCCAAGATGGATGTAGCCGCACCGATTTCGGCCTCTCCGATCGCAATGAATACGATCAGCAGGACAAAGCCGCCTATGACGATGAGCAACAGGTGCATTGGCGAAACGCCAACCATCGTCATAGGCTTTTGGACATGCCGATAAATGGTGCTTTCGGCCTTCATTGAAGGTCCCCGATCATTGTCGCGAGACCATCCGGAATGAAAAGTGCGCCAAGAGTGCCGACAATCGCGTATCCAACACGTTTCCATGGAACGTCACCAGATACCGCCCCATAGCCGAAATAGATGGTCAGGCCGAGACCGCCGATTGCAATGATGACTTTCGCGCCCTTACTTCGGAGCGTATTGATGAATTCGACGAAGACTTGATCCCATTCGCTGCCTGTCGTAGCTGCATGGGCAACGTCTGGGTTGAGAACGACAGCGATTGCAAGGACCAAAAGCGCCGCAGCCTTCAGCTGTTGTTGATTCAACAGCGGTGTTTGAACTTTTTGCGGGAGGTTTTTGGCGTGCTTGTTGATACTCATCTTGTGAGCTCCTAGTTCGTGATTAGATATGCGAAAACGAGAAGGCAGGCGGCGAAGCAAATCAGATTTACGACAGACAGCAGTCGCGCCCGTCGAAACTGCTTTTCGTATTCTTGATACGTGCGATCCGCGAGCCTGACTTGCTCTTGAAGGTTCTGAGAAATGGCGTCCGACGTGAGGCCTTTTACAGCGATGCTGAGGGCTTCCGTGAGGGCCACGTTATGTCGTTTTAGGACGCGCTCTACTTCTGACAGATGGATCTCATTGATGATGTGCAGAAGAACAATTGGATCATCCTCATCAACCGACACGCCCGTTTGCGAATGCAAATAAGCGCGAAGTTCACCCAATGACGCGATCGACACGCCATCAGGAGTTTCGGTTTTCTGGTTGGTGAGGTTGTCCGGCATTTTAGATTTACCTCACAGGTTCGCTCGATCAATCTGTGCGTCGAGGTCACGCCAGATCATGGTGAGGCGTTGCCGTGCCATAATGTTGATCGACGGATCAGCGATGGCTTCAGCAAATGTTTTTTTATCCTGCAGTGCGTTATTTAGGTCGTGCCCGAACGTCTTTGGGTTAACGGCGGCAATACGGATCAATGCATGAATTTTTTCGTGGTTGTCCAGAACGATCGCAGAGTTTTCAAAGGCTATGCCGTTACGTTCTGGTTTTCCAAAATACTCATTAATCCAGACGACAAGAGGGGCATCAAAGTGTTTGAGTAGATTGCCTAGGCCGGCAATCGTATCTCCAAGAGCTTGCCCGCCGGTGATGACGGAATGAACGGTAAGATTCACATCAGCGTCTTTGAAGAATTGAATAACTTCGTTTTCAATGAGCCACGAACAGAGCGGAACAAACGTCGATGCGCCGTTGTCGATGACAAACACACTTTCGTCATCTGCGGCCATGACCATTTCGACAAGTTCGTCAAATGCGCGCGGATCTAGATCATCACCGCTCATCAGGTCGATATGCTTTGCACCGAAAGCTTTATAGCCGGCGAATGTTGCATTGACCGGATCTGTGTCGATACAGATCGGAGTGATGTCGCGCTTTATGTAGTGCTGTGCCAGCATTGAGGCGATAAGGCTTTTGCCCACACCGCCTTTGCCTTGCAAAATCATATGAAGGTGTTTCATTCGCTTGATTCCTTTGGGTTTGTCGAGCGGTTGGTTCCGCCATGAAAAAGCGCGTCGAGTTTCTCTTCGTCCACAACCGGATTGTGGTCGAACGTTCGGCTTTTCTGAGGTGGTTCGAATTTGTATGGAGAAGGTTTGTCGGTGGGCTTAATTGGGCGCGGTGGCTCATTGCCCCATGGTTTGGTTTCAGGGGAGATGGCTGAGCTGGGAGCCTTGGGGGGACTTGCCTGATTTGACGATAGCGTTGATAGGGCTTCGTCACGAAAATTTGCGGCATGGCGTCGGAAGGCCCGAGCGCTAATGGTCAGTTTTTTTTCTGTTTTGAGTTGTCGATATGCACCCTCAAGATTTTCACCTTGCTGAAGCAAGGCGACTATCTCGCTCTTGAGCACATTTACCTGGTGTTTGGCTTTACCCCACGAAGCACGCGACATTCTGGTCTACCCTTACAGCTTGACCGAATCGTAGTGCTTGTGGTTGTTTTGTTAACGAATGACAGGATATAGATTATCTTGTTATCCATCTTCGGATGCACACTCATTTAGGCGTGCCCCCGCAACCAAATTAAAAGCCTGCAGCCTCAAGAGGTTGCGGGCTTTGTCGTGTCTGACTTACATCACACAAAAATAACCGGGTAAGCGTAAGCAGCCAACTTTAAGCTCCTCAATGAGGAGCAAGGTGGTACGTTCAAATGAGTGCGTGCCGGATGCGTGGCAGCGTGCTGGTATTTAATTAGAATTAGGGGCTGACCCAGATAACTACCTCAGATAACGTTTAACCCATTGTCTTATAATCGATAATTGGACTGACGGGTCACTGTTGTTAAATCGCCACTCACATTCCTTCAAATATAGGCCGAACTGGGCCTTCGGCACACCGTTGAATTTACGCATGTGGCGCTTGGCCTGGTTCCAGAAATTCTCAATCCCGTTGATGTGATTATGTGCATCTGCGAAGAGTTCGGAGTGATTGATCCTGAAGTGCTTAAAGTCTGAAACATCCAATACATTGTAGGCCTTCCAGCAGTCGGAATAAACGATGCTATCGGGCACAACCTTGCGCTTGATGATCGGAATCAACGTGGCCCCTGAGGCATCGGGAATGATCTTGGTGTAGACCCTCCCTCCACGTTTAAGCAAGCCAAATACCGGGATTTTTCCGCCTGCGCCCCGCCCGCGCTTTCCCTTGCGCTTGCCGCCGAAATAACTCTCGTCCACCTCGATCTCGCCGCCGAACATGGCTTCGCTCTCGGCCTCCAGCTCCAAAGCAATAATTTCCCGCAGACGAAGGAAGAAGAAGGCCGCTGTCTTGCGATTCACACCACAAAGGCTAGCCGTCGTCAGGGCGCTCGATCCGGAAACAAAATGCTCTATCAAGCGATCCTGTTTGTAGTGGCTAAGTCTACTCTTGCGCATAGATCCCATGATAACTCCAAAATCGAGTTATCTGGGTCAGCCCCTAGAATTATAATACTGCGCGTATTAGGTTAACCATGGAATATCTCCACAGATTAACAATGGGATGGAATATGTGATGCGGATGACAAGCCCCAGCGAGCTAACCGCGACGCATGATGGCGGAAAAAAAGTATGCTTTCTTTTTTCCGGTCAGGGTTCTCAATATCGACAGATGGGGCGCGAACTGTATGATGAGGTCGCGTTGTTTAGGGGTTTTATGGACGCCTTGGACCTTATTGTTTGTCAGGAGACGGGGGCCTCTTTGCTGCCCCAGTTGTATGGGGAAGAATGGCACCGCAGTGATCCTTTCGATCAAACGGGGGAGACCCATCCGGCGTTGTTTATGGTGCAGCTCTCTTTGGCAAAGACCTTGATGGCTCAAGGATTACGCGCAGATGCCGTACTTGGCAGCAGTTTGGGGGAGTTCGTCGCCGCCGTCGTGGCGGGGGCTGTTGATGGCGACGCGATGATGCGGGCCATTGTTCGATCCGCACGCTCCATTGAACAGCACTGCGAACCCGGCGCGATGTTGTCAGTATTGGCACCCCGTCATATTTATGATGACGAGCCACGGATACGCGACGCAGCGAGCTTTGTCAGCAGCTACCAGACCAACCATTTTGTCATTGCGGGACCACTGGACGTGATCAAGGCGGCTCGTGATCATTGGGACGCTGCAGACGTCGTGAGCGTGATGTTACCGGTTGCCCACGCCTTTCATAGCGATGCCATGAACCGTTGCGCAGATTCGTTGCGCGAGATATTCGGGGAACTTTCCATCGAAAATCCGCAAACGCCTTTTTACTCTTCACTGCTTGGGGGAAGTGTTGAAACTTTGGACGCTTCCCACTTCATGCGTGTCGGTCGAGAACCGATCCGTTTTATCGATGCGCTGAAGGAACTGATTGGAGAACCGCAAGCTGTGTATGACTTTATTGATCTCGGGCCTTCAGGTTCTCTGGCCGGGATCGTGAAGCAGTATCTGCCTGCCGACGAGAGAGACCGCAGTTTTGCACTGCTTTCTCTCTTTTCAAACCCACGCGATCAATACGAGCGCTTGATGGCCCAAAATCTGTCTTGCGATAGATATCAAAGTCGTTTCGCTTCTGACCAGAAATGATCCTGGGTGGAATATGATAAAGTGTTCGTCGCGGGTGCCATATGCCTATAAAGATGGAGTGTGCGGTTTCAAACCGGCTGCGCCTGAAGGTATAGATTTCTCATTTAGTTGGATGTCATGGATAGAATACGTACATTTGTGGAAGAGCAGTTTCTCATTGAGTTTGATGAGACTTTCCCAGAAGACAGTAACCTGTTCATGGAGGGGGTAATGGACTCCTTCGGTTATGTCCAGCTCTGTCGTTTTTTGGAGCAGGAATATGAAATTCGGTTCACCGAAGAAGAGATGACGGGCAACGTCTTGACCAGCCTCGCTCAAATCAAAAAATATATCACTGCCAAAATTGCCGCAAAAACCACTTAGAAAAAGAGTTTCGGATCGTTCAATGTGTGGCATTGCCGGCTTAGTCAATCCCGATCAACCTGTGGACCACCTGCCAGAAACCGTTTCGGGCATGTTGATGGCTATTGGCCATCGTGGGCCGGATGGGCTTGGCTACGTGCTGGAAGACCGTTTTGCCATGGGCGCGGTGCGTCTGGCTATTTTGGATCCACAAGCCGGAATTCAACCGTTGTCCGACCCCAGTGGCCGCTATTGGCTGTGCTACAACGGCGAAATCTACAACTACCGGGAACTTCGCAGTGAACTGGAAGCGGCGGGATCTGTGTTTCAGACCCGTTGTGATACCGAAGTGGTGTTACAGGCATGGTTGGCCTGGGGATCAAATTGTCTTTCGCGATTTAATGGCGGGTTTGCCTTCGCACTTTATGATCGGCACGAACAGCGGCTGGTTTTAGCCCGTGACCGATATGGTAAACGCCCTCTCTTTTATACCCGCCATGGCAACACCCTGCTGTTCGCTTCGGAGATGAAGGCTTTTTTGGCCGTTCCCGGGTTTTCCTTTGAGCAAGCCCCCGAACAACTGGCCGCGATTTATGCCCAGTGGACTCCTCTGCCGGAGCAAACGGGGTTCAAGGGTATTAAGAATTTGCCGGTGGGGGCCTGGCTCACCTTTCGAAATGGCATTGTCGAACAGCACACCTATGATCGACTGAATTTTGAATCGAATATTCGGCTCGAGAGTGAAGAAGAAGCCCTGGAGAGGATACGAGAAACCATATCTCAGAGTGTTTCTTTGCGTTTGCGCAGCGATGTCGAAGTCGGGGTTTATCTGAGCGGTGGTGTTGATTCGGCCATCGTCTCCTCTCTGGCGAATACGCTCTCGCCGCACACTTTGTCGACGTTTTCTGTGGCATTCGAGGATAAGGAATTTGACGAGTCCATCGAACAGCGGTTGGTTGCCGAACAGTTGGGCTCTCGCCACTATGTTCAGACGATCTCTCACAGTGACATTGTCGAAAGTTGTCCTGATGCAGTTTATCACGCTGAAGTTCCAGCCTTTCGCAGTGCATTTATCCCAATGTTTTTGCTTTCCAAACGGACAAGGGAAGCCGGAATAAAGGTTGTTCTGAGTGGTGAAGGAGCCGATGAGGCTTTTTTGGGCTACGACTTATTTAAAGAGACCCTGCTGCGCGGAGCTTGGGCGAATCTGACCAACGCGGAGAAAAGCACGCGGCTAAAACAGCTCTATCCTCATTTGGCTCATTATGGCGACCAGGACAACGCCGCCATGATGGGGCTCTATCAGCAGTTTTCCATGGAGCACATGCCGGGGCTCTTTTCTCATGAACTGCGTTTTCAAAACGGGCGCTTTTCCGCGCGGCTTATAAAAGGCGATCATGCGGGGGATCCATTTGCTGAGATCTCGGCTTTGGTCGCGGGCGATTCCGAATTTCAGGCGATGAGCCCGGTGGAAAAGGCGCAGTGGCTGGAATATAAAACGCTGTTGCCTGGCTATCTGCTTTCCACCCAGGGAGAGCGGATGGGTTTGGCGCATGGGGTGGAAAACCGGTGCCCGTTTCTTGATCCGCAGGTTATCGAATTGGCAGCGGCGACCAATTTGAAGTTTGATGACGGTTTTCGGGAAAAGCGATTGCTGCGTGAGGCGTTTCGCGGCGCTTTGCCTGCTTCGGTGGTCGATAAGCGCAAATTTCCTTACCGGGCCCCGGACGCGGTCGCCTTTGCCGCGGCCCCCCCGGATTATTTGGACCTGATCCGATCTGATGCAGAACTGGACAAAATCCCCTTTTTGAACCGAACTTTTGCCAAACGCTTGACGGAAAAAGTCTTGAACACACCGGTTGGTGAAATCAGCACCAAGGAGAATCAGACATTCCTATTTTTGCTGACCACGGCGTTGTTACACCACTTTTTTGTTGCCCGAGAATCGGCTTCAGTCAGGTTGCCCACAGCGGTACAGCCACCTGTACAGCGCGTTGTGGACCTGCGTACTGGGGCAAAAGATTAAGGTTCCCACGGGAATTTCATCTCTTTCACATAGCGAGTGATGTTGTCCCGGATCGTTGGGTCGGAAAAGAGCGCGCGGTTGGCGGCGAGGGCCGGGGCTTTGCGTTGCTGAAGACCATCCGCTGTTTCACACATGTAATCTTTGTAACGACCGATGGCCGCTTTGTCGAGATGGCGAAGACGCATCAGATGTTGGCGCAGCAACGTTTCCACCGGGGCTTGCATGGCATCTGCCAAGCCACATGATAGAGCCTCTTCAGCCGTGACCGGTCGAGTCATTAAGGTGAGATAATGCGCTTTTTGGAAGCCGATCCGCCGGATTAAAAAGGGCAAGACGCAGGCCGGGAAGAGACCGAACAACAACTCTGACAGACCGAAGGTCGCAGTTTCGTCCGCCAAAACGATATCGGATGCGGCGACAAAGCCGATGCCACCGGCGTTGGCGCGTCCTCTGACCACGCTGATGGTGATCAGGGGCGCGGTGGTCAGGCGCAGCCAGAGATCGTAGAGGGGTTCGGGATCATCGGGTTCGGTGCTGCTGGCCGTCGCCTCAAAATCGCCTCCGGCACAAAATACATCCGGTGCGCCTTCAAGGACCAAAATCGTAATCGGTGGCGAAGTCTGCTCCTCACAGCGCCGTAAAACGGCGGCCATCTCTTCAACCATCTTGGCGTTGATGCCGTTTCCCGCTTCAGCGCGATTAAAACGAACACGGCAGATGCCGGCATCGAATTCTACGCTTAGGGTTTCCCAGTTCATGATTGGGGTGCTCCTTGGGATGGCGCTTCGATAACCAAGGCGGTGTTGATGCCGCCAAAACCAAACGACAGCTTCAGCGCCTTTTGAATTTGGTGCGGCTGGGGGGTATCTCCAACCCAGCGCAAAGTGTCATCGAGAGGCGGGGAAAGGTTGCGCGATGGATGTAAAATTCCATGTCGCATTTGTAACAACAACGCCGCCAACTCTATGCTGCCAGCAGCGGATAAACCGTGCCCAAGTATCGATTTGGTGGTGTTCGTCCAGGCACCGTGCAAGCCGAGTTGTCGGTAACTTTCCAATTCCGTTTCATCGCCCAGGGGGGTGCCTGTGGCATGACCGTTTAGATAATCAATATCCTCACCGCACAGCCCCGCTTCGGCGAGGGCCATACGGGCTGCCCGCTGTTGTCCGGCGCTGTCAGGTTGCGGACCCCGGTTGCCGTCGACGATTTGTGCGCTGCCAGACAAAATGCCGTAGTGGGAGCGTGCTGAGTTGGCCCGTTCTATGACCAAAGCGGCGGATGCTTCGCCAAAAATAAAACCGTCATGGTCACGCGACATGGGCCGGCAAGCTTCGTTGGGGGTGTCAGCGTAACGCTCCGACCCCATTGCCCCCAATGCGCGCAAGCGGTGAAGGTCTAGGGCGGAGACATCTTGCATCCCGCCGAGGGCGATGCAGACATCCACGCGTCCCGAGCGAACCGCTTCCATCGCCTGTATAGTCGCGGCGCTACCGCTGGCCGAGGCGGCATTAACCGTTTGGGAAAAACCACGAATGGGAAAAGACGCGGTGCAAATCCCGCTCAGGTCGAAATCCAAAAATTCATGACCATGGCGGGGCGAGATGAAGCCCGGGCGCGCCATATCGTCATCGGATGCCAGGGCTGATTCACGAGACGAAAAATTGGAACCGCCAACAATCAATCCAATGCGTTCCGGAGCAAAGGAGTCGAGGTCAGCTTCCTGCCATGCTTCATTGAGGACCGAGACAGCGACCCGGCCGCTTAATCCTACCGTGCGTTCGACGCGCGGCGCCAGAACGGATGGCGGGTCGGGCATTTCGATGCCGATAAAACGTTTTTGCCCCGCGAAGGGCTGACGGCCGGGGCGCCCTAGAAATCCAAACAGATTGGGTGCGCTGAGCAAACCGTCCCAAAGCGCTGGTTTGCCGTGACCAAACCCACAGGCAACACCGATGCCTGTAACGGCAAGAGAGCAGGGTTCAGGGGGTTTGTTTGGCATGAATCCGATCGGCCAACTCGCCGATATTTCGAGGACCGTGAAGCTGGACCATGGGCACCTCCAGCCCGATGGTTTCCAGGGTCGCAATGATAATCTCACTGCGCTCGATGGAGTCCACACCCAAATCAGCCATGGCGTCGTTGCGGCCGATGGCGTGATCGGCCAGTTCCGGAACGGTGCGGCGGATCATCTTGATCAGTAGCTCGGAAATGGCGTGGCTATCCAATGGTTTTTACCTTGAGGTGTTGGGGGCAAATAACATTATGCCCAGCTGTATTTGCGATGATATCCGTCAACGGCATCCAGGAAAAGCCATTTTCCATCACCTGCTTGGGGCCAGACTTCGGGGATTATGCCGCAGTCCAGTTTGGCGTCCTTGGTGCCGAAACGGACCACTTGATCGCCAGACAACAAAGTCTCGTATTGTTCGATGGTGAGTGGGTAGCGGCGTTCAAGCGCATTTGGGATGTTCATGCCCTGCAGACGGGATTGCCCGTCCGGAGTGACGGTGCCACTGAAAAACTCCGAACAGCAACCGGAGCCGTAGGAGAACAGGCCGATGCGAACCGGGTCCGTCAGGGGCGGGACCGTATTGATGGTACCGGCCAGGGCAACGTATAGCGCGCCACCAGCGCTGTTTCCCATCCGTTTTCCGTAGGCGAGGCTGGGCCTTAGACGATGCTCGAAATCGGCATCTATCTCATCGGGGTCGGCCTTGTAGAGCTTGCGCATCAGGTGACGGTGGGCCCCCCTGACCATACCGCCGAAGGGGGTGTGGAAAGAAAGGTAGTCGAAAGTTTCACGAAAGTCGGCCCCTTCGACCCGGCGGGCATAGTCCGTAAAGGCACCGGCGCAACAGTCCAGATAGGCCATCAATGACAGATCGGCATCCCCAGCCTCGGTATCGGGTCCTGGCCGACAGGTGTCCATGACCTCAAAAGCGTGGTTGCCGTAGGCACCTGTGTCGATGGCAAAAATATGCGGAGTATCGGAAAGCAGCATAGCCACCGCACCCGCACCGGAACTAGGTTCTGAATAGGCCCATTCCTGAACGGCGCTTGAATCGGCCAGCGCAAAGCGTGAAATATCGGTCGTCACCACCAAAACCTTGGCACCGGGAGAGGTTTGACCAAGAAGGAAATTGACCGCCATCTGCACGCCGACAGTGCCCGAGTAACAGGCTTGCTTGACTTCAAACAGGCGACAGTTGGAGGGCAGGTTGAGCAGAGGGTGGAGGTAGGTGCTCAAAGATTTGCCGAAATCGATTCCTGATTCGGTGCAAGTGATGACCATTTCGACACGGGCTAACTCTTCGGGCGACAACTGGTCGATCAAAGGCCGGGCAGCGTTGACTGCAAAAGTGACCGGGTCCTCGTAGGGGAGGGCGACGGTTTTTTCTTCCATCAACAGGTTTTCAAAACGCGGCATATCTAACCCGCGATGGCGGCACAACGCTAGCACGTCGAGGCTGGCGATGCCGCCGTAGAGGTTCATGGCTTCGATGCCAACACGTTTTTGCATGATTAGACTTCCACGCGAACGGGTAGATTGCTCAAGCCCCGTGCGTTCAGCCGGTCAAGACGCCATTCGGGCTTGCCGACGAGTTTGATGGTTGAAAAATTCTCTAACAGTGCGGAAAAGGCGATGTGGGCTTCCATTCGGGCCAAAGGTGCGCCAATACAGACATGAGGACCGCCGCCAAAGGTATATTGAGGATTGGGCGAACGGTTCATATCGAAATGGTCAGGGTTCTCAAACTTATTCGGGTCGCGGTTGACCGCACCGATCAGTCCGATCACCATGGCCCCTGCGGGAATGATTGTACCTTCCAGTTCATAATCCTCAAGTGCAATTCGTAAGATCATATTGCCGCCCGGTTCGAAACGGAGAAATTCATCAATGGCGTTGCGCATGTGTGAATTGTCCTGACGCAGAGTGGCCATCTGGTCCGGATTATTGAGCAACAGAAACATACCGTTGCCAATCAGTGTGACCGTGGTTTCATGGCCAGCTATGAGCATGGAAACCAGATTGGTGAGTGTTTCTTCCTCACTGAGAGTTCCGTCGTCCAGGGCGAGAATGGCCACATCCATCAAGCTGTCACCAGGTTTTTTGCGACGCAGGACAATCTGTTCTGACAGATAGGCTTTGAACTCATTTTGTGCCGTCAGCGCTTCCACTTTCTGTTGTGGAGACATCATGATGTCGGCGAGCCGAATGAGGGCTGAACTCCATTTGCTGATGGCGGTGTCCATAGAGGGCGGGATGTCGAACAGGTTGGCCAACACACGCAACGGCAGCGGCGCGGCATAGGCCTCGATAAAGTTGACGGTTTTTCCGATTGGAAGTTGTTCAATCAATCGCGACGATTCCGCTTCGATCATGGGCGCGAGGTCGCTCATCATCTGTGCACGAAATGCGGGGGCGTAGACCGCGCGCATGCGAGCGTGATCATCGCCATCGCAATTGATCATCTGTGGCTGGCTACCGCTATAGAGTTCGTATCCAACGGGGTCCCGGTCCCGATATTCTGAGGAGTG
>Ga0316204_10003253_pt1 | contig 33241 bp, 28 predicted proteins | sample 6monrhotite_MG_2_FD_205661 | JGI IMG/M metagenome (GOLD analysis project Ga0316204, IMG submission 205661) | Microbial mat bacterial communities from mineral coupon in-situ incubated in ocean water Damariscotta River, Maine, United States -... | ecosystem: Environmental > Aquatic > Marine >... | reverse complement strand
CCACGTGACTCTGCTGTGCCCAGGGTATTAAGCTCAAGACGTATATTATCGAGCCCCAGAAGTTTCCACAGACGCGCGGTCATCAAAATTAGTTCAGCATCAATATCTGCCCCAGCCATGCCATAGGTTTCAACACCTACCTGATGGAACTGACGATAACGCCCCTTCTGTGGCCGCTCATGACGAAACATTGGCCCCATATACCAGAGTCGCTGTTGCTGATTGTGGAATAAACCATGTTGTATGCCTGAACGTACGCAACTTGCCGTGCCTTCTGGACGTAATGTTAAACTATCGCCATTACGATCATCAAAGGTATACATTTCCTTTTCGACAATATCGGTCACTTCACCTATGGAACGGCAAAAAAGATCCGTTGATTCAACCACAGGCATACGAATTTCACTATATGCGTAGCTTTTCAGCAGGTCTTTAACTGTATTTTCTAAAAACTGCCAGAGTGGTGACTGATCTGGAAGGACATCATGCATTCCACGAATGCTTTGAATTTTGCTGGCCATACTTCTCTAATTTCTATTTGAGTTTTGTTTATCTATTTAATTTCTAAATACGAAAGTTTAACGATTTCTAAAACGAACAGCACTCGCATCTGTATCAATATTTAAATTAGCAATTTTACTATTGGTATTGATTAAATGATCAAAACTGACAATTTTCTGATTAATTTCAACGCGTACATCCGGCGCATTACCCAGAAAAACTCGAAACGGTGCCTGCCCTCGAACATTCACTTCATCGCCACTAGCAATCAACTGGTAATAGAGACGGTGACCATTGGCATCCTGAATTTCACACCATGAGTCACCCTTTGCTGTTAACAGCAATACATCATCACCGGTCACAACATTTTGATCTGCTATGACAGGCTGTTGCGGGATTGATTTAAGCGGCTCTTCAGTGGTAAGTTTTTCTTCAACAACTTCCGCCTCCACAACCCCCTGTATATTTTCCTGCGATATCTGTAATTGCTGATCATCAATTGCAGGTATTGACTGAGGTTCATCAGTAACATTTAACGCCTCTAAAACCGCCTGTTCTTCCTGTTGTTCAGTACGAAATGCTAACTGTGGCTTCGGGGCTTCCAGGACGAGTTCGCTTTCCCCTTCCATAACATTTGACTCTACTGAACCTTGCAGTTTTAACCCCAGGTCTGTTTGATACAACCAGACAAACATGCCAACGATTGCGGCCAGAATAAAAGCAAATGTAATAAACCGGATTAGCGCATCAGTGCCAGTTTTATGCACCAGCAAAACTGATTGAGGTGTTGTCACCTTTTTTGTATCAGGCACCGCAGAGCTATAGGCATCAATAATTTCATCTGCTGATACATCAAGCATACGTGCATAATTTCTGATATAACCCTGAGTAAAGGTTAATGCAGGTAAGGCATCCGCTTTGGAGTTATCAATCGCTTTAATAATATCGGTTGATACAATGAGCTTCTCGGCCACCTCTTCAACACTTAAACCCGCCGCTTCACGTGCCACTCTTAACGGTGTGCCAAAGTCTTTCTGTTTGAGAATGCTGTCGACTTCATCAACCTGATCCTGCTGAGCCTGATTGTTATTACTTGTCATAAGTCAGATAACCTCATAACCTTTTGAGCTTCATCCGACATTGGGAACTTTTTAAGAAGCTCTCTAGATATTTTTATGAAATATTGCTTATCACCTAATGCATGTTCCGCCTGAATCTGCACCCAGAGACTATGTGAATTTGGCTGTATTAATGCATGATATCTCTGCATATATGCCCTTGCCATAAGATATTTTTTTGTTGCTATACCCAGCTCACCCATCGCCAGTAATGCGGTTGCCATATTTGGATTTTGCTTTAGTGCAAAACGCAAATACTTTTCCGCAGCCTTATAATCTGTTTTTTTACCCTGCATCATGCAATAGCCCATATTTGCATAAGCCGCTTCAGGTGTTGCATAAAACTGATTGCCCATGGCTTTTTTGAACTGCACAAAAGCGCCTTCAAGCTTACCTATATTACATAAAAATGCGCCATAGTTATTCTGCAGTTCAGGATCTCTCGGATCAAGATCAAGGGCATCAAGGTAATAGTTTTCAGCCTCATTATTCTTGCCCACCATGGTCATTAAAACGGCCATGGTTGTATAAGCCGGGACATACTCATCATCAAACTCAATGGCTTTAAGCAGCTTTTTCTCAGCAATCTTTAGATCACCACGCTGAATATAACCAGAGGCTAGCTGTACATTAATTACAGCTGCTTCCTTTTCTTTTTTAACTGTCTGCTGTTCTTTAACTGTTTGCCCAGCACAGGCCGTAAGCGTGCTGACAAAGAAAAACGTTAACCATAGCTTTATATGCATTATGAATTCATTCCAAGTCTGGGTTTTATAAATTTTTGTTCTCTTCGACTTTTATCTTCCACTTTACCCACTAACTGCCCACAGGCCGCATCAATGTCTTCACCACGTGTTTTACGAATAACGGTGGTTAAACCGGCCTTCATTAACACGTCCTGAAAACGACGCACTGCGTTATTAGATGAGGTCTCATAACCTGAACCCGGAAACGGATTAAAAGGGATAAGATTTATTAACACAGGAATATCTTTAAGAACTTTTATCAGCTCTTGTGCATCCTGTTTTGAATCATTAACACCGGCCAACATAACGTACTCGATTGTGAGTCGTGAGCGCGGTGAGCGCTTTGCCATAAACCGACGGCAAGCCTCTATTAACTGTTCTAAGTTATATTTTTTATTGATAGGGACTAGATCATCACGCAACTTATCATTGGTTGCATGTAATGAAATTGCCAGTTGCACATCATGGCGATCTGCCAGTCTGTCCATTGCAGGAACAACACCGGCAGTGCTCACTGTAACGCGACGTTTGCTTAGACCATATGCAAAATCATCAAGCATAATATCAATGGCTTTCATAACATTTTCAAAATTAAGCAATGGCTCACCCATGCCCATTAAAACCACATTGGTAATTTTACGACCAGGTTTTTTCTCTTCATCCAGCAGGCGATTCGCCAACCAGACCTGAGAAAGAATTTCTGCCACCGTTAAATTACGGCTAAATCCCTGACGCGCCGTTGAGCAAAAACTGCAATCGAGCGCACAACCTACCTGGGAAGAAATACATAAGGTGCCGCGATCATCTTCAGGAATAAACACCGCTTCAATTCGGTTATTATCTGGCAGCCCCATTGCCCACTTGCGTGTGCCATCACTGGACAACTGATCTTCAATAACATCCAGCGGTTTAATGCAGGCTTTTTCTTTTAACTGCTCGCGCAGCGCCTTGCTGATATTGGTCATCTCATCAAAATCAGACACACCCAACTGATGCACCCATTTGATAACCTGAGAAGCACGAAAGGCCTTCTCGCCTAAATTGGCGAAAAAGGCCTCCATGTCCTGCCGGTTTAAGCCCAGCAGGTTTGTTTTCTCAATATGAGGAAAATTAACGGGTACGGTCACAAAGTTCCTCAGCACTGAAGAAGTAGTCAATCTCTACTTTTGCAGTTTCTGGTGCATCCGAACCATGCACTGCATTTTCATCAATTGATTCAGCAAATTTACCACGAATGGTGTCAGCAGCCGCTTCTTTAGGGTTAGTTGCACCCATCACTTCACGGTTTTTAGTAATGGCATTTTCGCCTTCCAGCACCTGAATCATTACAGGGCCAGAAATCATGAACTCAACCAGATCATTGAAAAAAGGGCGTTCCTTATGAACCGCATAAAAACCTTCCGCTTTTTCACGGCTAAGGTGCATCATTTTAGCTGCAACAATGCGCAGACCCGCCTGCTCAAAAATGCTGTAAATTTCGCCGATAACGTTTTTGCCAACAGCATCAGGTTTGATAATAGAGATAGTGCGTTCGATAGACATTACAATAATAAATCCAGTTGTCGTTAAAATGTGGAAACCCTTTATTTTAAAGAATCCCAGTAAAATCAAATACTTAAAAAAGGCATAGCAAAGAAACCCGGATTAAGAGCCTTCAGTACGCCATTAAGGCAGTGAATTATAAACTAATAACAGATTATAAAGCGGGTTTTAGTGCTAATTTTGTGGAAAAAATGCTGATTTTTCAGATAGCTAAGGGGAAAAAGGAAATGAGGCTTAAAAATTCAAAAGCTTTTACCGCAAATTAACGCTAATAAACACAAATAACCATTTATGCGCCTATGGCGCATTATAATAAATAAATAGAATTGGCTTTATTTGTGTGCATTAGCGTTAATTTGCGGAAAAAGGGTTTAGTCTTTTTCATCAATCCAGGTCATCTGGATCGCTTCGAGAATCTTCTCACTGGATGCATCCGGCTTGTCATCAAACTCTTCCAGATCACATACCCACTGATGCAAGTCGGTAAAACGAATGAACTGAGGATCTACATCGGGATGCTGTTCATCCAGAGCAATTGCAATATCTAGCGTATCTATCCATTTTAGACTCATGGTGATTTACCCTTAAATAATTTTGGCGTTGACTTAACTCTTAGACATAAAGAGTATTTTGTAGGTGCACCTGAAGGCGCACCACAGATAAATGATTAGTGATTTTCAGACACCATATTCAATGTGTACTTGGGTAGCTCAACTACCAGATCAGTATCAGCAACCACCGTCTGACAACTCAAACGAGAATCTGGATCAAGACCCCAGGCCTTATCCAGCATATCGTCTTCATCATCCGTATTTTCATTTAACGACTCACCACCTTCACGAATATAAACATGACAGGTTGTGCAGGCGCAGGATTTCTCACAGGCATGCTCGATTTCGATGTCGTTACGAAGTGCTGCATCACAAATGGTTTCACCTGGTTTCGCCTCAAATGCGGCGCCTTCCGGGCAAAGTGTTTCGTGGGGCAGAAAAATAATCTGCGGCATTATGTTTTCTCTTCAGTCTTTGGGTTTGATTTTAATTTAGTTAAACAATTTTCTTTTTGTGGCTGGTCACTGGTATCAAACTCTTCTACCTTATGACCTGCCATTGTCTTTTGCACACTGGCATTCATACGTCGCGCCACATACTCAGCACTTACCTGCTCAATATGCACCATGGCATCTTTAAGCTGTTGTGTATCAGTTGCGTTATGACGTTTAGCAGCAAGTTCAGAACGCGCTTTTAAGATAGCGTCTTTCTCTTCACCACTGAGCATTTCATCACCATCCTCTGCTAAGGCAGAGTCAATCGCTTCAAGTACACGATCCGCTTCTACCTGCTGCTCGCGTAAGCTACGCGCATCTTTATCTTCACCGGCATATTCCATGGAGGCTTTTAACATACTTTCGATTTCAGAATCTTTCAAGCCATAAGAAGGTTTAACTTCCACACTGGCCTCAACACCTGAAACTTCTTCTTTTGCAGAAACCGAGAGTAAGCCATCTGCATCTACCTGGAAAGTCACTCGAATGCGCGCAGCACCTGCAACATGCGCTGGAAACCCGCGCAATTCAAATTTAGCCAGCGAACGACAATCTTCTATTAACTCACGCTCGCCCTGTACTATGTGTACAGCCATTGCAGTCTGCCCATCTTTATAGGTAGTGAAGTCCTGTGCGCGAGATGCGGGTATAGGCGTATTACGGGCAATTATTTTTTCGGTTAAGCCACCCATGGTTTCTATGCCCAATGACAAAGGAAGCACATCCATCAATAACAGATTACCATCTGGGTCATTGCCCGCTAATGCATTTGCCTGAATGGCTGCACCAATGGCAACCACACGATCCGGATCAATATCTACTTTTGGCTGTGCTTCGAAAAACTCACCCACCAGTTCACGCACGCGTAATGAGCGGGTTGATCCACCCACCATTACCACATCAAGAATCTGCTCTTTTTCCACATTCGCATCGCGTAAAGCGCGACGACATGACATGAGACTTTTCTTAATCAGAGGGTCAATTAACTGATTTAAAATATCCCGCGTTAAAACACCAAACCATGTCTGAGTTTTATCAAATTGTATTGTGATTTCAACCTGTTCGTTTTCACTTAGCTTTTCTTTTGCTGCACAGGCTTCGCGTAAAATTAAACGCTGTGTATTTGCACTCAGGCCGGTTGCATCAACCGCAGATTGTTTAACAATCCAGTCGGCAATCGCGTGATCAAAATCATCACCACCCAGCGCGCTATCACCGCCCGTTGATAACACTTCAAATACACCTTTTTTAAGCTGCATAATTGAAATATCAAAGGTACCACCACCCAGGTCATAAACCGCAATTACACCTTCAGCACCTGAATCAAGACCATATGCAACCGCTGCTGCAGTTGGCTCATTGAGCAAGCGTAAAACATTAATACCCGCAAGGGTCGCTGCATCTTTAGTTGCCTGGCGCTGTGCATCATCAAAATATGCAGGCACAGTAATCACAGCACCTTCAAGCTTATCGCCCAGTGTTTGTTCACCGCGTTGTTTTAACACTTTTAAAATATCAGCCGAAACTTCAATCGCACTTTTATCACCGCCAGCGGTTTTAATTCTGGGCACAGAAGAATCGGTTACAGAAAATTCATAGGGCAAGGTATCACCCAGTGATTTAAATTGTTCTGTTAGCTCTTCAACGCCTCGCCCCATTAAACGTTTGGCTGAGGAAATGGTATTTTGAGAATCTTCTACCTGATTTTGTTTCGCCGCACTTCCCACCAATATCGAATCCGCCAGATACTGCACAACAGACGGCAAAATATGCTGTCCATTCTCATCGGGCAAGGTATCGGCTTTACCACTGCGCACAGTTGCCACAAGTGAATTAGTTGTACCTAAATCAATACCAATGGCAAACTTATGCTCATGGGGCTTAGTTGACTGGCCGGGCTCTGCAATTTGTAATAAGGCCATTAAATTAGCTCATCTTCTAATTGTTCGACTATCTGATTGATTTCTTTTTGTGCCTTATTTAAAAACTGCAACTTACGTACTACTTCACGAGCCTTATCGAGATCATCCTGTTGATAATAATCTGCAAAGCTATTTTTTAAGTCGGCGCTTTTGTTTTTTACATCTGCTGTCATGGTATCTAGCACATCCAGTGGATTTGCCTGACTACGCACATCGGCAATTTCTTCACGGAACTCCATTTGCTCCATTAAAAAAGCGCCATCCATCGTAGTGTCAGTTTCTGCACTAATGTCCACACCTTTCAGGCTTAACATATACTGTAATCTGGAAACTGGATTTTTTAATGTATTAAACGCCTCATTAACTAAGGATGTCTTTTGCATAGCCTCACGTTTTTCAGCGTCAGTTCCGCTGGCAAAACGATCCGGGTGAACCTGTTGCTGCAATTCACGGTTTTTCTCATTTAACTGACTCAAATCCGGGTCAGTTGAAACATCTAAAGAGAAAATCTCAAAATAGTTTTGATTAAATATTGAATCTAACATGACGTAAATAAACAGCTTATTGTAGTTCGTTAATACGGCTTCAGGCTAAAGGTACTTAACAATAAAGCCGCAATACAAATTAATGAATACTTTAGACGGTGAAGCTTTCACCACACCCACAGGAGTCTTTTTCATTCGGATTATTAAAGGCAAAACCTTCGTTTAAACCCTCTTTAACAAAATCCATTTCGGTTCCGTCGATATACACAAGACTCTTTTTATCAACAACAATTTTTACACCGTTGCTTTCAAATATTTCATCTTCATCAGTATTAACATCATCGACAAACTCAATCACATAAGCCATACCAGAGCAGCCGGTTGTTTTCACAGCCAGACGTACACCAATCCCGCTTCCGCGATTAGTCAGAAAATCATTAACGCGCTTTGCGCCCTGCTCGGTTATGGTGATGGCCATTTAGCTACCCTTCTTACTCATATAATCATCAACCGCAGCACTAATGGCATCTTCTGCCAGCACTGAACAGTGAATTTTAACCGGCGGTAACGCCAGCTCTTCTACAATATCCATGTTCTTGATCGCTTTGGCTTCTTCCAGTGTTTTACCTTTCATCCACTCAGTAACCAGCGAACTTGAAGCGATTGCTGATCCACAACCGTAGGTTTTAAATACCGCGTTTTCTATGACACCGTCATCGGTTACCTGAATTTGCAGGCGCATAACATCACCACAGGCCGGCGCTCCTACCATGCCAGTGCCTACGTTTTTGGCGTCTTTATCCAAGCTACCTACGTTTCTTGGGTTTTCGTAGTGGTCTAGTACTTTTTCGCTATATGCCATTGCTGGTCTCCTGAAATATTTTGCCACAGAGGCGCAGGGGTCACAGAGGGTGTCTGTTGGCTCTACAGTTCTGCAGTTTCATTACTCTATTTTAACTCGTTAAGCGATATTCGCGAAGCGAAACCACCTGTTTATCTCTGTGTACTCTGCGCCTCTGCGGCAAAGCTGTTGCTGTTTCTTTAATGTGCTGCCCATTCCACTGAGTTTAGATCGATGCCGTCTTTGAACATGTCCCAAAGGGGCGACAGATCACGCAGTTTGTCCACGGCTTTTTTCACTAAATCAATGGTGTAGTCAATTTCTGCTTCGGTGGTGTAACGACCGATAGTAAATCGTAATGAGCTGTGCGCCAGTTCGTCACTGCGACCCAGGGCACGTAATACATAACTGGGCTCTAAACTCGCTGAGGTACAGGCCGAGCCACTGGAGACGGCAATGTCTTTTAGCGCCATGATCAGGCTTTCGCCTTCTACGTAGTTAAAGCTGATGTTCAGGTTACCGGCGATGCGGTGATCCATGTCGCCGTTGATATACACTTCTTCCATGTCTTTGAAGCCGTTGTATAAACGGTTTCTCAACGCCAGAAAACGCGCGTTTTCACTGTCCATTTCGTCTTTGGCAATGCGGAAAGCTTCACCCATGCCGGCGATCTGGTGAGTGGCTAATGTACCTGAGCGCATACCACGCTCATGTCCACCACCGTGCATCTGGGCTTCCAGACGCACACGGGGTTTGCGACGTACATACAGTGCACCAACGCCTTTTGGGCCGTAAATCTTGTGGGCTGAGAAGCTCATTAGATCCACTTTTAATGCCTCTAAATCTATCGCCACTTTGCCGGCACTTTGTGCTGCGTCAACGTGGAATAAGGTTTTGTTCTCGCGGCAGATTTCACCCATCGCGGCGATATCCTGAATCACACCAATTTCATTGTTGACATGCATAATGCTGGCAATAATGGTGTCTTCGCGTAAGGCGGCTTTAAATTTGTTTAAATCAATCAGCCCATTGGGCTCTGGATCGAGATAGGTCACCTCGTATCCTTCACGCTCTAACTGGCGACAGGTATCAAGCACCGCTTTGTGTTCGGTTTTGCAGGTGACGATGTGCTTGCCTTTCTTCTGGTAGAAATGCGCCGCACCTTTGATCGCCAGGTTATCTGACTCGGTGGCCCCTGAAGTCCACACAATTTCCCGCGGATCACAGTTAATCAACGCGGCAACCTGTCCACGAGCCGTATCAATCGCTTCATCCGCACTCCAACCAAACGCATGGCTGCGCGAAGCCGGGTTACCAAAATCGCTATCCACCGTCAGGTAATGTTTCATTACCTCGGCAACACGCTCGTCCACCGGGGTGGTTGCTGAATAGTCAAAATAAATGGGCAGTTTTAAGTCACTCACGATTAATATCTCTAATTCAAGTTAATACTTATACTACTTGCTACACCCATTATGGTGTAGCAAGTAGTAGTCGCTAGTTTTTAAGCAGCGTGTTTTTAAGAAGCCTGTCTTTGCTGCTGTAATACCTCAGCCTGGCGACGCGCTAGTATAAAGCGCCCGTTTATTTTGTCACGCTGTATCGCTAATTCATGGATACCCGGTCGATTTACAAACTGCGCCAAAGTTATACCTGCTAAGAAATCATAAAGGCGATCACTCAATTCAACCCATAATTCATGGGTTAAACAACGCTCACCATCCTGACAATTTCCTTCTTTATTACAACGAGTTACGTCAACTTTTTCATCAACAGCACTAATAATTTCAGCGATATTTATCTCTTCTGCAGGGCGTGAAAGTCGATACCCACCTCCAGGACCACGCACCCCATCCACCAGCTTATGCTTACGCAGTTTAGAAAATAGCTGCTCCAGATAAGATAATGATATGCCCTGACATTGCGATATATCGGCTAGAGTGACTGGACCGGCATTATCATGTATTGCCAGATCCATCATTGCTGTTACGCCATAACGGCCTTTAGTTGAAAGTCTCATAGTACACCCGAATAATTCCTGACTAATTTAGTAGGATATTCTCTTACCTGAGCAAATTAGTCAAGTATTATGTCGGATTATATTCATAGATATGGATCATAGTGTTCTGCCCCCTTTTGTGATGCCACTCAGATTGGGAATCGTAAGCTTCAAACACGACAAGATTAACTTCTGTGGAATCAAAACAGGGGTCAGAGCCATGTGAAGCGGGGTCTGACCCCGAGCAAATGAAACTCATCAAGAAGATGAGAGTTAAGATCTACAATAGATTGAACAGATGACTAAAACTAACCTAGCTCAGCCAGTTCCCGGTGCATTTGTTCAGGGTCATCCATATTTAACTCTAGCAGGCGCCTCAGATGCATCAGGCCTTCCAGCTCAATATTGTCCCACTGTAAACCCCAGTGATCACCTTCAATGTGACTTATTTGCGCTGTCATATTGATAATAGCGCCTTCACCCAATACTAACTCAATAGCATATGAGAGATCTTTCTGAGGCTCAGCTGACGGTGGCCCAACAAGCAACAGGCCCTTTAAGGAGATATCTTCCAGAGCGCAGCTCCACTGAAGCTGTTCATGGCTGACCAGTACATCAGCAATAAAGGGGATGCGTTGATAATGGCGGCGTTCTTCTTCTGTCTTCTGATCGGTCACTTGTTAGGCCCCGCTTAATGAATAAATAGAGTATAGACTAAACGTCGTTCGTCGTTCGTCGTTCGTCAAAGCATAACTCTACAACACACTAATCAAGCGTCTCATAAAACCGTTTTTGACTTTGTCTTTTGACGAAGACCAATGACTAACGACAACACTAAACCATAGCCGCACTCAACAGCTCCTGAGTGTAAGCCTGTTGTGGCTGACTAAACAGCTGTTCAGTCTCCCCCTGCTCAACTACTTTTCCCTGTTGCATCACCATTACCCGGTGAGAAATTGAACGAATGACATTCAGGTCATGACTAATAAACAAATAACTTAACTGATGCTTTTTCTGCAAATCAGCCAGTAACTCAAGCACCTGTTTTTGTACAGAAACATCAAGTGCACTGGTAGGCTCATCTAGTAATATGAGCTCAGGCTCAAGTATCACCACCCGAGCTATGGCAATACGCTGCCTCTGACCACCTGAAAACTCATGGGGATAACGCCATAAAACAGACTCTTCCAGATCTACCTCATAGAGAACCTGCCTAATTTTTTCAAGCCGCTGCTGTGCATTTAACTCCGGAAAATGAATCTGTAACCCTTCTCCTATAATTTGCTCAACGGTCATTCGAGGTGATAATGACGAAAAAGGATCCTGAAACACAACCTGAAATGATTTTCTAAGTGGGCGAAGCGCCGACTCATTTAGACCGTCGAGTCGCTGCTGATTAAAATGGATTTCACCGGTAGAGTTTTGTAAGCACAACAGCGCCATACCTAAGGTAGTTTTCCCAGAGCCAGACTCACCCACAATACCCAGGGTCTCACCCTTTGCAAGTTCAATATTTATCTGATCAACCGCTTTAACTTCATCGATTTTTCGTTTAAAAAAACCTTTTGTAACGGGAAAATAAACCCTAATATCTTTTCCCTGTAAGATTGTTTTAGAATCAGTCACTGCGCCTTCAATATGACGGATTGGCTGTGAGGCCAGTAGCTTTTTGGTATATTCATGTTGAGGATTATCAAAAACATCTTTCACCGCATTTTGTTCTACAATCTCGCCCTCATTCATTACACACACATAATCGGAATAATGTTTTACCAGATTCAGATCATGGCTAATCATTAACACTGACATATTAAATTCAGTTTGCAGGTCTTTAAGTAATTCAAGAATTTGTTTCTGGATAGTTACATCAAGCGCTGTAGTAGGTTCATCCGCAATTAGCAGTTTTGGTTTACAGGCAAGGGCCATAGCTATCATCACACGCTGCCTCTGACCTCCGGACATCATGTGAGGAAAACTATTAATATGACGTGACGGATCAGGAATACCAACACGACCAAATAACTCAATACTTCGCTTTAGTGCTTCATCGCGTGATAGCTTTTGATGCAGCATCAATGGCTCAATCATTTGTTTAGATACAGGATAAACCGGATTCAATGAAGTCATCGGCTCCTGAAATATCATCGCTATATCACGACCACGAACACTACGTAGTTCTCGATCAGACTGCGTCAGTAAATTTTTCTGCTGATAAATAATTTTCCCATTAGGATAATTAACGATTGATGAATCATGTAAATTCAACAGTGACAAAGCCGTTACTGATTTGCCTGAACCTGACTCCCCTACCAGAGCAACACTTTCACCACGCGGAATATCAAAACTGACATGTCTGACCGCATGTATAATTTCATCAGCTGATTTAAAGTCAACACTCAGATCTTTAATGCTTATTAAGTTTTCTTTATTCATATCATGATCGTCTTGTATCGAGTGCTTCACGTACTGCCTCGCCTATAAATATCAACATCATGAGCGCGCCCACCAGAACACCAAAGGTTGTGAACGATAACCACCAGGCTGATATATTTTCTTTACCCTGCGCCAGCAACTCGCCTAAACTAGGTGTATCAGGCGGCACGCCCAGACCTAAATAATCAAGACTGGTCAATGCAAGTATTGCCGCGGAAACCCTGAAGGGCATAAAAGTAATAACGGGTGTAAGACTGTTTGGCAATAAATGCCTGAACATAATACCGCTATTACTTAAACCCAGGGCCTTAGCAGATTTAACATAGTCCATATTACGCCCTTTAAGAAACTCGGCTCGCACATAATCAGACAATCCCATCCAGCCAAACATAGACAATAATATAATTAACAGCCAGACATTGGGCTGAAATATTGATGCAAATATAATCAATAAATAGAGTTCAGGCATAGCCCCCCATATTTCAATAAAGCGCTGAAAAAACAGATCAGTACGACCACCAAAATACCCCTGAATCATACCCGCCAAAATACCTATTCCAGTACCAATAATCGTTAATGCAATGGCGAACAATATTGAGAGACGAAAACCATATATTAATCTTGCCAGAACATCACGCCCTCGATCATCAGTGCCAATCGCATTAAACTCTGATGGTGGCGCCGGGTTAGGCAATGAAGAGTCATAGTTAATCGTTGTATAACTAAAATTATTCAAAGGCTCTAACATCCAGTTGCCATTACTGGTTAGAATACCTCTTACATAATCATCCTGATAATCTGCTTCAGTTTCAAAATCGCCACCAAATTCAGTTTCTTTATAAAACTTAAACACGGGGAAGTAATACGTATCCTGATAATTTACAATCAGCGGTTTATCATTACTAATAAACTCTGCAAACAGGCTAAGAATAAAAACAATAGAAAACAGCCATAAACTATAATAACCACGTCGATTCATTTTAAAACGTAACCAGGCTCTTTGCCCTGGAGATAAATGAACGGGTAATGTTTTATTTGAAGAAAAAGTTTCCTGCATTATTTATTTACCGCATCAAACTGGATTCTGGGATCAACCAGTACATAACTGATATCTGTTATTAATTTAGCAATTAAACCGAGTATGGTAAAAAAGAATAAACTACCTAATACCACTGGGTAATCTCGTTTCAATATAGATTCATATGCCAACAAACCAAGGCCATCCAGTGAAAAAATGGTTTCAATCAATAAACTTCCGGTGAAAAATGCGGCGATGAAAGCGCTAGGAAAACCAGTAATTACGGGTATGATCGCATTTCGAAATACATGATGATAAAGCACAGTTGACTCATCAAGCCCTTTAGCTCTTGCAGTCAATACATACTGCTTGCGTATTTCCTCCAGGAAACTATTTTTAGTCAACATGGTAAGGGTTGCAAAACCACCAATTGTTGAAGCCGTTATTGGCAACACCATATGCCACAGATAATCCGTTATTTTTAGATACCATGGCAATTCATCCCAATTATCTGAAACCAGCCCCTTTAATGGAAAAACATCGAAGAAACTCCCTCCACCAAACAATACTAATAAAGCGATACCTAAAATAAACCCCGGGATAGCATAACCAACTAAAATAGCTGTACTGGTGGTGACATCAAATTTTGTTCCATCTCGAACGGCTTTTTTAATACCTAATGGAATACTGATGAGATAAATAATTAAAAAACTCCATACCCCTAAACTAATTGAAACAGGTAGTTTTGATAACATTAAATCTAATACAGATTTATTATGGAAATAACTATCTCCCAGGTCAAACGTTGCAAACTTCAGCATCATTTCAAAAAAGCGTTCGTAGGCTGGTTTATCAAAGCCATAGAGTTCATTAAGCTTCTCTACATGTTCTGCTTCGAGACCTTTTTTTCCCTGATAAAGACCGCCGCTGCTAAGGCTAACTTCCCCCCCGTTTGCATCACTACCTTCTAACTGGCTAATCAATTGCTCAACAGGCCCGCCGGGAACAAATTGAGTAACCAGAAAAGTCACTAACAGAACCCCAATTAAAGTAGGGATCATAAGCAATAAACGTTTTAATATATAATTGGCCATTATTTTGCGTTCATCATATTAAATAACTCATTTTCGTATCAGTTTGTCGTATCAAATAACACTACAGGTTTCAATTTAACGACTTTTCCCACCAGCTTGATATCACCCAGGATTCAACTGCATAATACAACGGTAACTTATCTGGTTTATTAAATTTATCCCAGTAAGCAATGCGATGCGTATTTATGTACCAGTTAGGCACAACATAATCACCATGTAATAAAACCCTGTCCAGAGCCCTGCACGCCACAATCAGATCCGCCCTGTTTGTAGAGGCGATAATTTTATCAACCAGGGCATCAACTACAGGATTACTAACACCCATAAAATTTCTGGAACCGTTTTTATTCACTGATGCCGAATGAAACATATTGCGTAACTCATTTCCCGGTGACATTGATCCCGGAAATGAGCCCACAATCATATCAAAATCAAATGCTCTTAAACGCCTTGTATATAAAGAGCGATCTACTTTGTGATATTTCATCTGTATACCAAGTTTTGCAAGGTTTCGTGCAAACGGCGCAAGAATACGATCAAAGCCTTTTTGTGCCAGTAACACACTAAATTCTAATGGCTGATTTTCACTATTAACCAGCACACCCTGCTTAACCTGCCAGCCAGCCTGTTTTAGAATATCCCTGGCAATCTTCAAATTAGCGCGTAATGAATAGGGTGATTTTGTACTCACTGGCTTCCACTGACTGGTGAATATTGATTCGGGTAACTGATCTCTAAATTGATTTAACAGGGCTAGCTCCTTGCCTTGCGGTAGTCCACTTGAGCTAAGTTCTGTATTACTAAAATAACTATCATTAGTGACGTATTGATTATAAAAAAGTCGCTGATTTGACCACTCAAAATCAAACGCTAGTGCTATTGCACGCCTGACAACCGGGTCTTTGAAAATCTCCCGCCGAGTATTAAAAACAAACCCCTGCATACCCGCATTATTACTGTGTGGTAAATTTTGCTTTACGATTTTTCCAGAATCATAATTAGGCCCAGTATGCTCTCTTGCCCAGAGTTTGGAATAATATTCATGTCGAAAGTCAAATTCACCTGCCTTAAATGCCTCTAATGCGATAGTCAAATCATGATAATATTTAATTGTTATCTCATCAAAATTATACTGACCTTTACGAGTGGGCAGGTCTTTTGCCCAGTAATTCGAATTACGTTTATAGGTAATTCTTTTGCCGAGATCATACTCAGCAATAACATAAGGGCCACTGGCAACGGGTTTTACTTCTGTTAACTTATCAAACTCAGTATCCTGTAACCATTTTTTAGAGAAAACCTCAAAATTTCCTAAGATTAAATGAAGTTCTGGATTTTTCTGTTTGAAATTAAACCGTATGCGATAGTCATTTTCAACCACAGCATTTTTCACATCAGCATAAATAAATTTAAATTGTGGATGCGCCTTATCTGACAAAATAGTATCAAAGGAGAACTTTACGTCATGGGCAGTAATTTTATCGCCATTGGAGAATCGGGCATCAGGATCAATGCCAAATACCACTGATAATTCGTCTTTTGCCAACTCTATATCATTTGCAATTAATGGATACTTACTAAAAGGCTCATCGAGACTTGAAGCCATCAAAGTATCAAAAAGCAAATCTAAACCCGCCACTTTGATGCCCTTTAAAATAAAAGGATTAAAACTGTCAAAATTACCGGCTGACTCAAGCAATAGCTTGCCACCTTTTTTTGCATCAGGATTAATATAATCAAAATGTTTGAAGTTAGCCGAGTATTTAGGAGTATATCCCATAGCCACAGAAGGTGCTGTGTTAGCTATAGAACTATAGATTGCGATTAATAGTAAAAAAAGTCTTGTAAAAGGGTGCAATCCTGTTTTTATCGTCATATTATCTAATTGCTGCTATTGGTTTTTTTTAAGGCCTCTAGCATACCAATACATAACAATAAAAAACAGGAGTCCTTTGATGGGATTTTTAGAGGGTAAGCGAGCTCTTATTTTCGGTGTTGCCAGTAATCGATCAATTGCCTGGGGAATTGCGCAGGCTTTGCACCGCCAGGGTTGTGAACTGGCCTTTACTTATCAGAATGAACGCCTGCGAGAACGTGTGGAAAAGCTCGCTGGACAACTTGATTCAGATATCATTATTCCCTGCAATGTTGAAGACGATAATGAAATAGAAGCGGTATTCGAACACCTGGATGACTACTGGGACTCTTTCGATATATTAATCCACTCCATCGCCTATGCACCTAAAGAATTACTAGAAGGTGATTACCTGGACAACCTTTCACGTGAAGGCTTTAATACTGCACATGATGTCAGCTCCTATAGCCTTGCAGCGATTGCTAAAGCTGGCCGTCATATGATGCAGGACCGCGAAGATGCGGCAATTCTCACCCTGAGCTACTTAGGCGCTGAGCGCACCTTCCCGGGCTATAACGTAATGGGCCTTGCCAAGGCCAGCCTTGAAGCCAATGTTCGTTACCTGGCACAAAATCTGGGCCCAGAAGGAATACGCGTCAATGCTATTTCAGCAGGTCCAATTAAAACACTTGCCGCTTCAGGTATAGGTAGCTTCGGAAAAATATTTGATCAGGTGGAAAGTTCAGCGCCATTACGTCGTAATGTAACCATTGATGACGTGGGTAATACCGGTGCTTTTTTAAGCTCTAATCTGGCCCGAGGCATTACCGGAGAAGTTATTTATGTAGATAGCGGTTTCCACATTGTAGGAATCATTAATGAGCTTGAAAAATAACCCGCTTACACTTAACTAACAAAACAAACCCTGTGGATATGATCCGGTAAGAATTAATAATCTTGCGGGTCTTTCTGCAAAATACCCTGTTCCCCTTCCAGTCGAGCGATTACCACCGCCGCCACAGAATCGCTAAACACATTAACCGCGGTGCGGCACATATCCAGCACACGATCCACTGCCAGAATTAAACCCACACCTTCAAGCGGCAGGCCAATTGTACCCAGAATAATACTTATCGCCACCAGACTGGCCGATGGAATGCCAGCAACACCGATAGAGGTTACCAGCGCAACCAGCACTATCGTAAACTGAGTTGTCAGAGTTAAATCCAGGCCATAAGCCTGCGCGATAAACATCGCTGCAACACATTCATAAAGCGCTGTACCATCCATATTTACCGTGGCACCCATTGGCAAGGTAAAGCTGGTAACACGATTAGATACCCCGGCTTTTTGCTCAACACACTCCATAGTAAGTGGAAGCGTTGCAGAAGAAGAAGATGTTGAAAACGCCGTAAGCAGAGCAGAGCTCATCACTTTGTAGTGCCGCAAAGGGTTTACTTTTGCGACAAAGCGCAAAATCAGATACATCGAACCAGCAAAATGAACTGCCAGGGCCACAATAACCGTAAAGAAGAAAAATGCCAGGGGTTTAAATATTTCGACCCCGGATACGGCAACAACCTTTGCAACCAGGGCAAACACACCAATGGGTGCAAATAACATCACCCAGTTAGTCATCATCATCATGACATCTAAAATAGCCTGCCATACATTTTGCATAACTCCAGCCTGGGGCTGGTTTAATTTAGTTACAAAAAAACCAAATAACAGACTAAAAAAGATCAGGCCAAGCATTTGCCCATTAGCAGCTGCCAGTACAATATTTGGCGGCACCATACGCAAAAAGACATCAACAATATCACCAGCACCCTTGCCAGCAACATTCTCGGTAACAGCATCAGGTACATCCGCAAGACCAATAATCTCTTTTATCGGCTGGCCATCAACGATACCCGGTGCAATGAGATTAACCAGAACTAAACCAATAACAATTGCAATCAGGCTGGTTGTTGCATAATAGATTAATGTTTTACCACCGAGACGCCCCAGATTTTCACCCGAGCCAATCCCCATCATGCCGACGATAATTGATGAGACTATCAGCGGAACAATCAACATTTTCAGAGCATTAAGGAAAAGCGATCCAAAAAAATCATAAACCTGATAGAAGCTAACCCCGAATAAACCCGCATCTTCTCCACTCAACCAACCAGCGAGTACCGCTAACACCAGCGCAATTAATATTTGCCAGTGTAGTTGCAACGAAGTAAATGCCTTGATCATTACTAAAATCCTGTGAGTTTTTATTATAGGCTTTTAGCGCGAACTATCTCAGACTGTGATTTTAAATAAGCCAACACTGCTGCCATGTCACGATTTGCCTGCTCATTTTCAAACTGCCTTGCAAGCACCTGCAACTGTTCTGGACTTGCTTTTTCAGGTTTTGTTACAGCCTTTAACTCAATCACAACACTGCCTGTTGATATATCTAGCACTTTATAAACGGGCTTACCATCAACTGGTTTAGCCATTGTGAAAGCTTCACGGATAATACGCTGATCACCTGTCGTATTGTCTCGTTTTACAGACCCCAGTTTCACTATTTCTGCTGAAGATTTCACCTGTTTACTCTGAATGGACTCACCTTTTTCAAGTTTGGCAAGTGCAATCAATGCAGCAGCCTGTGCATTTTGTTTAGCTTTTTCTGTTTTTAAAGCCGAAGTAATCTGCGCTTTTACTTCTTGCAGGGTTTTGGGTTTGGCCTGTGTATGAATATCAACTCGCAAAACAATCACATGGTTTTTGCCCAGCTCAATAATGCCTGAGTTTCTACCCTCAACAAGCACATCTGCCTCAAATGCAGCTTTACGCACTTTTTCATTCAGCGCAATGCCTGCACCTTTAGCCCTTGAGAAAGATGGGGTTGATTGAATTTTAAGATCAAGTACATCTGCGACTTCCTGCAGGCTCTGGTCATTTGCATATGCCGTATTCGCCATTAGCTCAGATTTTTCATAAAACCTGTCTTCCAGTAACTGTGCCTTACTCTGCTGCTCTAAAGCTTTCTTCTTTGACTCAAAACTGGCAACTTTTGCAGCCTCTACGTCTTCCAGTTTAATAATATGATAACCAAACGATGACCTGACAGCGCCAGATACTTCACCTTTTTTCAGTTTAAAAAGGGCGGCATCAAACTCATCCCCCATCATACCTTTATTCACCCAGCCCAGATCACCACCATTGGTTGATGAACCTGGATCCTGAGATTTTTCCTTTGCCAGTTCTGTAAATGACTCGCCTTTATTTATGCGAGCCAGTAACTCTTCAATTTCTAATTGTTTAGCCTTGCGAGTTTCCTCATCAGCATCTGCTGCTAGATTAATTAATATATGCCGAGCCTTGCGTTTTTCTGCACTGGAAACACTTGCCACGTATTCGTCATAAAGCGATCTTACGTCTTCTTCATTAACGGGAATATCTTTAACCAAATCTTTACCGTTAAGCTCTACATATGAAATACTTACCTGCTCAGGGTGCATAAAGCGAGCCTGGTTTTTATCGAAGTACTCTTTTATTTCATCATCGCTGACTTTTACATCTGAGCCAAACTGAGTGTTATTAAATTGTAGATAATTTATATCTCTGCTCTGTTGCTGAATTTGGTACAGGATATTTAATTCTGCCTGCCCCACTACAGATGAACGCATAACCGCATCCTGTAACTGCTTCACTACAAGGTCGCCTCGATACAGGTTTTCAAACTCCTTAACCGCCATGCCCTGTGATTGCGCCCATTGCTGGTATGAATCTAATGCAAACATTCCATCTTTTTTAAATATTTCCAGCCGTTTAATTTCCCTGGCCAGGGTTTCATCCGCAACACGGTAACCTTCATCAATTGCCATTTTCTGTAATACGCGCTGCGTGATAAGTCGATCTAGCACCTGTTCTTTTATACGCTCCTGAAAAATCGGGCTATCCGGCACTTTACCCTGAAACATCTCTTCGAGACGCTGGCGTTCTCTAGCCATGCCCTGCTCAAATTGAGATTGACTAATCTCTTCACCGTTAACGCGTGCCGCATATTTCTCTGTTGCGCCGGTTAAATAATCACCGATTCCAAAAAGAGCAAATGTAGCCCCAATAAGAATAACGATAATAATACCCAAAATCCCTTTTGACTTGTCATGAATCGATTGCAACATATTGTGTATAACCCTTTGAGAATCTGCTCTGTGGCAGGATATGTAATTATTTAGCGGTGAATCATACTAGAGTGGCGCGTTTGTCGCAAAAGAGATTGAGCTGAATTGTTAAATAGTCGCAGAGAATGTCGAATATGATGCCTCCCAAGGTCACTGGATCCCCGACAAAAGCATTCGAGGATGACTCGTATGATTGCTTTACTCGGGGTCAGACCGCTGCTTTTAGCGCTCTGACCCCTGTGTTGATACCACAGAGAGTGGGAAACGTCGTCTTGAATATGCTAATGCTGACTGTGGTCTGCTACTGGCTGGGGTCAAAGCCATGAGAAGCTGGGTCTGCCCCCGACAGAAGGAAACTGTGAGACCAGGGCCATCATATAAAATAAAAAGGCCCCCCTGCTTTCGCCGTTATGGGTCACGCTTGGGAGACTGGATAGCAGAACGCGGGATTATTCGGGCTTTCCCTGCCCTCACCGCTTCGCGGCCGTGGTGTCAAAAAACGCCACCACGTTAAAAAACGCTCCGGGCGTTTTTTTCGAAACCGGTTCTCATCAAGGCCGTCCGGGCCATCATATACAATAAAAAGGCCCCCACCGCTTTCGCAGTGGGGGCCTTTTTATTGTATATGGCGGACCGGACGGGACTCGAACCCGCGACCTCCGGCGTGACAGGCCGGCATTCTAACCAGCTGAACTACCGGTCCAGGTGGTGGGTGGTGAGGGAGTCGAACCCCCGACATTCGCCTTGTAAGGGCGACGCTCTACCAGCTGAGCTAACCACCCGCCTTTAACGCGGGCGCTAGTTTACTGCATCTTTTAATGCTTTGCCAGGCTTAAATGCTGGAACGTTTGCAGCTGCGATCTGAATCTCTGCGCCTGTCTGTGGGTTACGACCTGTACGTGCTGCACGTTGACGTACCAGGAATGTACCGAAACCAACGATTGTTACCTGGTCACTATCTTTTAATGCACCAGATACTGATGTAATCATAGCGTCAAGTGCACGGCTTGAATCTGCTTTAGATAACCCTGAGTTTTCAGCAATAGCGTCAATCAATTCTGATTTGTTCATTATTTATCCTAATATTTGTTGTATTTTCTAGAAAAAATGAAACTTTCGTTTCGAGTAAAATTTATTATTGTAAAAGCCCGTATCTACCAATCCAGCGACTTTTTTAAATGAGTCATGCATCAGGGAGAAACTTCACAAATTACTTGCGGCAAATTTATACCAGCCCTGAAAGGGCGGTGTCAATGGCTTCAGGCATATTTATGTGTTTTTCAACATATTAATTAAGTGTCAAGTGTAAAAAAGCGACTTTTGTCCGAAATATAGAAAAAATATTCATGTTTAGATTAATTAATAAAAATGATTCTTATTTAGTATTTTTAACCCAAAAAGGTCATTTCTATGTACTTTCAATATCCAGAAAAATAAAAATGGCCGCCATTACTTTAATGACGGCCATTTTATTTTCATCGCCTAATGATGGCGAAGATTATCGTCCTTTTTTGATTTTTTATCTTTTTCAGAGCTTGCAGCCTTTCCCTTAGGAACGGATAAGGGGGTAGGTGCATTTTGTAATGCAATTGCCAGCACATCATCAATCCAGCGAACCGGTTTAATTTCGAGCTTCTCAAGAACAGTCTCTGGTATATCCGCCAAATCCTTTTCATTTTCATGGGGAATTAACACTGTTTCAATTCCACCTCTATGCGCTGCCAGTAGTTTCTCTTTAAGACCACCTATCGGTAACACTTCACCGCGCAGGGTAATTTCACCTGTCATCGCAACACTCGATTTAACCGGGATCCCAGTCATTGACGATACAATAGCCGTACACATACCAATACCAGCACTCGGGCCATCTTTTGGCGTCGCACCCTCAGGTACGTGTATATGAATATCTTTATCTTCGTAAAAATCATCTTCAAGCCCCAGTGATGCGGCTCTATTTCTCACCACCGTCATTGCTGCCTGAATAGATTCCTGCATAACATCACCCAGCTGGCCTGTGAAAGTCTGCTTACCCTTACCTGGCATAATCGCCGCTTCAATACTCAGCAGCTCTCCACCCACTTCTGTCCAGGCAAGCCCGGTTACCTGACCAATCTGATCACTGTCTTCAGCTTTTCCATAACGGAAACGCTTCACACCCAGATACTTTTCAATATTATCGGGCGTTACAGTAACCTTTTCATCAGATGAGTGCATTAATACATCTTTCACTACCTTACGGCAAATCTTGGACATTTCACGTTCAAGGCTACGCACACCCGCTTCACGTGTGTAATAACGCACAACATCCATAATGGCGTCTTGCGTCACTTCTAATTCATCATCATTCAGACCGTTGTTTTTCATTTGCTTGGGCAGCAAATAGTTTTTCACAATGTTCATCTTTTCATCTTCGGTATAACCCGGGATGCGAATGACTTCCATACGGTCAAGCAAAGGCCCCGGAATATTCATACTGTTAGATGTTGCAATAAACATCACATCTGACAGATCAAAATCCACTTCCAGATAATGATCACCAAAGGTATGATTCTGTTCAGGATCTAGTACTTCAAGTAATGCTGAAGCCGGGTCTCCACGAAAATCCTGTGCCATCTTGTCAATTTCATCTAACAAAAATAAAGGGTTTCTTGTGCCAACCTTACTCAGATTCTGAATTACCTTACCTGGCAATGAACCAATATAGGTTCTACGGTGCCCACGAATCTCTGCCTCATCACGTACACCACCAAGCGCCATACGTGTAAACTTTCTATTCGTTGCACGTGCGATAGACTGCCCCAGCGAGGTTTTACCCACACCTGGAGGCCCAACCAGACAAAGAATAGGACCTTTTAATTTATTCACACGCTGCTGAACCGCGAGATACTCAAGAATGCGCTCTTTAACTTTTTCCAGTCCGTAATGATCTTCATCCAGCACAGTTTGCGCTTTGTTAATATCTTTTGATATTTTGCTTTTCTTTTTCCAGGGGCAACCCACAAGAGCATCAATATAATTACGTACAACCGTAGCCTCTGCAGACATAGGTGACATCATTTTCAGCTTGTTAATCTCAGAAGTGGCTTTTTTCTTCGCCTCTGCGCTCATGCCCGCTTTCTCGATTTTATTTTCGAGATCTTCTATTTCGTTCGGCGCTTCATCCAGATCACCCAGCTCTTTCTGAATCGCTTTCATTTGCTCATTCAGATAATACTCGCGCTGGCTTTTTTCCATCTGTTGCTTAACACGACCGCGAATACGCTTCTCAATCTGCAACAGATCGATTTCTGCTTCGATCATGCCCAGCAGATATTCCATACGCTCTTTCACATCGGAAATGCCCAGAATTTTCTGCTTCTCTTCCACCTTTAGCGACATGTGTGCTGAAATGGTATCAGACAGACGCGCAGGGTCATCAATGCCACTCAGTGAGGTTAATATTTCTGGCGGTACCTTTTTGTTCAATTTTACATACTGATCAAACACACCCATGATAGAACGCGACAGCACTTCAAGCTCACGGGCTTTATCAGTACCTTCATCTTCAAGTAAGGTGAAATCAGCCGTAAAGAACTCTTCGTCATCATAAACCGCATCTACGCGAGCACGGGTTGCGCCTTCGACTAACACTTTGATCGTGCCATCAGGCAGTTTTAGTAATTGTAAGATGGTTGAAAGCGTGCCAATCTCATGAATATCTTTCATGGATGGATCATCAATTTCGGCACTTTTCTGTGCAACCAGCAGAATCTGCTTGTCTTTCGACATGGCCGCATCTAACGCCTGAATAGACTTTTCACGACCAACAAATAATGGAATAACCATATGCGGGTAAACCACTACATCTCGCAGAGGCAGTACAGGCGTCTTACCCGTATACGCATCCTCTGTGGATTCAATTTCATTTTCGATATCTGACACAGTCATTACCTCGATTGATAGGGGCTATTCGATTCAAACGATCAGAGCCCACTATTATTTATAATCTTTAATTTCACATTGGGGCAGAATGTGATGCTTCAAGCTTGCAGAATAAATTAATTTAATGATTGGCGGGGGGCCAGTAAACCTGTTAATGCCGTCTAAACAACAGGTAATCTCCGAAATCCTTTATTTGCGACCTGTTATTACAAAGTTGTTTGTACTCACTTCCCTGTGAACCTTCTACTGACAGTTATTTAACCCGCTTATTCAGCACTGCCTGCAGATTTTTTTGAATCATTGTTTTCAAACACCATATATGGCTTGGCTTCACCATTAATGACACTTTCATCAAGTACTACTTTAGTTACATTATCAAGTGATGGTAGCTCATACATGGTTTCCAGCAAGATATTTTCCAGTATAGTTCGTAAACCACGGGCACCGGTTTTACGCGCCATGGCCTTCTTCGCTACAGCAGACAATGCATCTTCACGGAATTCCAGCTCGCAGTCTTCCATTTCGAACATTTTGGAGTATTGCTTGGTCAATGCATTCTTGGGTTCAGTCAGAATAGTAATCAGAGCATCTTCATCCAGCTCTTCCAGAGTTGCTACCACAGGTAAACGCCCTACGAACTCAGGGATCAGGCCATAACGAATCAGGTCATCAGACTCCATATCACGCAGAATCTCACCGGTGGATTTGGTATTTTCCTTGCTGCGAACTTCCGCACCAAAACCGATACCACTCTTCTCAGAACGGTCACGAATCACCTGATCCAGGCCGGCAAACGCACCGCCACAGATAAACAGAATATTCGAAGTATCAACCTGCAGGAATTCCTGCTGAGGGTGTTTTCTACCACCTTGAGGTGGCACAGATGCAACTGTGCCTTCGATAAGCTTCAGCAATGCCTGCTGTACACCTTCTCCAGATACATCTCGGGTAATTGAAGGATTGTCTGATTTACGCGAAATCTTGTCTATTTCATCGATATACACAATACCGGTTTGCGCTTTCTCTACATCGTAATCACACTTCTGTAGTAGCTTCTGAATAATGTTCTCAACATCTTCACCTACATAACCGGCTTCGGTTAATGTGGTCGCATCAGCAATGGTAAAAGGTACATTCAGCAGACGAGCCAGGGTTTGAGCCAAAAGCGTCTTACCTGAGCCAGTAGGCCCTATCAACATGATGTTACTCTTGGATAACTCTACATCATCTTTTTTATGCTTAACTTCCAGACGTTTGTAATGGTTGTAAACCGCAACAGACAGCACTTTCTTAGCCTGTTTCTGACCGATAACATAGTCATCAAGAATTTCTTTTATTTCTCTGGGTTTTGGAAGCTTGTGAACTGACGATGAAGCCTGCTCCTGCAGCTCTTCACTGATAATGTCATTACATAGCTCTACGCATTCATCACAGATGAAAACTGATGGCCCTGCAATCAGCTTTTTAACTTCGTGCTGGCTTTTGCCACAAAACGAGCAATACAGCAGTTTGCCCGAATCTTCATCTTTATTTTTCTCGTCACTCATGACGTTTCCTCATGCTAGCCCGAAGCTGATAATTATTGTTAGCATAACCTGTTTTTTCAGGTTTATGTTTATACCTTGCCAATTCTACTAAAAACTTGCAAGCGTATAATTTGAATGGTTTTTTGCTCAGAACATTGGATAAACCCTGCAAATGCAGTTGTTCTGGTTATTTAATAGCCATCTTTACTTTAGATTATCGCATCAATATCCTATCTAAAGTTAAGAATAACCTGCCAACGCTAAGGTTACCTTGAAGATAGCCCAGTTTTTATAAAAAAACCGCCAAAAAGCGGTTTTTTTAAGACAGCCAACAGCTACATGGAGCCTACTAGCTGTTATTTCAAGTAATCTGGCTCATCTTAACGAAAAGATGGCTATTTTTCAGCCAGATCACCTTCTCTTTCGCGTAAAACACTATCGATTAGACCATATTTAGCCGCTTCATCGGCATCCATAAAGTTATCACGCTCAGTATCTTCTTCAATCGTTTTCATAGGCTGACCGGTGTGTTTTGACAGTATGCCGTTCAGATTATCACGCATTTTCAATATTTCACGGGCATGAATATCAATATCCGACGCCTGACCCTGAAAACCGCCCAGTGGCTGGTGAATCATGACACGCGAGTTAGGCAACGCAAAACGCTTGCCTGGTGCACCACCGGCTAACAGCAAAGACCCCATGCTGGCAGCCTGACCTACACACAGTGTGGAGACATCTGGTTTTATGAACTGCATAGTGTCATAAATCGCCATACCCGCTGTTACCACGCCACCAGGAGAGTTGATGTAAATCGAAATGTCTTTATCCGGGTTTTCTGACTCCAGGAAAAGCAGCTGAGCCACAATCAGGTTGGCCATATGATCCTCAATACCACCCACGATAAAAATAACCCGCTCTTTTAACAGACGCGAGAAAATATCATAACTACGCTCACCACGGGCAGTCTGCTCAACTACCATCGGTATCAGGTTATTCTGTAAACCCAGGGCACCCTTATTATTTTCTGGTGTAACTATCATTTATTGTTCTCCGGGAACGTTACCCCTTAATTCAGGGGGTCTCTATTTATAATAAGAGAGAATGTCAGGTAGGTCATTTATGAAGCAATGACTTAATTAATTTCAAACTGATTGTATGATCTGACCGAATAAATACAAGTAGGCAAATAAAAAAAGCAGGCTAAATAGCCTGCTTTTTATCAATCACGGTAATAAAATAACCTGTTTAAGTTAATTACCCCTGTGGCTGTGGGTTCATCAGGTCCTGAAAGTTTGTGGGTGCATCTGTCACTTTAGCCTGATCAACAATCCACTCAACAACCATTTCTTCCATAACCAGGCCTTCAATACCCTGCTTTAGCTGCGGGTTATTGTTGTAATGATTAACCACTTCCTGAGGATCTTCATATGTTTTTGAAATTTCTTCAATCTTGGCAGTCACGCGAGCAGCATCTGGCTTCAGCTCAGATTTTTTAACCACTTCACCAATTACCAGACCTAAACCAACTCGACGCTTGGCCTCACCTTCAAATAACTCTTTAGGCAGGCTCATACCTTGCTGCAAGTTACCAGACTCGGTCATCTGCTTTTGCAGGTTTTCAGCTTCATGGTCAACCAGGGCTTTTGGAACTGGTACGTCATTGGCCTCTAACAGCTTATCCATCACATCCTTCTTTAACGCTTCCTGCAGTTTGCCATGTAATTCACGTTCCATGTTTTCACGGATATCGGCACGTAACTTATCCATAGAGCCGTCTTCAATACCAAATGATTTGGCAAATTCTTCGTCCAGCTCAGCAACCTTAGGCTCAGCAACAGCAACCACTTTAGTATCAAATACCGCAGGTTTACCTTTCAGGTTTTCAGCATGGTAGTCATCTGGGAAGTTCACATCAAACTTGAACTCATCTCCTGTAGACTTACCCATCAGGTTTTCTTCAAAACCAGGAATCATGCTATTTGAGCCCAGGACAACCGGTACGCCTTCGGCTTTACCGCCGTCAAACTCAACGCCATCAACAGAACCGACAAAATCAACGGTTAACTGATCGCCATCCTGTGAAGCACGATCAACATTTTCAAATGTTGTGCGTTGCTTTTGTAACGTTTCGATCATTTTGTCAACATCAGCATCAGTCACTTCGGCGGTTGCGCGCTCGACTTTCAGCTTGGCTACATCGTTTAATGTGATCTCTGGGTAAACTTCAAAAGTCGCAACGTATTCTAACGGCTTACCTGGCTCCATTGATTTTGGTTCAATGGTTGGGTTACCTGCAGGGTTAAGAGATTCCTGAACGACTGCATCACGCAGTGATGTCTGCATAACTTCGCCAACCACTTCCTGAACAACTGAAGCGCCGTATTGTTGTTTAACCACCTTCAAGGGCACCTTACCTGGACGGAAACCATCCACTTTCACACGTGAGCGCATTGAATTAAGTCGGCTTTCCACTTCCTTATCAATCGTCTCAGCGGGTACCTGTACCGTTAATTTACGTTCCAGGCCTTCGCCTAATTCAACAGAAACTTGCATAGTAACCTCAGCAACACCTGAGTAGCCACTTACCTGATAATAAGGGCTTACATAGTGGGTGATTATAAAAATTAATGAATTCTGACTAATTCTTCCTGAAATATCAGGAACCTGAATTATTCAGAGTGAGTAAAAGACATCTTCCTTCTACTCGATTTAACAACAATGTGAAGCAGTACGTCCCTGTAAACTGCCTGTGTATTGAACCTGATCAATACACCAGGAAACCCCAATCGTCAGGGATTCCTTAAAAGATGGTGCGAGCGGAGAGACTCGAACTCTCACGTCTTGCGACACCAGAACCTAAATCTGGCGCGTATACCAATTTCGCCACGCTCGCATAAGGCGCGGTATTGTATAACAAAAAAAATCGCTGTGCAGGTTTTTTAACTGTTTAATTTCAATTAATTACGTCGCATAAAGAGTTTTAGACCGTTAAGCGCCTGCTGCTGGACTTTTCGGCGAAAAAACCCAGACCAGCCTAACAACATGCCAGGCACACCCAATGCCATTGAGCTCCAACGCCAGAAGCTAAAATGATCTGAATGACGTTTAATTTTGCCGTCAGCAAACTGAAATTCAGCAAATATCACATTATGAACCCGCCTGCCTGTTCTGGAGAAGGTATAGCTTGCCTCCCAGCGAGCTGATCCATGGGTATCATCCGCTCGCACCTGACTAAAGCTCAACTCAAAATCCTCTGCTTTATCACATAACATATGCCACATCGCACTAACCTGTTCAGCTTCAAGAGCAGTAAACACCGGGTCAGAAAACTGAATAGTTTGCTGATAACAAGCCGACATCGCCCGCCAGTCCCGCTGTTTAAAAGCGTTATAAAAATCAGTTATTAACTGTTCATTCGCATGCATGATAAAAACGTCACCCTGTAAGTTGAGTCGTCCAATTATTGAGCCAGCTCAACTCAGCACAATATCATAAATAATATAAAGTGCAGCGATGCTTGTGTAGTTTATACTTATAGAAAACCGACTATGGATGATCATATATGAGCGACTATACACATATTCTGATTGCAGTTGATTTCTCAGCCTCCGCCAAACAGATACTTAAAAAAGCACGGGATATTGCCCAACGTAACAACGCAAAATTAAGTCTGCTACATGTAGTGGAATACCTGCCGCCTATTGATTCAGCCTATGAACCCATACTTGCCAGCAACTGGGTAGTCGATGAGAACGAAATGATGGAACAGGCCAGACAATCACTAAAAGAATTTAGCCAGCAGAATAATCTGGGAGACGAGGTAGAGCTTGAAGTCCAGTTAGGCACCCCCAAACACGAAATCACCCAGTTTGTAAAAGACCATCAATGTGATCTTGTCGTAATGGGCTCCCATGGTCGGCATGGCATTAGTTTGTTATTAGGCTCGACAGCCAATGCCGTTTTACATGCTATGCCCTGTGATATTCTGGCTGTAAAAATTAACGATTAAATAAACGTCAGAGACTGAAATATTTACAGGGTGGGCTCGCATCACTTACCCAGCACAACCAGACAACCAAACCTGAAAATATGCTATTGTCGCATCATGAAAAAAGCAGCGACTATACAGCACATAAGCATTGCCTCTGACCAGTCATTTAGCGATACGCTAGCGCGACATATATTGACAGAGCAAAAGCAGAAGCTACCAGATCTGACCAATGTACATATATTTATTCCCAATGCCCAGGCCGCCCAACAATTACGCTTGAGTCTGTGCAATCAGTCAACCGGAGCATTCATTGGAGCGCACATTGGCAGCCTTGATCAGTGGCTAACTGAACAAATAACCCCCGTTTCTCAAACCAGCAAACACATAAATCAGGCAACACGACAGCTACTGATGCTTGAAGCACTAAAAATGCATCCAGAGCTTTTTTCAATTGAAAATCACTGGCAAGTTTGTGACAGCTTACTTGAGTTATTCGATGAGCTGAGCCTGAGTCAGCATCAGTGGTTAAATGAATCGACACCTGTGTGGATTGAGAACCTGCAAAAAGCCTATCAAACAGAAAAAGAGATTTCACACCTGAATCAGGAAGCCCGTATTGTGCAAACACTCTGGCAGGCCTGGCAACAGCAACTAAACGCCATGCAGATTGATGATGACACTAGCGCCATGAAATCTCGACTGCTTAGCCCAATACCAGAACACTTTACAGGCGCATACTTTTATATCATTGGTATGGATCAATACTCCCCATTACAACTCGCCTGGTGCGAACAGCTTGCCAGCATCACCAATGTCCAGAAAATACAACAGGGCGATTACGACTGCGCCACAAAAAAAGACAATGAGAGTTTAAACTTACTGCATAACATTTATACAAACACTAATAATCCGCCATCGTTTTTTGAGCGCACAAAGCTATATTCCGCTGGAAAAAAATGTCATTTTCTTGAAAATATAAAACTCTATGATGCACAAAGCGCAGAGCAGGAAACTCTCGCAGTTGACTTAAAAGTTCGAATGAGCTTAATCGCAGGCAAAAAAAATATTGCTGTTGTTACTGAGAACAGAAAACTGGCTCGTCGCTTACGCGCCATACTTGAACGTGCTGATATAAACATACAGGACACTGCTGGCTGGGCACTTGCTACAACCAGTGCAGCAACGGTGTTGGAGCGCTGGCTTGAATGCATAGAGCAGGACTTTGCCTATCAGCCATTCCTGGATTTATTAAAATCACCATTTTTTTGTGACAGTGACGATTACAACACACACTTGAATTTAATCTATCGTTTTGAACAGGACATTGTTTTACATGAAAATATCGCAAATGATATTCTTCGTTATAAACATGCAATTAAAAATCGTGAAGAACGCCTTAATTTAGATACCCGCAAAACAGCCGATAAACTTCTGCACTTATTAGATCTTATTTCTTGTGCTGCTGAAAAGTTGACTTCACTTTATCAATGCAACGAACTCACTTCGCCGGATATCTGGTTTGATTGTTTTATACACAGCATACAGGAACTTGGAATTTATCAGCAGTTATCAAATGATGTTGCCGGTTTACGTGTTCAGCAGGAACTGGAAAAGCTTTCTCTGTCACATGAGGTTGCACAACCCGAGATGGACTGGCAGGATTTTCGCACCTGGCTAGGCAGCACTCTGGAGCGCGAGCAGTTCAAACCCCACGACCAGGTCTCTGCCGTAAAAATCATGAATATGCAGCAGGCACAATATTGCCAGTTCGACACACTAATTATTGCTGGCGCCAATATTCAATCCCTGCCCGGCTCAGCCAGTCAATTGCCTTTTTTTAATCAGTCTGTCAGGCAGTCATTACAGCTTAAAAACTGGCAACAACAAAAGGAAGATCAGTTTTTTCAATTCCAGCAACTGTTATTTGCCGCACAAGATATACTAATTACCTGGCAAGCTGAAAAAAATGGTGAATGGATGCAAGCCTCACCCTGGGTAAGTTCATTACAGAACTTCAGCAAGCACGCTTTTGCTAAAGATTTGCGCGACACCGAATTAGCTCATTTGCTTACACGCCTGTCTCCAATAACAAATAGGTCGAACGACCTGATTGAAAATTTAAAAACCGTCAGACAGGCCTTTCCTGTTATCAATACCGGTATTACCCCCAGAGACATCTCCGCATCAAGGCATCAGCGATTAATCGATTGCCCTTATAAATTTTTTGCCGCCGATATTTTAAAATTAAAACCATTAGAACAAATTAGCCATGAACTCATGAAAAGTGAGTACGGTGAAAACGTACACTTAATACTGCATGCATTTCACCAGCAGTGCCCAGGTTTACCCGCGCCATTCCCCAATAAACTCACACAACAAAACAAGCAGAACGCATTAGCACACATCGAAAACCTTTCAATACAGGTATTCGAAACGCATATTGAAGATTCAATTCAACATCGTGGCTGGCTAGAGCGCTGGATGCAAACCGCAGAAGCATATATCGACTGGCAGATAGATCGCCAGAAAACGTGGGACATTTATAGGCTTGAGCAACAGGCGGAGCATAATTTAGACAATGATATAAACCTGGTTGGGCGACTCGATCGAATTGACAAGCATAACGGAGAGTTTTCGATCATCGATTACAAAACCGGTGCTTCACCACGACAGCAAGATATTGACAACGCTGAGAATATCCAGCTCACCAGTTATGCAAGTTTAATGGAAGATGTGTGTAACGTAATTTATCTTAAGCTCGATAAAGGTGAAGTCAAACAAACCGGTGTAGTCGAAGGTGAAACCTTGCAAGAAATAAAAACAGATACTCTACAAAGACTGCAAACGGTAATTTCACAAATAAAATCCTCAACACCCCTGCCTGCCTGGGGTGATACTCAAACCTGCAACTACTGCGAAATGAGCGGTTTATGCCGCAAACAAATGTGGGAAGTGAATTAAACTCTCAAAGCGAATATTGCATTAAGGCTTGTGCTATTTTATTTGCGCACATTTGCGCCTTATCTTAATATCTT
>Ga0316204_10003252_pt1 | contig 33265 bp, 29 predicted proteins | sample 6monrhotite_MG_2_FD_205661 | JGI IMG/M metagenome (GOLD analysis project Ga0316204, IMG submission 205661) | Microbial mat bacterial communities from mineral coupon in-situ incubated in ocean water Damariscotta River, Maine, United States -... | ecosystem: Environmental > Aquatic > Marine >... | reverse complement strand
TCGATCTTTACCTCACCTGAATTCAATACATGCTTAAAATGATCAATCTCAACGGACTTCAATATCATCGGTACAACTCCAATCCTTAGCGCAACCCCATCCCACACTAGCGAGATATTGTGGGTCAACTGTAATTTGCAACAATTCGGACTTGATTGGTAGGACGTTGTGCAACTGAGAGCGTCAGATGGCAGATAACCGTCTTAAAAACCGCCTTAGGGGACCGTCTTAAAACTCACATCTCAGCTAAGTGTTTGATTTTAATGGTGCCCCCACACGGACTCGAACCGCGGACCTACTGATTACAAATCAGTTGCTCTACCAGCTGAGCTATAGGGGCAATGCCGGGTCGTTTAGCTTGCTGGTTCAAAACCTGCAAGGGTTTTTTGGCCAATTTAGGCGCAAAAATTCGCATTGCTTTATCTGGCCAACAGTTTTTGCGACAAGATCAGAACCGCCACAAAGCCAACAAAAATAATTACCATGGCGGCGGGTGCTGCATTGCCCAGATTTTCCAATGATGCCTGATCGTAAACTCGCGTGGCCAGCGTGTTGAAATTGAAGGGTCTTAACAACAATGTTGCGGGCAATTCTTTCACACTATCGACAAATATCAACAAGAATGCGGTGCCAAGCGAGCTGCGGATGAGCGGCAGATAGACCAACCCCAAGGTTGCGGTTGGCGATTTTCCCAAGGCGCGCGCAGCCTGTGGCAAGGACGGAGATACGCGCCCAAACGCGGTGTCCGCCGCGCCTGTGCCAAGGGCAAAAAACCGGGTGACATAGGCCAACACCAAGGCAAAGGCGCTGCCTGTCATCACCAGCCCAATATCCGGCCCGCCTATGGCCACAACGGCGTCAGCGATCCAGTTGTCCAGACCCGCAAGCGGGATCAACAAGCCGACCCCCAGCACCACGCCCGGGGCGGCATAGCCAATGGAAACCAGCGGCAATATGATTTGCGGCAAGCGACGACCGGAAAGCCGCGCACCGTAAACCAGTGCGAGTGCGGCTAAGACGGTAATAAATGCTGCAATCGCGGCAACGCTCAGGGTATTTATCAGGGCGCGCAGCAACGCGGCATCCAGCCACCCGGCCGAATTTTCCACGGCATGGCCTGCGATGATTGCAAATGGCAACAAGAAACCGATGCCAAAGGGTAGGGCGCATACAAAAAATGCCGCGATATTTCGCCAACCGGTCAGGTGTGTGGCCGGTACCGGGCGCAGGGATTTTCCCAGCGAATAAACTCGTGATTTTTGCCGTGCTGCGCGCTCCACGGTGATCAGGATAAACACCAGCCCCAGCACGATCAGCGATATTTGCGCGGCCCCGCCCGCATTATAACTTTCCAGCCAAACCGAAAAAATGCCCGTCGTCAGTGTTTGAACGGCAAAATAATCGACAACGCCGAAATCGCTGGCGGCTTCCATCATCGCAATGGCGGTGCCGGCGGCAATCGCGGGGCGGCATAGCGGTAATGCCACCCGCAAGAACCGCGCTACCGGGCCTGCACCCAGTGCGCGTGCCACATCATAACTGTCGGAAGATTGTTCTCGCAACGCGCTGCGCACCAAAAGATACACATAGGGATAAAGCGCCATGCCCAAAACCAATGCAGCCATGCCCATCGAGCGCACTTCAAAAAACGCATAATCCTTGGCCGAGGTCCAGCCAAACAACCCCCGTAAGGCAGATTGAACCGGGCCCGCATATTCAAGAAAATCCACCAGCGCGTAGGCCCCGACATAGGCCGGGACCGCAAGCGGCAACAGTAATCCCCAGCCAAAAAACCGCGACCCAAGGAATGTATATCGCGTGGTCATCCACGCAGTCGCCGTGCCAACAACGGCGGCAATCAACCCCACTGCGCCCATCAATATCAGTGTATTGAAAAAATATCGCGGCAAGGTCGTTGCCAACAAATGCGGCCAGATGTTTTCGGTTGGAAAAATCGCCAACCAAAATATTGCCGCGACCGGTATAAAAATCAGCGCGGCAATCAGCAAAGACACAACTGTCCAGCCGTCGGGGCGCAGGGTCCAGCGGCGCGGTAAAGCGAATTTCTGACTGTTTGAATCGGACATTGTAGGCCTAGCTAGCGATATCCTGTTTAACTGTCCAGAAAAGACGATATAGTAAGCGACATTAGGGAAACTGAAATCGGGCAAAAGAACCTTATGAAAATCGTATACCATTTGGGTGGGCACAACACTGACGAAGGTCGCATCCTGCGGTGCCTGTTGGCCAACAAGGGCGAGCTGGCCAAACAGGACATCGAGGTTCCGGGCCCCAGCAGTTATCGCGCGATGTTGCGGGATTCGGTGAATTCCTTGAAGGGCGAGGCCGCGCCCTTTGATGTGCAGGAAACTATTCTGGAAGAGGCCCTGTCAAACGATCACGCCAAGCGCGTGGTTTTTGAAAGCGAAAACTTTATCTGCATTCCCGGGCGCGCGTTCATGGACGGCACGCTTTATGGCAATGTGGGCGTCAAAACCCGTGCCCTGCGGATGCTGTTTCCTGATCAACCGGTCGAATTCACCCTGGCCACCCGTGATCTGGCGACGCTGATCCCCACCTTGGCAAAACGCACAAATGTGAACAATACCGAAGAATTGCTGAATGGTGCCAATGTATTGGATCAAAAGTGGAGCCGCGTTGTTCAGGACATCCGCACCCATAATCCGGATTGCGAACTAACGGTGTGGTGCAACGAGGATACGCCTTTGTTGTGGCCCGAGGTTTTGCAGGCCGTCGGAGGCTATGAACTGGGTACGGAAATTGCCAGTGAAAATGATTTCCTTGCCACATTGATGACAGCCGAAGGCATGGTGCGGCTCCAGGCATACCTAAAAACCCACGAGCCAAAGAACCCCCAGCAACGCCGCCGCATCGTGGCGGCATTTCTGGATAAATTCGGCCTAGAGGACGAGTTGGTTGAGGAGGTAGATTTACCGGAATGGAGCGATGACTTGGTCGATCAGTTGACCAACAGCTATGAAGAAGACCTTTACGCCATCGCCCAGATACCCGGCGTGCGTTTGTTGACGCCTTAGGGCCGAAATTTCCACTTGTTCACCTCTCATAGGCGCCAGCTGCCATCATACGGGTTGCCAAAGACACAGAATGTCCGGTGCCGCTTGTGAATTGCCCCACTGTCTTGCTTGTTAAGATTTGATCTCAAGCAAATTCTCAAGGTCCTGACGATGCCTAAATTTCTTGCAGCTTGGATGCTTGCGCTCGGATTGTTCACTGTCACCTTCGCCGTAAACCTTCAGGCTCCTCTTTACGATATATACGCGGCAGAAAGTAATGTCGGCGCGACGGCGGTCACGATTGCCTTTGCTGCCTATGTTGGGGGGCTTATGCCGACGCTGCTTTTGCTGGGCGGATTGTCAGACCTGATTGGGCGCAGGTTTCCGATAGCCTTGGCGCTGATCCTGGGCGCAATGGCAACAATGCTGTTGGTGCAATTTCCAGGGTGGGCAAGTCTTGTGATCGCGCGGGTTTTGCTTGGGATAGGAACCGGCCTCGCGACAACGTCTGGAACGGCCTATATGGCAGAAATTCTTGGTGAAAACCGCGCACTCAATGCCGCGTTGATCGTAACCTCTGCCACGTCGCTCGGCTTTGGCGGCGGCGCATTAGCGACCGGAATCAGCCTCGGCATTCAGGGGCCAACACTGCTCCCGGGCAGCTACATCGCGTTGTTCATCGCGGCCCCGCTCTTGGCCTTGGCCACACTCGGGTTACCACAGGTTGATCGGGCGCGACCCGTATCACTTCTGCGCCTACCGGTATTCCCACCCGGGACGTGGATGTTTGGCGCGGCTATGGCGTTGGCATGGTCCACGACAGGGATGACCATCGCCGTCGTTCCTTTGGAACTGGCCGCGAACGATTTGGGCGGTTGGACTGGGCTGGTTATTTTCTTGGCAATCTTTGTGGGTTTCCTGTGCCAGCCAATTGCCCGGCGAATGACAAATACCAACGCACTTGCCCTTGGGTTCGTTCTTATTCCCCTTGGTTTTCTCGTCCTTTTGGCGGGCGTTTGGTTGAAAGTACTGGCCTTCGTCTTAATTGGTACATGCATCACCAGTGCAGCCAGCTATGGCTTCACATATCTCGCATCACTGGCCGAAATTTCACTTCGTGCACCACAAGATCGAGCGCGTGCAACGGCGGGTCTTTTTGTTTATGCGTATTTCGGGTTTTCGCTTCCAGTGATAGCAAGCGGCGCTCTTGCCGATTTGCTGGGCCTTTTGTCCGCGATGATTGTATTCGGAATTGTACAGATTGCTGTTACTGCGATCATTGTTGTGCTGTGGCGTCGGTAAATCGCATCGCCCGCTGCCCTTGTTTGTATCGAGCAATGACGCAATTGGGCAAACCGGCAATGCAGGTTAACGGGTCCTGATCCTAAATTGTTCCCAACAAAATGAATGGCTGACCGCCGCCATCATGCTGATGCGTTTATCCTAACGCATCCAGCCTCGTAGAGCGACTATATGGGCTGCTTGCCCAATGAGCAGGTAAACGACGTTTTTGCGAGTTGGCGAAATCTGAAAGTGGAATGGAAAAACCCGGCGACAGGTTGAACCCTTACATCCCCAAAGCTTGGCGATACATGTCCAAAACCGCTTCTTCTTCGGCCAGATCGTCTTTGTCGCGTTTGCGAATGGCGATCAGTTTGCGCATGACTTTGGTGTCATACCCGCGTGATTTCGCCTCGGCCATCACCTCTTTTTGTTGATCCGCGATGTCGGCTTTTTCGGCATCCAACCGCTCGATACGCTCGATAAACTGGCGCAACTCGTCTGCGGTTACACGGTATGTGGTGTCGGTGACGTCGTTCATCATAGCCTCGCAAAATTAACAGGTCCGGCCTTCCTAACTTTGCGGCGCGATCAGAACAAGCCAGATGTTGCAGGCCAGCCCAGATTCTTTTATGGCAGGCGCGAAACAGTCAAAAGGAACGGGCATATGGAAGTATTGGTTTGGCTTGGCGCCGCTGTGTCGCTGATTGGGCTTTTGGGCCTGTTTTGGTGCATTCTGGTGGTATTCCGCGCCAAAAAAGCGGGGCTTGACGACGCGGCAATGCGCAAACGCCTGCAAAGTGTGGTTGCTTTGAATATGGGGGCATTGTGTCTGTCGGTGCTGGGGCTGATTATGGTGATCGTCGGTATTTTACTGGGCTGACGGAACAGGCTGCAAGGCGGTCACCTTTGCGTCGCCTGATCCGCCCGCGCATGTGCGCACACGACAAAGCGAACGTGAATATTGTGGTTGGCAGGCTTTGGCGAAACCCCGCCTATTTGATCACAGCCGTCGGAAAACCAGCGCGTTTCACCTGTGCCAAGATCGGCGTCAGATTGGTATTCGCCGCATAAGGTCCGGTGATCAGGATTTGCACGGGCTTGCCCTTGCGCGTGGTTTTGCCCACTTTCACCGGCAAACCTTGTGCCCGCAGCGCGGCAATGGCGCGTGTCGCCTGTGCCGGATCGGTGAAAATCCCTGCCTGAACATAGCCGCCACGTTTGCTGCTGGCGGTGCGCGCTGTGCTGGCGATTTTAGCCGTGGCGCGTTCGGTACGCGCCCGCGCCAATGGTTGGGGTTTGGGCACCGTCTGAACCGGCGCCGCCGCCGTGATGATATATTTCTGTTTTGGGGCCTTGCCCCGCAGAACGGCCACCTGATCGGCATAATCGGTATAAGGATATTCCAGATAGCTGTATTTCAGCGTGACATCTTTGCCGGTCGATCGGTCAATCAACCGATACGGCACGGTGTTTGTCCAAACCAGCGCTTGCGCGGCCGCCCCTGACAAATTCCCGACGGCGCGTTTGTTGTTCAACCGCCCATCGTTCCAGACGGGTTCATAGCCTGCCGGAATTGGTGCATCCACCGTGGTGGTTCTGGAAAACGGGCTTGCCGAGGCATAAGCACCGGTACTGGCCACCGCCGTATTGTTGGGCGCATAGAAGGTCGAGACCCCGTTTGATACGCGGCTTAGGGCGGCTGGATGCGCGGCCTGCGGTGTGCAGCGAACGGGCAAGCCGGGCCTGCTTTTCATGTAAGGGCTGTCAAAACCACAGGCATTGGCACCACGCGCTTGCGCATTCTGGGCACTGATATCCAAAAACACGGGGCTGGCGGCGCGTGGGGTGGCGGCAGGTGCCGCGGCAACGACGATTTTTGGCGCAGGGGCCTTCAGCGTTTTAGCACCGGTTGTGCGGTTGTTATTCCCGAACAACAGACCAAAAAATCCACCATTGGAGGGGCGCTTGGCCGTGGCGGTTTTTATCGGCGCAGGGCTGGCCGGTTTTTTGATTACGACTGGTGCGGCAGCAACAGCGACAGGTTTCGGGGTGAAACCCATGCTGGGTGTCATTGCCGGCACAGGCGCAGGTGTGCGTACGGGCGCACGAACCGACGCCGCAGCGACAGTGGTTTCTTTGATCGCGCTTTCACCCCTTGGATCAACAACCTCTGATCCGGCAACCAGGCTGGGTTTGGCGCCGCACATCAGTTTGCCGCTGCGATTAACCCGCGGCACCCATGTGACAGATCCGCCAAATCCGGCGCGAATATAGACGCAGCCTTTGGAATCCACAAATTGCGATGCTGTATAACTAAGCGGTGGGCGTTCTGCCGGACCGCTGGCGTTGCGCAAGGATTGCGCGTTTGCGGATTGTGCGGCGAAAATTGCCAGCGCGCTCGCGCAAGCCAGTACCATTACGTTTTTCATGTCGACCCCCATCAGACAGGGTCATAATGGCGACTAAGGCGATTGTTGTAAAGATGGAAACACTCTATTTAGTGCCAAACATTCTGTCCCCCGCATCCCCTAGCCCTGGAACAATATATCCATGGTCATTCAGGCATTTATCCACAGATGCTGTCACAATCGGCACATCGGGGTGGGCTTCTTGCATCCTTTTCACGCCTTCAGGTGCGGCCAACAGGCACAAAAACCGGATGTTCGTAGCGCCGGCCTTTTTCAGCAAATCAATCGCCGCGACGGATGAATTTCCCGTGGCCAACATCGGATCAACGGCAATAACCAAACGGCCTTCCAGCGACTTTGGCACCTTGAAATAATATTGCACCGGTTGCAGGGTTTCTTCGTCGCGGTACAGGCCGACAAAGCCGACACGTGCCGAGGGCATCAGCTCAAGCACCCCATCCAGCAATCCGTTGCCGGCGCGCAAAATCGATACCAGCACCAGTTTCTTGCCATCCAGCACCGGCGCGTCCATTGTTTCCATTGGGGTATCAATCTGGCGGGTTGTCATCGGCAAACCACGGGTGATTTCATAGGCCAAAAGTTGCGAAATTTCGCGCAAAAGCTGGCGAAAAACTGCGGTAGACGTGGCCTTTTCACGCATCAATGTCAACTTGTGTTGAATCAACGGGTGGTTGATTACGGTCAAATGCTGTTCCATCAGTTTTCCTTTAGCTTGGCTATCATTCGGTCGCGGGTGGCTGCGTCGCAAAACGCGGCGTTCATCGCGTCGATATTCATATCGCGAAATCTGGCGGCATCCCAGCCAAAAGTATCGGCCAGATCCTGATATTCCTTGGTCATTGTCGTGTGGAAAAACGGCGGATCATCGGTGGACACCGAAACCTTCACGCCCTTTTCAACGAACATATCAATCGGATGATCCGACAGTTTGTCATAGACGCCCAGAAACACGTTTGATCCCGGGCATATCTCCAACATCACGCCGCTTTCGGCCAGTTCGTCAACCAAAACTGGGTCATTGGCGGCAAGAACCCCGTGGCCCAAACGCGCCACTCGCAAATCGCGCAGCGTGTCGCGGATGTGGTCAGGTCCGCGCCATTCACCGGCATGGGCGGTCAGGTGCAATCCGGCCTCGCGCGCCATATCAAAAACATAGGCAAAATCGCGCGGCTCGCCTGCGTCCTCGGCCCCGGCAATGCCAAAGCCGGTGATGAAATCACCCACCGTTTCCACCGCGCATTTTGCGGCGGGTTTCGCCGCCTCTGGCCCGAAATGGCGAATCGGCGTGATGATGCCGCGCAACTCTGTGCCGCCCGCCGCCGCCGAGGCATCGGCCGCCTCTTGAATGGCCGCCAGGTATTCGCGCCACGCGCCCAGATCACCGCCGCCACAAAAATCGGGTGACAAAAATGTCTCGCCGTAAAGAACACCCTGTTCGCTGCTTTCTTCCAATACCGCCGCGGTTAGCCGTCTGAATTCTTCAGGGCCGGTCAGGGTGGTGCAGGCGGCCTCGTAAACGCTTAGAAAATGGTTGAAATCGCGGTATTTATAGCCGCCGTTTTCGTCAAAAATCTCGGAGATATCGATGTTTTTTTCCTGCGCCAATCCCCGGATAAACGCTGGTGGCGCGGCACCTTCAAGGTGCAAATGCAATTCGACTTTGGGCAGGTTTTTCATAAAAACGACTTTCCGGGGCCTTGGCTGGGGATGTTCAAATGCTGGGCTATACTGGCGGCAACGTCGGTGAAACCGCGAACGCCTATGTCGCGCAATCCCGCGCCATGTGCAAGGATCGGCACCTGTTCGCGGGTGTGATCATTGCCACGCCATGTGGGATCATTGCCGTGATCGGCGGTAAAGACAATCAGATCATCGGCGCGCGCAAGGTGCAACAGACGCGGCATTTGCGCATCAAACCATTCCAGCGCACGGGCGTATCCGGCAACATCGCGGGGATGGCCATAAAGGCTGTCAAATTCCACAAAATTGGTAAATGTCAGCGAATTATCGGGCGCATCGCGCAAGTGATCGACCAAATGTTCCATCAACGCGGCATCGGTGCCTTTCACCACGCGATCAATGCCTTGCATGGTAAAAATATCGCCAATTTTGCCGATTGCCAAAACCTGCCCGCCTGCACCCTGCACCCAGTCACACAGGGTTGGTGCGGGCGGGGTGATGGCAAAATCACGCCGGTTGGTGGTGCGTTTGAACCCGGTTTCCAGATCGCCGGTGAAAGGCCGTGCAATCACCCGACCCACCTTCATTGCATGCAGGGTGGGGGCCAGATCGCGGCACAGTTGCAACAGGCGCTCAAGGCCAAAAAAACCCTCATGGGCCGCGATTTGAAAAACGCTGTCGGCAGAGGTGTAACAAATCGGCCAACCGGTGCGCAGATGCTCGGCGCAATGTTCCGCGATGATCGGCACGCCCGAGGCATGGCAATTGCCCAAAATGCCGTCCGTGCCCGCAAGGCGGCACACCTCGGCCACCAGATCCGGCGCAAAGGCGGGGATTTCATCGGGGAAATAATGCCAGTCCCACGGCACCGGTAATCCCGCCAACTCCCAATGGCCCGAGGGCGTATCTTTGCCGCGCGACACCTCGCGCCCGATACCCCACAACCCCTGTGGTTTGGCGGTCAACCCCGGCGTTTCAACGCCTGTCGCGGCGCGCACGGCGGCCCCTAGACCCAAAGCATCCAAATGCGGCAAGTTGATCGGCCCTTTGCGATCCTGATCGGCCTCGCCAGCAGCGCAGGCCGCGATGATATGGCCCAGCGTATTGGCCCCCGCATCGCCAAACCCCGCCGCATCCGGCGCACCACCGCATCCCACGGAATCCAGTACAATCAAAAACGCACGCGGCATCAGGTGATCCTTTCAACAACCAACGGCGGCAAGATGGGCGGCATATCACCGATGGTGATCGCCGCCATGATCCGTTTTGCCGCCAATTCTGCGGCGGTTTTATCGGCCGCGTGCAGCGTCATCAAGGGGTCGCCCTTGGCCAGTTTTGCCCCAAGCGGCGCGATATCGCAAAGACCCACAGACATATCAATTTTGTCGTCCTGATGGTGCCGACCACCGCCCAAAGCAACCACCGCCAACCCCAATTCGGTGCCGTTCATTGCGCAAAGATACCCCGCCCTTGGCGCGGGCAAGGGTAATGTCACCGCCGCCTTGGGCAGATGGCTATCCCAGTGATCCACGAAATCCGCAGGGCCACCCATGGCTGTCACCATCTGGCCAAACCGCGCCAGCGCCGCACCGCTTTTTATCGCGTCGCGGATCGCGTCGCGACCAAAATTGACAGCTGTCAACCTGGTACCCTCCAGCACAGCCGCCCCCAGAACCTCGACCAGTTCCATCATGCGCGGATGATCGCTCGACCCGCGCAAACAGGCCATTACCGCGCGGATTTCCAGCGCATTGCCGATGCAGTTCAGCACCGGTTGGTTCATATCGCTCAGGATTGCCGTGCTCGCACAGCCTGCGCCATTGGCCACATCCACCATGGTTTGCGCCAGTGCGCGCGCGGCGGCGGGATCAGGCAGAACCGCACCGCTGCCAAATTTCACGTCCAGCACCAGACCTTGCAATCCCGCGGCCAGTTTTTTGGCCAATATCGACGAGGTGATCAAATCGATGCTGTCCACCGTCGCGGTGACGTCGCGGATTGCATAAAGCCGTTGATCGGCGGGGGCCAGATCGGCCGAGGCGGCGACAATGGCACAGCCGGTTTGCGCCACAATGGTGCGAAACGCCTTGCCCGTTTGCTCGGTCACAAGGCCCGGTATCGCCTCGAGTTTATCCAATGTGCCGCCGGTATGCCCCAGCCCGCGCCCTGAAATCATCGGCACAAAAGCCCCGCAGGCGGCCAGCGCGGGGGCCAGCACCAAGGAAACCGCATCGCCCACCCCACCGGTTGAATGTTTATCCAGCACAGGGCCGGGCAAATCCCAATGCAGGCGATCACCGGAATCCCGCATCGCCAAAGCCAGATCAATCCGCGCCTGATCGGTCAGACCACACAGGCGCACCGCCATGGCAAAGGCCCCGGCCTGGGCATCACTTACGGCCCCATTTGCCAGCCCTTTGGCGAACCAGAAAAATTCATCCCGCGTTGGCGATTGCTTGGTTTTCACCAGTTCGATGATGCTGCGGGCGTCCATTTTTATAGGTCCATATGGTCCATGCCAAAGGCACCGGGCAACAACTCACCCACCGTGGTTTTCACTTCGGCCCCGTGCAACGTGGCCATGGTGACAACAACGTCTGCTGCCGCAAATTCCGCCAGTTTCTGACGGCAGCCACCACAGGGTGTGACCGGCACGGGGCAGTCGGCCACGACGCAAACCTCGGCAATTTCGCGCGCGCCGGCCACACACATGGCGGCAATCGCGCCTGCCTCGGCACAGGTGCCTTCGGGATAGGCGATGTTTTCCACATTGCAGCCCTGAAAGACCGCGCCGTCTGTGGTGCGAATGGCCGCGCCGACCAGAAATTTTGAATAGGGCGCATGGGCGTTCAGCCGTGCGGCCTTGGCAGATTTTAACAGGGGCATGGGGTATCCTCGCGTGGTTTCATCACCAGAGTGTCGCGCCAAACGGCCAGTTGCAAGTGGCATCATTGTATCTGTGGCCAAGTGACCAGATTGACGCGGCGACAATGCGTCCCTTGCACAGAAGGATTAAGACCGTAAAACGGTAGCGATATTATTGGGGAGAGACCATGACATACGCAGAAGTTTATAACGGCTGGAAAAATGATCCAGAGGCATTTTGGATGAACGCAGCCGAGGCTGTGGACTGGGTCAAAAAACCCACCCGCGCTCTGTTTGATGAAAATGCGCCGATCTATGAATGGTTCAAGGATGGCGTGGTCAACGCCTGTTACAATGCCGTGGATCGCCACGTTGAAAATGGCCGTGCGGATCAGGCGGCGATCATTTACGACAGCCCGATCACCGATACCAAAGAAACCATCAGCTATGCTGATTTGCAAACCCGTGTGGCGCAACTGGCCGGTGGGCTGGTGGCCAAAGGCGTGGTCGCCGGTGATCGTGTTCTCATCTATATGTCGATGACGCCCGACGCGCTGGTGGCAATGCTGGCCTGCGCGCGCATTGGTGCGGTGCATTCGGTGGTATTCGGGGGTTTTGCCGCAAACGAGCTGGCGACACGGATTGACGACGCCACCCCCAAGGCGATCATCGCCAGTTCGTGCGGGATCGAGCCGGGGCGCGTGGTGCAGTACAAACCCTTGCTGGATGCCGCGATAAAGATGTCCGCGCATAAACCGGAATTTTGCGTGATCAAACAGCGCGAGCAATCCCGCGCCGAATTAATTGCCGGTCATGATTTTGACTGGGACGCGTTCCAAGACGGGGTGGAACCTGCGGATTGTGCACCGCTGCCCGGCGATCACCCTGCCTATATCCTGTATACATCCGGCACCACCGGTCAGCCAAAGGGCGTTGTTCGGCCAACCGCGGGGAATATCGTGGCCCTGAACTGGACGATGAAAAACGTCTATGGCGTGGACCCGGGTGAGGTTTTCTGGGCCGCCTCGGATGTGGGGTGGGTCGTGGGCCATTCCTATATTTGTTACGCCCCGCTGTTTCATGGCAACACCACGGTGGTGTTTGAAGGCAAGCCCGTGGGCACGCCCGATGCAGGCACGTTCTGGCGGGTGATGGAAGACTATAAAGTGGCCAGCTTTTTCACCGCGCCAACGGCGTTTCGGGCGATCAAGCGCGTGGATTCAAAAGGCGAGTTTCTAAAGAAATACGACATTTCATCGGTGCGGGCGCTGTTTTTGGCGGGCGAACGTGCCGATCCTGATACCATCGTATGGGCGCAGGATCACATGAAAGTGCCGGTGATCGATCACTGGTGGCAAACCGAATTGGGTTATCCGGCGATTGCCAATCCGTTTGGCATTGAATTGCAGCCGGTGAAACTGGGCTCACCCGCCTTGCCGATGCCGGGCTATGAAATGGCGATTTTGGACGACGAGGGCAAGCCGTTGCCAGCCGGTGAATTGGGCGCGATTGCCGCCAAATTGCCGCTGCCGCCGGGCACATTCAACACGTTGTGGCATGCCGAAGACCGGTTTCGCAAATCCTATCTGGAGGCGTTTCCGGGCTATTATGAAACCGGCGATGCGGGGTATATCGACGAAGATGGGTACCTGTATATCATGGCGCGCACCGATGATGTGATCAATGTCGCGGGCCATCGCTTGTCCACTGGCGGCATGGAAGAGGTTCTGGCCAGCCACCCCGATGTGGCCGAATGTGCCGTTATCGGTGTCGGCGATCAACTGAAGGGGCAATTGCCCATGGGTTTTGTTTGCCTGAATTCAGACGCGGGTCGCGACGCAGATGCAGTTTGCAAAGAATGTATCAAACTGGTGCGCGATAAAATCGGCCCCGTGGCGGCATTCAAGCTGGTGGCGGTTGTGGACCGGTTGCCAAAAACACGGTCCGGTAAAATTTTGCGCGGCACGATGGTTTCGATTGCCGATGCAAAACCTTATAAAATGCCCGCAACCATCGATGATCCGGTGATTTTGGACGAAATCAGGGAAGCACTGGCAACGCTTGGTTATCCAGCGTCACCCTGATTGGTAATATTTTTTGCAATCTGCAAAAACTCTGACTGACAGATCGTTGCATTTTGGATAGGCTGATCTTGCGTTGCCGCGTTTGGGCCCAAGCGCGGCAGGATTTATAGGCAAGGTGACGGCGGTTGAACAAAGCAAAAGACGAAGGCGCCGAGGCGCGGCTACCAAATGCCGGTCTGCCGGATTTGGCCTTGCTGAGCCACGACATTCAATCGGCGGTTTCCGATGTTATCGGGGGTGTTCGGCTGGTGGATCAGGATCAATTGCCACCCGAAGCGCGGCTGCAATTGGAACGGGTGCGCACGGCGGCGGAACTGTTGGCGCGCCTTGTGGAAAACGCGCTGACAGCACCGGGGGAAGTGGGGCAAGACGACCCAAACCTGAGCAATCTCAATCTGCAACGCTATTTGGAAAACCTTGAATCACGCTGGCGCGGGCGTGCGGTGGAAAAAGGGTTGGGTTTTGTGCTGGATTTGCCTTTGGTTTATCCCGATGTCATCCACGTCAGCCGCATGGTTCTGGATCGCATCTTGACCAATTTGTTGTCCAACGCGATGAAGTTTTGCGAGCAGGGCCAGGTTTGCGTTCAACTGCGGCTGGACCCAGATCACCGGTTGGTTTTTTCGGTGATAGACGACGGCCCCGGATTTGACGATCAGGCGATGGGGCAACTTTTCAAACGTGCCGCGCGGGCGGCGAATGCCAGCCAGCCGGGCCAAGGGCTGGGCTTGTTTATTGCCCATGACATAGCCGTTCAATTGGGCGCAGAAATCAAGGTGGAAAATCGCGTGGGTGCGGGCGCGGCTGTGTCATTGATCTTGCCGCGCGGGGTTTGGACTGATCCGTCGCTTGGCGAAACAAATGGCGAGTTTCCCAGTCTTTCGGGTTTGAAAATTTTGGTGGCCGAGGACAGCCGCACCTTGCAATTGATGGTGGCCCAGATGTTGCAAAAACTGGGGGCGGAATTTGAAATGGCCGCCGACGGCGTGGAAGCCATCAATTGGCTACAGCGCGAAAATTTCGATCTGGTTTTGCTGGATATTGAAATGCCGAATATGTCAGGGATTGATGTGCTGAAGTCGGTGCGCAAAATGCCAAACCCCCTGTCCGACATCCCGATGATCGCAATGACCGCCTTTGTGTTGAACAGTCACCGCGAGGCGATCTATGCGGCTGGCGCCGATGGGATCATTGCCAAACCCCTGACCCAGATCGAGCGTTTTGGCGCGGCTATTTTGCGGGTTTGCGAGGCGCAGAAACTGACCATTCCGCGTGAAAATGACGGTGACGAACCGCGACCAATATCGGCGGATCGGTTGGCGCAATTGCTGGCCTTTACCGATGCAGATACGCGGGCCGAATTGCTGCGGCGGATCATTTCGGACTTGGGTGCTGTGCGGCGAAGGATTGCGCAAGAAACCAAATCGATGAACCGATCCGCGCTGCGGGCGCAAACCCATATTCTGATTGCGCTGGCAGGGGCGATCGGGGCCGATGCGTTGCAGCAAACTGCGCAAAACCTGAACCATTTTGCGGCCAAAGGCCAAGACGCCGACGTACAAGCAGAAGCCAGACAATGTGGTGTTTTGTTGGACCAAGTGATTGCAACCGTTGAAGAAACAGCAAAGGAACAGGTCAATGGATAGCCCGATATTGCTGGTTGAAGACACGTCAAGTTTGCAACTGATTTATGCCACCGCCTTGCGCCGCGCCGGCCATCAGGTGGAAACCGCCAATAACGGCATGCAGGCGCGGGCCAAATTTGCCGCGTTCAAGCCGGATATCGTGGTGCTTGACCTGATGCTGCCGGATAAATTCGGCCTTGATGTGATGAAGGAATGTTTGTCCCTGAACGCGAATGCCCAATTCATTGTTGTGACATCGGATGGATCCATCGATCGCGCAATCGAGGCCATGCGATTGGGGGCAAATGACTATCTGGTGAAACCGTTCCGCGATGCAAAGCTGATCGATTGCGTGGCCAATGCAAAGGCCGCGCTTTTGCCAAAAGAACCGACAAAAAAGGGCAAGCCGGCGGATGGTTTGTTCGGCGCGTCGGACGCGATTTTTCAAGTATTGCGCAAGATTAAATCGGTCGGCCCGTCGATGGCGGCGGTGTTTGTTACCGGCGAAAGTGGCACGGGAAAAATTCCCTGCGCCCTAAGCATTCATAAAAATTCAACCCGTGCCGAGGGGCCGTTTGTGCAAATCAACTGTGGGTCGTTCCTTGCCGATCGCATGGAAAGCGAATTGTTCGGACAAGTTGTCGGCGGCAATGGCGGTGCCATCATGAATATGAACGGGGCCTTGGCGGCGGCTGATGCAGGCACGTTATTGTTGAATGAAATTTGCGATTTGCCCAAAAATTTGCAAACCAAACTGCTGGATTTTTTACAATCCTCCGAAGTGCTGGTCAACGGCGCGAGCAATCCGCAACGGGTAAATTTGCGCATCATCGCGACCAGTTCGGTGAACCCCTGGGCGGCGGTTCAGTCGGGAAAACTGCTGGAAGATCTGTTTTACCGACTTTATGTTATTCCCATTGAAATGCCGCCCCTGCGCGATCGTGGCGAGGATATCGTGCAGATCGCAATCCGGGCTTTGGGGGAAATCGCCCGCGAGGAAAACCGCGATTTTCGCAGTATTTCGACCGACGTTCTGGATATTTTCCGCCGCTACAGCTGGCCCGGAAATGTGCGCCAGTTGAAAAACACCCTGCGCAATGTGGTGGTTTTGAACGAGGGACCGGTGGTTAGCAAAGACATGCTGGCAGATCGGTTTTTACGCGCCCCTGCCGAGGCGGAAAATGGTGCCGCCGCCCATGCCACCGGCGGTGGTGAAAACGCGCTGATTGGTAAAACCTTGTTTGAGGTCGAACGCTGGGTGATCGAGGAAACCATCCGCCAAGAGGGCGGCTCGGTACCGCGGGCGGCGCGAATATTAGACGTGGCGCCCTCGACGATTTATCGCAAGCGCGAGGCTTGGGCGCGGTAGAACGCGGCTTTTCAAGGGATGGGTCACATCGGAAAGTTTGGGAACTTGCGGTTTTCGTGAAGCTGCATCTAAGAAAACTGTTCCCGCATCAGGCGCTCTTCCAGCCCATGACCCGGATCAAACAGAATGCGGTGAGAAACACTCGGCTCGCTCTGAATTTCCACCCACATCACGTTCAGGGCGGATCGTCCGTCGGCGTCGGCCATCACCGGCCGCTTTTGCGGTTCCAGTACATCAAACCGCACGCGGGCGGATTTTGGCAACAAGGCCCCTTGCCAGCGACGCGGGCGAAAGGCGGACATGGCAGTCAGGGCCAGCACCTCGGACCCAATGGGCAAAATCGGCCCGTGGGCGGAATAGTTATAGGCGGTCGAACCGGCGGGGGTGGACAAAAGCGCCCCGTCACAGACCAGTTCGGGCATGCGCACACGGCCATTCACCGTGATCCGCAATTTTGCCGCCTGTGATCCGGCGCGCAACAGCGACACCTCGTTTATTGCCAAGGCCGTGTGTTCAGAGCCATCGGTCGCGACCGCATGCATTTTCAGCGGGTTTATCACGGTTTCTTCGGCGGCATCCAAACGATGCAACAGATCGCTTTCGGAAAATTCATTCATCAAAAATCCGATGGTGCCACAGTTCATGCCATAGACCGGCAGGCCGGATTTTTGGGCGCCATGCAGCGTGTGCAGCATAAACCCGTCCCCGCCAAGGGCGACGATAAGGTCGGCCCGTTCAGGCACAAATTGGCCAAACCGCGCTGTCAGTGCGGCATGGGCGGAAACCGCCATTGGATCGTTACTGGCGAGAAATGCAATTTTGGGTGCCTCGGGTGCCATGTTTGGCCTTTGTTTGGGTCAATACGAAAGAATGTTTCGCATGCGGCCAAAACACAAGGGGCAATGGCACCAAAAGGCATAATCGGGCGCTGGTGCGTCGTTTTACAGCCTTCCTTTGCGCAGGGTCATGGTTTAGGTGGTCGCCAGACAACGCTTTATCCAAAGGATGCGCCGCTATGACTGTGAATTCCCGCCACGCCGGATTTTTCAAAGACGATCTTGCAACCCGTGATGCCGAGGTTTTTAACGCAATCGGTCTGGAATTGGGCCGTCAGCGTGACGAAATCGAACTGATTGCCTCGGAAAACATCGTCAGTCGGGCGGTGATGCAGGCGCAGGGTTCTGTGATGACCAACAAATACGCCGAGGGCTATCCCGGGCGTCGGTATTATGGCGGCTGTCAGTTTGTGGACATCGCCGAAAATCTGGCGATCGATCGCGCCAAGCAATTGTTTGGCTGTGAATTTGCCAACGTCCAGCCAAATTCCGGCAGCCAAGCCAACCAAGGTGTCATGCAGGCGCTGATCAAGCCGGGCGATACGATTTTGGGCATGTCGCTGGATGCTGGCGGGCATTTGACCCATGGGGCAAAACCCAACCAATCGGGCAAATGGTTTCACGCCGTTCAATATGGCGTGCGTCGCGACACATTGGAACTGGATTACGATCAGGTCGAAGCTTTGGCCAAAGAACATAACCCCGCGGTAATTATTGCCGGTGGTTCCGCCATTCCGCGCCAGATCGATTTTGCGCGGATGCGGGCGATTGCCGATATGGTCGGTGCCTATTTGCATGTGGACATGGCGCATTTTGCCGGCTTGGTGGCGGCAGGCGAACACCCCAGCCCGTTTCCGCACGCCCATGTTGCCACGACAACCACCCATAAAACCCTGCGCGGTCCACGCGGCGGCATGATCCTGACCAACGACGAGGCGATTGCCAAGAAAGTGAACTCCGCGATTTTCCCGGGCATTCAGGGCGGCCCCTTGATGCATGTGATTGCCGCCAAGGCCGTGGCCTTTGGCGAGGCTTTGCAGCCGGAATTCAAAGACTATATCAAACAGGTGATTGCCAATGCACAGGCGATGTCGGATCAGCTGATCAAGGGCGGTCTGGATACGGTCACCCACGGCACAGACACGCATGTTTTGCTGGTCGATTTGCGCCCCAAGGGCGTGAAAGGCAACGCGACTGAAAAGGCGCTGGGCCGTGCGCATATCACCTGCAATAAAAACGGCATTCCGTTTGATACCGAAAAACCAACCATCACCTCGGGCATCCGTCTGGGGTCCCCCGCCGGTACCACGCGCGGGTTTGGCGAGGCTGAATTTCGCCAGATCGCCGATTGGATCATACAGGTTGTCGATGGTCTGGCCGCAAATGGCGAAGACGGAAACGCCGAAGTCGAGGCCGCGGTAAAGGAACAAGTTCAAGCCATGTGCGACCGTTTCCCGATCTATCCTGATCTGTAAAATTCAGGCGGCTGCCCTTTGAAAAACCTGTGCCGCCCGGCGTGTGAAGATAAAGATTGATCACCGCCGGATCACAAAACCAGAGATAATCCAAAGAAGGCAGCGCCGAAAATCGCAAAACAGACCAGCGCATAAAGCCCGTTCCAACGCCATGTCAGGGTTGTGGGCGCAATGTCGGTTATCGAGGAAATCAGCAAGGTCGCCGAGGCATTGGGCGAGGCCGACATGCTGAGCGCCCAGCCCGCGCCCAAGGCAAAAACGATCAGGTTGGGATCGGTTGGCAGAACCGGCAGCTCGTTGATGACGGCGGCCAAAAACACCACGACCAAAATCGGGCTGAGGGCAATTTGGCCACAAAGCGTAATGATGAGTGGCAGGGAAATCAAGAACAGCCAGACCGGCAATCGGTCAATTTGCAAGTCTTGGGCAACCTGCGCGACGGGGGCCAGTTTCGCCCCCGCCTCGCCAATAAAACCGGCGGCACCCAGCACAAAGGCGCTGCGTGCCGGGTCTTTGGTTTCATCGACAAATATGGTTTTAAGGCGATGTGCGGTGGCGGGGATGGCGGCTTTGATACCGGTTTGAAAGTTCTGTTCAAAAATCCATGTCGCCATCACAATAGGGGCCACCAACATCAGCGCGACGGCGGCGGAAACGCCCCCGAAAAGCACAACAAAATAGGTGGCCGAGATCAGGATCGTACAGATCGATAAAAACCTGATCGCCGCCTGTCTTGGAAAAAGAGACAGCGATTGCAGGGGCAGGGGGGGCGCTTTTTGCCAAGCAAAAAGATCCATGGCGCGACCGACAAATATCATGACAAATGACGCGGTGATGCCCATCAACATCACGACCCCGGTTTTTACGCCCGCAAAGGACGTGAACAGGACCGCTTGTGTCAGGGCGGTCGGCGACCACATGATCATCCACGAAAATCCGCGCAACAGGGCTGAAATCTGGCGTTGCTCGGCAATTTTTTGCCCCGCTTCGGGTTGACCGGCGGCCCGCACACCGCGTTGGATCAACGGGGTCAACAGGCTAATGGCGCCAAAGTTCAGCAAGACACCAAGGGCATGGCCGCCAAAGGCCAGCGAAAAATAGCGCCGACCCGGCGGCTGCGCGGTCATATACTGGCCAAGTTCCAGAACCGAGGCCGAGCGCTGCGCGGCATTTTTCAACAGGGTGACCAGATAAATGAAACCTGCAAAAAATGCGGCACGATCAAGGGCATATAGGATACTTTCTGTGCCATTGACCTTGGTGAACAGGCCAAGGGCCATCAGCACGGCCAAGACGGCCAGCGCCCATTCCCGAAAGGTAAAGAACCGCATTAAAAGCGGGATCAACGCCAGAAAGGCGACGCGCGCGAGGCTGCCAAAAGCGGCGTTTCCTGCATAAATTCGCGCCAGCTCAGCCAGTGCCAGCGTGATCATACAAAGGGCAATGGCAAAAACCAGCCACGATTGGCGCGGTGTTTTTACTGGCATTTCCATTACGTTGCCCGCCAGTTTAGGGTAACAGCCAAATACCGCGTAACCGCATTGATCGGACCCATCCCATGACGCCCCTTACCATGACATTGAACCACCGAACTGTGGCCCAAAACGCCCCCATTGAATTGGGTGCGGGCTGTCATGCGATCCGCGTTTTGCAGGGCACATTGCAGACATCGACACAAACGATTGCGACAGGTGAAGGTGCCTATGCCACGGCGGGCGAGCACCTGTCTGGTGCAGCGGAATTTTTGCAGTTTACCCTGTGTAAAGAAGCCGCGCCAAAGGCCAATTTGATGGTCGAGGAATTTCAGTTTGAGGCCACCAAAGCGATATTGCGGCTGGATCAGGTTAGTTTTCCACCCGGCGCCATCGCCTATCGCCACATTCACGCAGGCCCCGGCATACGTTGTTTGATCGCGGGGGAATTGACGATCCATGCCGACCATCATGTTGAGAAGATGACACCATTCAATCCGTGGTTTGAGGCGGCAAACAGCCCGGTGAAAGCGGTGGCCTCGGCGGGGCAGGAAACCAGTTTTGTGCGGGCGATTTTGTTGCCCGTTTCCTATGCTGGTAAGCCGACGATCACCTATTTGAATGCCGAGGATGAAGCGAAGCCAAGGTTGCAATCAAACCACCGTTTCTTTGACCAAATGCTGGATTTACAAACCCTTTAATGATCCTTGTCAGACAGGCTGGAATTTTGCCAACTGGGGTCAGGCTGTGCCGGTTCTGACGCCAAGCCTGCGGATTTTATCGCCATAATGGCGCAATATTCATCCTTTTCCGAGGTGTCGCCGCTGATTCCTACGGCGCCAATGGTGAACCCGGCGGAATCCTCGATCAGCACGCCGCCCGGAACGGGCACAAACCGCCCCTGCGAGGCGGCGGCCAAAGCGTTGACAAAGGTTGGGCGTGCAGACAGGCGATCACGGATCAGGCGGCTGGAAATGCCCATGCCAAGCGCGCCCCACGCTTTGCCCATCGCGATGTCAAAACGCAAAATACCAGAACCGTCTTCGCATTTTGTGGCAATGATTTTACCGCCCGCATCCAGCACGACAATTGTTAATGGCAGCAAATTCGCCTCGCGCCCACAGGCCAGTGCCGCATCGACGATATGGGTGGCATCGGCTAGTTTTAGCGTGGGCTTGAGTTTCACGAGAAATACTCCATTTCGGACCTACCCGCGCATCAGATCGGGCAACCATGTGACGATTTCAGGATAGGCCAGCAACAGCGCGATGGTGATCACATCGGCGATGAAAAACAACGCGATGCCGCGAAACACTTGCGTCAGTGAAATGTCGGGCCGCACGCCATTCACCACAAAACAATTCAGGCCAATGGGGGGGGTGATCAGGCAGACTTCGGCCATTTTAACAACGATGATGCCAAACCAGATGCTGTCAAACCCCAGCGCCATAACGGCCGGATAAACCACCGGAAGTGTCAGCAGCAACATGCCAATGGCATCCATGAACATGCCCAAAACGGAATACCCGATCAGGATGAAAATCATGATCACCATGGGCGAGGCGTCCAGACTGACGATCCACAGGGTGAACGCCTCGGGCAGGCCGGAAAATCCGAGGAACCGAACGAAGATCAACACACCCCAGATCAAGGAAAAAATCATCGCCGTCAGTTTGGCGGATTCCATCAGCGCGTCTTTGATTGTTTTCAGCCGCGTGCCGCGCAGCAAGGCCATGCCAAAGACCACGGTGGCACCCAAAGCGCCGGCCTCGGTTGGGGTTGCCCAGCCGTTGTAAATTGCCGACATGATGATCGCGACCACCAGAAATATCGGGGAAATACCGGGCAGGGAATAGACGCGCTCTTTCCAAGTATAACCCTTAACGGCGGGTGCATCACCGGGTTTGAACAAGGCCCAGACAATGATGATCCCGGCATAGATCAGCGCCGAAACGGCACCGGGCAGGAACCCGGCAAGCAGCAATTCGCCGACGGATTCTTCCACAATGATCGCGTAAATAACCAAAATCGCCGAGGGCGGGATCAATGACGCCAACGTGCCGCCCGCGGCGACAACACCGGCGGCGAGCTTTTTGTCATAGCCATAGCGCAACATTTCCGGGATCGCGACGCGGGAAAAGACGGCCGCCGTGGCGGTCGAGGCACCGGAAACCGCCGCAAACCCTGCGGTGGCAAAAACCGTGGCAACCGCAAGGCCGCCGGGCACCCAGCCCACCCATTTTCGGGCCGCATCAAACAGTTGCTGGGTCATGCCCGCATGGAACGCAATAAACCCGATGAAAATAAACATCGGTAAAACGCTGAGCGCATAAGTTGACGATTTGGAATGGGGAATGGTGCCGATGATGCCCGCAGCAGGGCCCCAGCCCAATAGTTCCACCAAGCCAAACAGGCCCACGGTGGCGGCGGCAAAAACCACGCGAACACCAAGAAATACAAGGACAAGCAAAAAGCCCAACCCAATCAAACCAACCAAAAACGGGTCGCTAAATCCAATGCCGATAATCATTCTGTATCTCGATTTTTTTGTGTTGTTTCGGGCAAATCATCACCAAAGGTTTCGTGAATTTCTTCGCGGGCATGTTCGGCGGCACTTTGGATAATGGTGACGCCAACAGGCGGCAGGCTTGGGTCAATGAACATGCGGACCGACCCGACAAGCTGGATCGTCAGCCGAACAAACCAAAAGGCGAAGGCCACGGGCACCAGCAATTTTGAAGGCCAGACCGGAAATTCCGCATCAATCGTGGTGTCGCCCAGTTGGTAGGATCGCAAAAAATGCCCCCAGCCGTACCAGATCAGCACGCCGATGATAAAAAGCGCAACCAGCGTGCCGAAGATTTCAAACGTCCATAATTGGCGACCTTTGAAGCGGCCAATCAGGATTTCCATGCGGATATGCGCGCCAAGACGTTGGCAATAGGCCGCGCCCAGAAACGCCATACTGGCCATCGAGAGTTCGACCAAATCAATGTAGCCTGCGATGGGTGAATTAAATACCGTGCGAAACAGAATTTGCGCGCTGCCCAATAGCATCAGCGCAAAAATGGCGAAGGCCGCCACCATGTTAATGCTGTCCTCAAACGGGCGCATCATGCGATCTGCGGTGCTTAGAAAACCGGCAGAATTGGGATCAGTTTCAGGTTTGGACATATCTTTCGATCCCCATTTTTTGGCGATTTTTAGCCAAAGGCAATTCTGAAAGGCGCGCACGCCTTTCAGGTTTTCACAAGTGATTTATTGGTTTTTTGCTTCTTCTGCGTAAGTCCAGATCGCATCAAAAACACCTTGTGCGTCGAACTTATCTTGGTTGTCAGCGATCCAAGCATCCCAAACCGGCTTGCCCGCGACTTCTTTGAAACTGGCAAGTTGCTCTTCTGAATAGACGATTTTTGTCATCGTTTTTTCAAATTCAGGCAGGTTTATTGCGTCCTGCTCTGCATAGGCGGCTTGTTCCAGATCCATCACCAAATCGCGATTATCCATCAGGAATTGCTGATATTGTGGCGGCAGTGATTCATAGGCGGTTTTGTTGAAAACCCACCCGCATTCGGAGGTGCCTGGCGCCAAATTGCTGGTGTACCAATCGGCCTCTTCGCTGATTTTAAAGGATACGTGCGCATAGGTGTAAGGGAATGCGGCGGCATCCAGCGCGCCACGTTGAAACGCGGTCGATGTTTCACCTGCGGGCAGTGTTTGCTTGACGGCGCCCAGTTTTTCCATCGCCGAACCAAGGCCCCCACCGGCGCGAACGCGTTTGCCGTTCCAGCCTTCCAGGGTTGTTGGTGCCTCGCCTTTGCCCAAGATTTCATATTGCGGCAACAGGCCAGAAACATAGGGAATCGCATTCCATTTTTCCATATCGGCGACAATTGCGGGGTGTTCCATCATTTTGGAGCGAACGTATTTGTCGACAGCCGGATCACCCAGCGGCAAGAATGGCAGTGAAAACACCATCCATGCAGGGTTTTTACCCGGATGATAGAAGTTGCAGATTGCCGCACCTTCAAATGCATTCAATTTCAGGCCGTCAAGATTTTCGCGGTTGCTTGAAAGTTGCGCACCGTAGAAAATTTTGATTTGGAATTTGCCATCAGTTTCCGCCGCAGCGCGGGCGGCCAGTTCTTCCATGCCAGCAGACAAGGCGCGTGGATTTCCCCACATGGAAATTTTCCAAAAAACGCTGGGCCCATCGATCGTGCTGGCCGCCTGAAGCGTCGTTGGAATTGCGAGACTGGCGCAAGTTGCTGCAAGAACAAATGCGGACGTCATTTTTCTTAACTTCATTTTAATCCTCCCATGCCGAATTCCGGCAATCACCACAATTTGTTTGCGGTTGTTGATACCGAATTAGGTAGCGGTGATACTATCCGCACAAAAATAAAAATCAACTATTTTTAATTTTTATTCATTTTATCGATTTTTTGGAATGGGCATCCCTTGAGTATTCGCCGAAAATCGCCCTAGGCGCAATAGGGTGCATCACTTGCCCATCGATGTTGGGGTTTGGGGGCGGTACTGGCAAGGTGGTCACGGGCATCATCCCAAGTGGTTTTCCACTTTTGCCAATCCGTCAGTTCACGCGATGGGTCGGCGCGGGATCTGGCGATAAATTCGGGGAATTGGCCGCGCCCGGTGGGTTGCCCGGTCACATTATAGCGCAAATCAAAGGACCAGCGAAAAACATCGGATGTGTTTGGCAACGAGGCATGCGGCGTGAAGGGGTTGAAAATCACGGCCCCACCGGCCTTTACCGGCGCGGATATCGCATCGACAACTGGGATAAACTGATCGGCAATGCCAACCTGTGATTTGGTGCAATGCGGCAGCAGGTCGGATCGTTTGCCCGGCGCGACCTGCAAACAGCCGTGTTCAATATCTGCGTCGGTGATCGCCAGCCAGACAGTGACCATTTTGGTATTGTCGGCCTCCTCCAATGTTACCCCCATATCCTGATGCCAATCGGTGGTGGTGATGTGGGCGCGCGCCTCGGTTTGCGGCAGGGCGCGGGCAGGGGGTTTGATTCGCACATGCTGGATCGGATTTGAGGTAATTTCCGGCCCGATCAATTGTTCAACGACATCCAAAATGCGCGGGTTTGTCGCCAACCCGAATACCGCAGGCCCGATGTGCATCGGTGTATCGCTTGCGATTCCGTGATGGGGCAAACTGATATCGAAGGGTTGATACCACTCGAAATCACCCTTGTAACATTGTTCAAGTTTGTCCCAAAACGACAGGTCATCAGGGGGAAGTGCCACCAAGCCTTGATCAAACCAGCCCCGATAAAGTCGATCCATCAGGGTGGAATATTCCTGCTTGATCGCCGCAATATCGGCGGGATCAAGCAGGTTTTCCACTGTCAAAAAACCTTGTCGATCAAATCGCTCGAGTTGGTTTTCCGTCAGCATTTTATTACCCCCTTAAGGCAGCAAAAGTTCAACGATTGGTGGCCAGATCAAAATCACCGACAGCGCCAAAATTTGAATGCCGATAAAGGGCAAAAATCCGCGGAAAATGTCGGTCAGCGAAATATGCGGCGGGGCCACAGATTTCAGATAAAAGGCAGCGGGTCCAAAGGGTGGCGACAGGAACGAAACCTGCATGTTCATCGTGAACAGCACGCCGAACCAGACCGCGACATATTTTGGCTGCAACTGCCCAAGCAGGCCGATTTCCTCGATCGGCAGCTTTTTGACGATCGGCAGGAACACCGGAATGATCAACAACACGATGCCCACCCAATCCATAAACGCACCCATGAACAACAGAATCGCCATCATCGTCAGCAGCACAAACATCGTTGGCATTTCACTACCGACAATCAGGTTGGCGATATAGTTTGGGCCGCCTGCCAATGTGTAAGCCCCGGCCAAGCCTGCCGCGCCAATGGTGACCCAGATGATCGTACCTGTTGACCGCAGGGTGCGCATGACCGCATCCCAAATCAGGGCGACTGACGCTTCGCCGCGCGCCACGGCAATGACCAATACGGCAAAGGCACCCATGCCGGCCGCCTCGGTGATGCCCGAGATGCCGCCGTAAATCGACCCCAAAACAACGCCAATAACGGTGAAGGGCGGCACAAGGCCGCGCCCATGTTCCCAGCCCTTGGCCGATTTTTCGCGCCCAAAAACAAACAGCGCCAGAACGATGCCCAGAATGGCCGCGCCGAATAGATAGGGCAGATGATAAATCATACCGAGGAAAATTCGTTCAACATTGTCTTCCACAACGATCACATTCTGTCCGGTGACGGTGAAAAACAACGCCCGTACCAACATAATGGTCGCGAACCCGGCCAAAAGGATCGACATGAAACCGCCGAACATGCCCCATTTTACCGGCCCGGGAGGGTCGTCTGATTTGGGTTCTGGCAAGGGTGCCAGTGACGGATTAATTTGCGTGCGCACCACGATGTAGATGATGATCATCGAGGCAAGCATGAAACCCGGCACAAACGCGCCGGTGAACAGGGCCTTGATCGATGTTTCCGTGATCAACCCGTAAATGATCAAAACAATCGAGGGCGGGATCATCGTGCCAAGCGAGCCCGAGGCACAGATCGTGCCGATGGCAAGGTTCTGGTTATAGCCAAGCCGCAACATCTGCGGCAGTGCAATCAGACCCAACAAAACAACCTCGCCGCCAATGATGCCCGACATCGCGGCCATGATAACCGCCATGATCGAGGTCACGATGGCGATCCCGCCACGCACGCGGCTAAGCCAGAAATCAAGGCTGTCATACATTTGCTTGGCAATGCCGGAACGTTCCAAAAGTGCCGCCATAAAGATAAACAGCGGCACGGATATAAGCACATATTCCGTCATCAGATCGAATATTTTCTGGGTCAGAATATACAGGGGGCCGGTGCCGGGCCTGCCGGTCAAAAGGCCATCACCAAAACTGAGCGGGTTGCTTAGAAGCGTGGGTTCAAATTTCATGATCATGACGACAAGCGCCAAAAAGGCCGAGGCAAAACCCAAGGGCATGCCAATCGCCAACAGGGTTATCAGCCCAAGTACAAGTACCAGTGATATTGTGCCAATATCCATTATTTTTCTCCTATGGCGCGCTTGATCGCCGCCAGTTCTTCTGCGTCCACATCATCCGCGGCGGTGTGAATTGTCGGTTCTGCATTCCAATCACAAATCAGGTTTGAAACGGCCTGCAAGGCGATCAACACCGCAACGATCAGGATCGTCGGCTGGATGGTCGCCGGAATGGGCGGATCAAAGGCGGTGCCGAACATTTCCCAATTGTAAAATTTGTTGATGAACACCTGTTTGTAGCTGCCAAAAACAAGGAAAAACGCAAAAATGACGATCAGCGCAGTCCAGACCGTATCGAAAACCCGCTGTAACCAGCGCGGCACCGCATCATAAAGCAGAAAAATGCGAATGTGACAGCGTTGTTGCATGGCATAAAGGCCGGAACACAGGAAAACAAAACCGGCGATCCACAGGGTCAGCTCGTTTGCCCATTTGGTCGGCGCCTCCAACACATAGCGCACAAATACTTCGTACAGCATCACCACCGTCATCGAGGCAATCAGGATCATCGTCACACGACCGATAAAGATCGAGAACCGGTCGACGCGACGCCAATCCTGAAATTCCATCGGCGCAATGCGCAAAGTCCGGATGCCAAGAACCGCAAAAACCGGAATTAAAACCAGCGCCAACCAATCGATCGGGTCGGCAAAGCCGCCAAACAAACCGGGCATATTCGGCGTCACGTCTTTGCTGACGTGAATCGCGCTGACCTGGGCAAACATCGATTGGTTCTCATGGGGCGCAAAATCAAGGATATAGGCGGGCAAATGCCAAACAGCCCAACCCATCGCGATCATGAAAGCGCTGGGCCAGATCCATTCCCAAAAACTGCCGGTTTCGTCGGTCATTTTAAGTCTCCATTACGCTGCTTTATAGTGTTCGAGCATACCCCGATCAGGTTCTACCCCCAAACCGGGGCCGGTTGGGATCGGCACGCGACCCCCGTTGTTTTTGACAGTTGCTTGAATATTCAAGGGCTGGGCCAACAGATCATCACGAAAGGCATTGTGGGTCGTGTCAAATTCCAGCATCGGCTCCCAGGGATGCAATCCACCCGGCAATGGCGGCATCGAGGCCAGAAGATGCAGGTTCGTGGTCACCGCAATGGCCGATCCCCAAACATGGTTGATCACGGGGGTGAAATGCGCGTGGCACAAGGCCAGCACCCGTTGATATTCGGAAATCCCGCCAAGGGCACAAACCTCGGGTTGGGCGATATCCAGCCCGCGATTTTCAAGGATTTGACGCCAGCCCCAGCGGTTAAATTCGGCCTCGCCGCCGGAAATATTGACTTTAAGACTCGAACGCAGTTCGCGGTATCCGTCGTGATCCTCTGGCGCGATGGGTTCTTCAAACCAATAGGCGTCAAGGTCCTCAAGCGCGCGGCCAACATTGAAGGCGTCAGGCGTCGTGTAACAATGGTTGGCGTCCACCATGAAGGGGAAATCATCCCCAATGCCGCGGCGCACCGCCTCGGCCAGTTTGATGTCGTCTTTTGGCCCAAGGCCAACTTTCATCTTGGTGGCGGCAAACCCCATATCCTTGATCACGGCGGCTTCATCCTCAAACCGTGAAATCAGGCTTGCAACCGGTTCAGGGCGCAACATCATGCCGTAACCATAGACCGGCACATCGGTGCGATGCGCCCCGCCAAGCAAGGCGTAAATCGGCAGGTTTGAAACTTTGCCGGCAATATCCCACAGGGCGATATCGACACCCGACAGCGATTGCATCGGCATGCCTTTTTGTCCGTGGTCTCGCAGAAGGTTATATACCTTGTGCCAAATCACGTCCCGATCCATCGGGTTCATGCCCAAAACCATGGGCTGAATAACTTGTTCTACGATTGTCTTATTGGCCCGCGCCACGTTTCCCGGCCCGAAACATTCACCCCAACCGGTGATGCCTTCATCCGTGATAACCTCGACCAGATGTGCCGAACGTTTCGCATAATATTGCTGCGAATACCCCAGCGGTTCAGGCAGGTCATATTCAAGGACGTGGCTTTTGATTTCGACAATTTTCATCAGAATTCAGGTGGCCTTTGTGAAAGATACGACGGGACCCAAAAGCCCCGTCGCAAGAAAGGTTCCAGACAGAACCCTTATTCCATCGCGCCAATACCGCGCAGGAAGTCGAGGTGACTTGCCAACAGCTCTTTGGCTTCTGGTGTTGTCGCAAAATCCACCCAAGCGGCTTGAACCGCACTACGATATTTGCCCAGCTCTTCTGGGGACCATTCGTACATGTTCAGACCATCAGCCGCCAGTTTGACCGAGTTTTTGGCGTTTTCAACTTCGTTGATCGATGTGTTTTTCAACGCCAACGCTTGCATGCCAACCTTCAGGATTGCTTGGTGCGCGGATGGCATTGCGTCCCAAACGGCCTTGTTACAGGCAAGGTGGTCGGCTGGCATCGAGTGGAACCCGGGATAGTTGGTGTGTTTACCGATGTCATACAGACCCAGACCGATGTTGTTGGTCAGGTTTGCCGCATCCGCACCATCGATGATGCCGGTTTCAAGCGCTGTAAAGATTTCGTTGAAATCCATCACGATGGGTGACGCACCAAGGTTTTCAAAGATGTTGGTGATCATGCCAGGAGGCGAACGGAATTTCCAGTTTTTGAAATCGTCAACGCCGCGAATTGGGCGTGTGGATACCAGCGATTCAGGACCAGGGATCCACCAGCCAACAAATTCCATGCCATATTGGTTGTAAAGTTTGTTCAACTGGTCATAACCGCCACCGTGCAGCAACCAAGCCATCTGTTGATAAGGATTGGCATAGCCGCCGTTCAAATCACCCGCAAATTGAAACGCAGGGTTTTTACCGGTTTGATACGCACCACCGGTCATGTCACAGTCAAGAATGCCTGTGGCTGCCGCGTCAAATGTTTCTGCCGACTTCACAACCGAAGACGAATAAAACATTTCAATTTGAATATCGCCGCCGGACATTGCCTCGACGTCTTTGATAAATTCACCAGCCATTTTACCCGACAGGGTTTCTTGGCTGAAGTGGGTTTGAATACGCAAGTTCGTGGTTTGAGCGTTGGCAACAGTAGCCACGCCCAGTGAAAGTGCTGCGGCAGATGCCGCAAGGGTTAGTTTTCTAGTCAGACTCATAGTTTCCTCCCAAAGTCTGTTGGACGTCAGGTCCGAATTATTGGCTTTGTGCCCTTTATTCGGCCTTCCGCGGTTTTAGCGGCACAAGTGCCACCGGCTTGTATTAGGGTCAAAATTACCGACCCATCCAACCGCCATCGACGGTCAAGATCTCTCCGTTCACATAGTTTGACGCATTTGAGGCCAGAAAAATCGCGGGCCCCGCAAAATCATCTGGCGTGCCCCATCGGCCCGCTGGAATCCGCTCCAGGATCGATTTGGAACGGTCCGCATCATCCTGCAACGCTTGGGTGTTGTCCGTGGCGATATAACCGGGCGCAATGGCGTTTACGTTCACGCCCTTACCGGCCCATTCGTTGGCCAGCGCCTTGGTCAATTGCCCGATACCACCCTTGGAGGCCGCATAACCGGGCACGGTGATGCCGCCCTGAAAGGTCAACAACGACGCGGTAAAAATGATTTTACCCGATCCACGTGCGATCATGCCTTTGCCAATTTCACGGCTTAGGATGAATTGTGCCGACAGATTTACATCGATCACCTTGTCCCAATATTCATCGGGGTGTTCAGCGGCGGGTTTGCGCATGATCGTTCCGGCATTATTCACCAGAATGTCCGGTGCAATGCCGTCAGTTGCCAGTTGTGCAATCAAGTGGCCAAGGGCGGCGCGGTCGCTGAAATCACAGGCATAGCCTTTGAATTTCCGGCCCATCGCCGTGACGGCCTGTTCCACATCGCTGCCGGGGGCCAGCGTGGCACTGACGCCAATAATATCGGCCCCGGCCGAGGCCAGCGCTTCGGCAATTCCGCGCCCGATGCCGCGTTTAGCCCCTGTCACCAGTGCGGTTTTTCCGGTCAGATTGAAAATTTCAAGGCTCATGCGTCTGCCCCTACTTTGATCAGGCTTTTCAATGCGGTTGGTGAATTGTCCAAATCCTCAAACGCCTGTTGAATATCCGCCAATGCGGCAACGTTGGTGATGACCGTATCGGCATCAACCCCGCCCGTGGCGATGATGCCGATGGCTTTTTCATAGTCCACTGGTTCATAAACCCGCGCGCCCAGCAATTTCAGTTCGCGCCAAAAGAACTGGAACAAATCGATTTGGGGTTTCTGTGCGTGGATCGCCACCATCACGATGCGCGCGCGCGTGGCGGCCACCGCCGTCATCGCGTCAACACCGGGTTGGGTGCCGGATACTTCAAACACAACGTCGGCCCCTTTTTCGGCAGTGATGGTATTGATCTCGGCCTTTAGATCCACTTCAATGGGGTTTACGGTTTTAAAGCCCAGCTTTTGTGCGATGGCCAAGCGGTTTGGGTTCACCTCGGAAATCACGACTTTGCCGCCCGCATCCCGCGCCACCATCGCCACCAGAATGCCAATCGGGCCACCACCGATCACCACAACATCTTCGCCCTTTTGCAATGCCGACAGACGCACATCGTGACAGGCCACTGCCACGGGTTCGATCAGTGCGGCGTGATCCAGACGCAGATCATCAGGCAGTACATGCAGCGTATGCGCCGGTACCGTCCAGATTTCCTGCATCGCACCGTCCGTATCCAGCCCCAAAAATTTCAACCGATGGCAAACATGAAAGTGACCCGCATCACAGGCCGGACAATCACCACAGTGATCCAGTGGCCGCACGACGACCTTTTGGCCCTTGCTGACGTTTGTGACGTTGTCACCGATCGCCGCAACCGTGCCAGACATTTCATGGCCGATCACCCGGTTCAACCCAACGCGGGCATCCATATTGCCATGAAACACGTGCATATCCGTGCCGCATATGCCGCAATAGGCCACCCGAATGGCGACCTCTCCGGCCTTGGGTGGCCGGGCCTGCGTTTGTTCCACCGAGAAACTTTTGTTGCCGCGATAAAATGCCGCCGATATTTTAGAATCTGTCATCAAATTTAAAGTCCCTGATGTGCATTAGTCAGTTTGTCCCAATCAAAGTCAACGCCAACGCCCGGCGCGTTTGGTGCAACAGCGAGGTGATCTTCAATGACAAGGGGACGATGTGTATAGGTATCGATTGGAAAAGAGTGTACCTCCAGCCAACCGGAATTTGTTTGCGCCGACATCAGGCTGACGTGCAGTTCCTGCATGCCGTGGCTGCAAATCGGCAGACCGTGTTGGCGCGACAGTTCAGCCACTTGCAGCCAGCCGGTAATGCCACCGCAATTTGAGGCATCGGGTTGAATATAGGCCAGTTTTGCCTCGGCAAACGCATATTCAAATTCAAAGATCGTATGCAGGTTTTCCCCCATCGCCAAAGGCATGCCCGTGGCATCGCTGATCCGGCCAAACCCGATATAGTCGTCAGGAATTGTGGGTTCTTCAAACCACAGCAAATCATAGGGTTTGAACGCCTGCGCCGCCGAAATCGCCTGATCCACCGTCATGGCGAAATTTGCGTCAACCATGAAAGCCACATCAGGGCCGATCAGGTCGCGCACGGCTTTGATGCGTTCAATATCTTGCGCCAGCGTCGGCTGCCCGATTTTGATCTTTATGCCGTTGTGGCCACGTGCCAGATAGCCACGGATTGAATCCAGCAACTTTGGCAGCGGAAAATTCAGATCGATCCCGCCCGCATAAGCCTTGCAGCGATCAGACGCGCCACCCGCCATTTTCCACAGCGGCAAGCCCCGTTCTTTGCCACGAATATCCCACAACGCGATGTCCACCGCCGAAATCGCAAAGCTGGCAATACCGCCGCGCGCCACATAGTGAACATGCCAGTGCATGGCCTGATAAAGCGCCTCGATGTCAGTGGCGGATTGCCCGACCAGAAACGGCGCAAGATCATGGTTAACCATTGCCAGAATTGCGTGCCCGCCTTTGCCGCCGGTATAGGTATACCCGGTGCCCGCAAGCCCGTTTTCCAGCGTGA
>Ga0316204_10003251_pt1 | contig 33268 bp, 32 predicted proteins | sample 6monrhotite_MG_2_FD_205661 | JGI IMG/M metagenome (GOLD analysis project Ga0316204, IMG submission 205661) | Microbial mat bacterial communities from mineral coupon in-situ incubated in ocean water Damariscotta River, Maine, United States -... | ecosystem: Environmental > Aquatic > Marine >... | reverse complement strand
TGCGTAGCAGTTCATTTAAAAAAGGAACCTGCATCGCTTGTTGCTTAATCATGTCCAGAATCGGCTCATCCAGATAGCGTGTACCAATGCGGTAATCACCAGAAAAATGAAACCACTGACTATCCCTCAACATGGTAGATAGATAAGTTTTACCTACACCTGACATACCTAATAAGGTGACCTTTTTATTTTGCCAGGCCCGAAATTCTTCAATCGTGAACTTCACTTAGTTCTCTCCGCTACATGAGTTTTGCTTAACAGGCTAGTTTATACCGAAAAGGCTACAAATGATAAATGGTATTTTACCTTTATCGTTAGCCCTATTGTAGGAGTAGTAGCTAATCGTTCAATACATATTACATATTTCAAATAACGAGATTAGTCAGCATCAACGAATATCCAGATAGGGGATAGTGATACTTTAATTACAAGGAGACCTGTATACGATATTACGATGAGTGATAAGTTGTATATTGCGATTAAAATAGAGATAGAGATAGAGACGACAAACAGTGATTCTTTCTAATATTGTCTTTTAGTCATGCAGTAAATCTACTCGGTACAGGGCATTGCCATTTTTTGTATCAATGCCCTGTATTATCTAGCTGAACCTTAGTGACCCGCACTTCCTACAACAGCACTAGGGTCTACTTCATATAAAGCCGGTAGTGAATGAGCTATACCCTTATGGCAATTGATACAGGTTTTGCCTTCCTCTAAGCCTATACTGTGGCTAGTTACCGCACGACGTTGCTGTTCAACAAAATCCATAGATTCATAGTCATGGCAATTACGACATTCTCTTGAATCTGTTTTCTCCATTGAGCGCCATACATTTTGCGCCAGCTTTAGACGTTTTTCTTCAAACTTTTCAGCTGTATCAATTGTACCCAAAGCCTTATGCAACAGCTCGTTACTAGCCTGAACTTTACGTACCATCTTATGTATCCAGGGCTTTGGAACATGACAGTCAGGGCATGTAGCTCTCACACCCGTTCTATTTGAATAATGCACCGTATCTTTGTATTCCTGGTACACATTGTCTTTCATTTCATGACAACTAATACAAAAGGCTTCTGTATTTGTCGCTTCCATCGCGGTATTAAAACCACCCCAGAAAATAATACCTGAAACAAAACCAGCCACTAGTAAGCTACCTAAGGTTGCTGTACTCGGTTTGCGCATTTTCTTAATTAAGGATTTTATATTCATAATGTATATCCTTTATATTTATTGAAGAGCTGAAACAGGCTTAAATGAATTTTCCACCAGTGGTTTAGCATCTACCTGTGGCACATGGCACTGCGTACAGAAATAGCGTCTGGGAGATATATTTGAAAGCGCCTCACCATCACGTCCAGAAAAATGTGTTTGTGAAACTTTCGTTGCACCAGACTTCGTATAATTTGCCCAACTATGACAAGTTAGACACTTATTAAATTTTAAATTTATTTTGTAACCTTTAATTTTATGAGGAATCAGTGGTGGCTGTTGAAGATAGTCACGTACAATAACCCCATTATCATTAACATTTCTCTTTACTTCTACTGCGTTCGAAGGCGCATCAATGTCAGTTCCACCACGTAATGACTTTACTTGCTCAGCCACTGTAATTGTTGAAGTAAAAACGGATGCCCCCATTAAAACTAGCCCTGCTAAAATTGAATATTTCATAATAGAACCTCACCTTTGAAGTTTAAATGTATTGTTTTAATTATTAAGTTAATCATTCTTATTTTCTTAAACTAAAATTTTGCCGAACGTGTTCCAAGCGAAAAAACATCTTCAGAACAAACGTCGATGCAACGACCGCAATTTGTACAGTTACCCGCCAATATCACTGGGTTTAAATTATCTGTTTTTTTCAACACAGGTTTAATAACCTGTGGCTCCGGGCAAACTACATAGCAATCCATACAGTCATTACAAGCATCTTTATTTAGAGCATTCACACGAATAAAGCTAAGTCGTCCGAGTAAACTATAAAAAGCACCCATTGGGCAAAATCGTCCACACCATGCACGGCGACTGATAAAGGCATCAATAATAAAAATTGCCAACACAATCACCCAGGACAAACCCATCGTAAATACTAGCTCCCGTTGTAACATGGTTACAGGATTTACTAATTCCCAAACCATAATCCCACTAATAACTGTAACTACAAGAATCGCTACCAATAATGCATAACGATTATTTTTAGAAAAATGCACTGGTGACTTAATATTTAGTTTTCTATAAAACCAGTCCGCAATATCCGTCACGATATTGATTGGGCAAACCCATGAACAATAGACTCGACCACCAACAATCACATAAAAACCAAAAACAATCAGTGCACCAACGACAGCCGTCGTTTCAACAACATGCCCACTTAATACGGATTGAAGAAAAACAAATGGGTCAGTTAAGGAAAGTACATTAAGCGTTAGACTCGATGACATATTACCTTTAACGATCCAGGTACCAAAAATAGGCCCTATCAGAAACAAAGACAATATAGATAATTGGCTAAAGCGCCTTAGCAATAACCACTTATGAGCAAGCAGCCAGCCCTTCTTTTGCACTGCCTCCAGTCCGGGTACTTTTATTGAAGTTGCAGAAACAGTCATTTATTTAACTCCCTCATTCAAGCGATCGATTGCGCTCTTAGTAAATGGAGTATCATTAATATCTCTGCTATTATTTTCAGGCGGTGAAATTAATCCTTCACCTTCATAGTCATAACTTGTACCTTCAGGTAGATTATATTGATGAGGAGTATCAGGCGTTACCAGACTCTCACCTGCTTTGTGTTTTTCTTGCCAGCCTAATCTGTAATGGTGACCTAACTCACCTTTAGCTAATTTTGTAGGCAAAACTTTAATAGCAGCTTCTTCTAAAATGCAGGCATGCTCGCATTTTCCACAACCGGTACAAGCATCAGAATGTACTACTGGTACAATTAACGCATGCTTACCTGTCCGTTGATTATGTGTACGATTTAAACTGATCGCTTTATTTGCCAATGGACAAACATTAAAACAAACTTCACAACGTAAACCCTGAAACGCAATACAAGCTTCCTGATCAATAAGTACCGCAAGTCCCATTCGTGCATCATCAATATTTTGTAATGCAGGATCTAGTGCACCCGTTGGGCAAGCCTTTACACAGGGAACATCTTCACACATTTCACAGGGAATTTTTCGTGCATCAAAGTAAGGCGTACCTAAAGCTACATCATCACCTAAGCTAGATAGCTTTAAAGTGTCATAGGGACAGTCACGAACGCATAATCCACAGCGTACACAGGCTGATAAGAAATTACTTTCATTAACAACACCCGGTGGACGGATAGATTGTGATGGCAAAGAAGTTGCCTGCCGTGAATACAGACCTAAACCAATTCCATACAAGGCAGCACCACCCGCAGCTCTGGAAATATTTTCCAGAAAGCGACGTCGACTTTGTAAAGTTTTATCGGTTGAAGATTTCACAGCAATCCATCCAGCCTTTTAAGACACTTTCTCAATTTTGATTGCACACTTCTTATAATCCGTCTCTTTTGATAACGGATCAGTAGCATCAAGTGTTACCTTATTGATTAAGCGCCCAGCATCAAACCAGGGAACGAATACTAAACCAACAGGTGGGCGATTACGTCCGCGAGTTTCAACCATGCATTCAACCTCGCCACGACGAGAAATGATCTTTGCTGTCATTCCGCGACGTAAGCCACGCTTCTTTGCATCATCCGGGTGCATAAATACAACCGCATCAGGAAAAGCTCGGTATAGTTCTGGAACACGACGTGTCATAGAACCTGAATGCCAATGCTCTAACACACGACCGGTTGATAACCATAAATCGTATTCTTTATCTGGGCTTTCCGCAGCTGCCTCATAAGGTGCAGTAATAATATTGGCTTTGCCATCTTTATTACCGTAGAAACGAATGCCTTCACCTTTTTTAACATAAGGGTCATAGCCTTCCGCATAACGCCATAAAGTTTCTTTACCATTTACTACCGGCCATCTTAGACCACGAGTTTTATGGTAAACATCAAATGGTGCCTGCTCATGACCTTTCTTAGGACCTTCCTGCTGGAAGCGACGGTACTCTTCGAACAAGCCTTTTTGTGCATAAAAACCAAAGGCTTCCATTTCATCATTGGCATATTTATTACCACGATCATCAGTAACTGTTTGTTTTTTGAATTGATCTACATAGCCATTTTCGAACAACACATTAAATAAAGTTTTACCTTTGTACTGTGGAGATTTTGCAAGTAAATCTGCAGGCCAAACATCTTCAATATCAAAGCGCTTTGCAAATTCCATTAACTGCCATAAATCAGACTTTGCTTCACCCGGTGCATTTACCTGTTGACGCCAGAACTGTGTACGACGTTCTGCATTACCATATGCGCCTTCTTTCTCTGTCCACATAGCAGTTGGCAAAATCAAATCAGATGCCATTGCTGTTACCGTAGGATAAGGATCAGATGTCACAATAAAATTATCTGGATTACGATAACCCGGCATTGTTTCTTCGTTTAAGTTAGCTGCTGCCTGAACATTGTTATTACACATTACCCAGTACACATTTAACTTACTATCTTTCAACATACGGTTTTGTAACACCGCATGGTAGCCAGGCTTCCCAGGGATAGTACCTTCAGGTAATTCCCAAATTTTTTCCGCAAGGTCGCGATGTGACTTTTTCTTAACTACATAGTCAGCAGGTAAACGATGAGAGAAGGTACCCACTTCACGTGCGGTACCACAAGCCGATGGCTGACCCGTTAACGAGAATGGACCATTGCCTGGTTGTGAAATTTTACCGGTTAATAGATGTACGTTATATATTAAGCCGTTCGCCCACACACCACGTGTATGTTGATTAAATCCCATAGTCCATAGGGAAGTTATTTTCTTCTTAGGATCCGCATATAGCTTAGCTAAACGTAATAAGTTTTCTTTAGGCACACCACTAACTTCATGCGCATAATCAAGCGTATAGCTTTCTATACTCTTTGCATATTCTTCAAATGTAATACTACTTAACTTACCACCCTTGCCTGTTTTCTTTTTCTCTAACTCATGCTCTGGGCGTAAGCCATAACCAATATCTGTTGGTGTTTTCTTGAAGTTTGTATGCTTATTAATAAAGTTTTCATCATATGCTTTATTTTGAACAATATAATTTGCAATATAATTTAAAATTGCCAAATCAGTTTGTGGTGTAAACACCATACCGTTATCGGCCAGGTCAAAACTGCGATGTATAAAAGTCGATAGTACGTGAACTTCACAACCTGGCTTAGTTAAACGTGTATCTGTAATACGTGTCCACAAAATGGGATGCATCTCTGACATATTAGAACCCCAAAGCACAAATGCATCGGCATGTTCCAGGTCATCATAACAACCCATAGGCTCATCAGAACCAAAAGCACGCATGAAACCACCTACAGCGGATGCCATGCAATGACGTGCATTGGGATCAATGTGATTAGAGCGGAAACCCGCTTTCATTAATTTAGACGCTGCATAACCTTCAAAGATAGTCCACTGACCTGAACCAAACATACCCACTGTTGATGTTAACTGGTCAGCAGGTTTTCCTGAGTTAGCAGCCATGTCGTTCTTCATGGCTTCTTTCCATTTAACCGCCATAATATCAAAGGCTTCGTCCCAGCTAACTTCTGTAAATTCGCCTTCTTTGTCATATTTTCCATTTGTTTTGCGTAACAAAGGTTTAGTTAAGCGATCTTTTCCATACATTATTTTTGATAGGAAATAACCTTTAATACAATTAAGGCCTTTGTTTACCGGTGCATCAGGATCACCCTGAGTAGCAACTATTTTGCCACTCTGTGTTCCTACTAGCACTGAGCAACCTGTGCCACAGAAACGGCATGGTGCTTTATCCCAGCGAATTTTATCGCTAGCTACTTCGGATGCCGCCAGTGTCTCTTTAATACCGGGTATAGTTATACCGGCCGCAGTTGCTGTTGCCGCTATTGCATTTGTTTTAACAAAGTCACGACGTGACATTTTTGATTGCTGGCTCATGCTGACATCCTCTCTTTACTAGTTTCTATTTCACTAGGCTTAATATTTTTAGGCTTTGCATTATTATTTTCTAATTCTTCTACATCTAAATCATTATCACTAAACTGATAGATCATTGCGGCCGAGAGCACACCGGGCACTTCATAAAACCCCATAATGCGATCGCCAACGGTTTTACGTCTATCATGTTCCACCGTCACCACGAGTCTTCCATTATCAGTAACAGCATGTACTTCAACACCATCCTGCTGCTCTAATAACTCTTTAACCTGCTCGACTTGATTGTTATGCGCATGTACTAACACACCACATATGTTGTATTCATCCACGTTACATTCACTCATGGTTTTTCCCCATTGCTGAATCTTTTAAAATTTTAATTGCACCTGCAGGACACACATGCACACATTCACCACAGCCATTACACGCTGTAGCATTTAGAATAACTTGAGTACGCCCCGCGATACCGGGCTTAAACTGTATAGCGGTTGATTCACATATTTCACCGCACGAACGACAAGCAATGCCACGCATTGAAAAACATTCGTTATTAATTTCCGCTGTTTGTAGCCATGCAGATTGTTGATTTGTTTGATCGATAAAAAGTACATCTTCAGGACAAGCGCGTACGCAGGCTTCGCAATAATCACAGCCCTGACGATTAAATGATATTTCGGGGAAACCACCACTGCCTTTCACAATTAAATGCGAGTGGCAAACATCGGCGCATTCATAGCAACGTGTACAGTTATCTGTAAACGCTAGCTCGTTAATAGACCAAGGTGGTCTAATTGCATTATCGCCTTTAAACTGCCCACGAAACAATTGACGACGGTTCATATTTTCTGTTTTCAATTTTTCCTCGCCTTTGAGGATTTATAATTATGTATTTTAAATACTTATTTAAGGCGAGTAGAACATAGAATAGACATCGCAAATTGATCTACATCAACTTGTTTATACGAACAGCTGCATTAGCAATAATTAATTGATATGGATCTATTTTTGAGAGAGCACGAATTACAACAGAGGGTATAAATGATTGTTTTTACTTATAGAGTCATTAATAAAAACACGAAGCAGCTAAGCTGCTCCACATAATCATTTTTCTTTAATGAAGCTTAATTTCAGGATCTACAGTTGAACGTAATGCATGCGCAATACTCAACATCGTTGTGCGATAAAAACCAAATAATGCTAACTGGTGTAATTTATATAACGACAAATAAACCATGCGCGCAAAAAAACCTTCCACATTGATGTTACCTGTTAAGTTGCCCATTAAATTACCAACCGTACTGTATTTACCTAAAGAAACGAGTGAACCATAGTCTTTATACTTAAATTCAGATATTGGTTTACCTTTAACTCTTGCACACATCGACTTAATTAATAGTGATGCTTGTTGATGAGCTGACTGAGCACGGGGTGGTACATAACTATTCATTTCTGGCCAGTCGCATTGCGCACAATCACCCATTGCAAATATATTCTCATCTTCCGTAGTTTGCAGCGTTTGCTTAACAACCAATTGATTTATACGATTTACTTCTAAACCATCAAGATCTTTTAAGAACTCTGGTGCCTTAATTCCCGCTGCCCATACTTTTATAGCAGCTGGAATTATACGGCCAGTGTGAGTAATTAGTTCGTTTTTATCAACTTTTACAACACGCTCATTAGTGATCACATCAATATTTAATTTATTCAGTTCAACATGTGCAGCCGCTGATAAAGCTGGTGGCAATCCAGATAGTATTCTATCCGCCGCCTCTACAATATGAATTTTGATTTGCGCGGGTTTAATTTGATCCAGACCATATGAGGTAAATAATCGAGACACCTTGTGTAGTTGTGCTGACAACTCAATCCCTGTAGCGCCGGCACCGGCAATCACCACATCAAGCTGACCAGGACCAAGCGGTTTATTTTGGGTATTGGCCTTAATGTATATTTCCATCAGGCGGTTTTGAAATGACTGCGCCTCACGTTTGGTATCTAGAAACATGCAGTGGTCTCGCACACCCTCAATGCCAAAATCGTTACTTACCGAACCCACTGACATCACCAAACTATCATAGCTAAACTGGCGCTCTGGAATAATTTCTTCACCCTCCGCATTATGCGTAGGTGCGACATAAATTGTTTGTTTCGCTCGGTCTATTTTATACATCCGCCCCAAGCGATATTCAAAATAGCTACTTCTTGCCTGCGCCATATACTCAACCTGATTCTCATAAGAATCAAAGGTGCCCGCAGCTACTTCATGCAATAACGGTTTCCAGATATGGGTACGGTTTAAATCCAGTAAAGTAATGCGTGCTTTCTTATGCTTACCTAATTTCTTGCCAAGGCCCGTAGCTAATTCGAGTCCACCAGCGCCACCGCCAACGATTACGATATGATGCAATTTTTTATCTGACATGAAGGTTTCAATTTAGTGTGTGATAGATATGAAGATTATAGTCTATTAGCATGTACTAATTAGGTTATTCTTATCATGGATTAACATATTTACTATCAACTCAGAAAGCGACCTCCACCTCCAAATAGACACTTCATGAATTCAAAACATTGCTGCTAAGCTACTGACACAAGAACCACCTCAGTATGTCTGGTTCCATAATCAAGAACCAGACAATTCAGCATTGCTTAAGCGACGCTACCAAAGGATTTATCAATAGTTCCAGCTGGCACATCTAAGCCTGCAAGTTTACAACCCTCTGCAACAGGCCCCGCTGGGATCATTTGATGTAAATATTTAATACCGCCCTGTGCATGAAATTTTTCTTCTAGCGCATCTTTTACCTGGCGTAATTTAGGGTGTTCAACTTTTTTGTAGTATTCCTGAAGAGCACCAACCAACTCCCAGTGTGAGTCAGTCATAGAGAAACCATCAGAACTAGCAACGACTTCAGCATCGTGAATTGACCAGCCCTGTGGTGCGTTTGGAAAAGATTCGATTGATACGTTCATGATAAGAGTCTCCCGTCATTTAAAAACAAAGAACACTCTATAAATGTAGCAGAATAAGACTGCTTTTATACGCCCAAAAGCAACTGTCTTAATAAAACAATTTTATTACCCTTACCAGGTAATAAAATTGAGCCATAAAGTTATTTTATTTGGTTAATAACTAAGGAAATTTTAGCATCAGAGAACACATTCACTGGTGACAACTCAACAAACAAATCACCTTCCTTCGCACCAGGCTGACCTGACTTACTAATCACCGCTGAAACTTTTACATTCTCAAATTTTGATAAACTCATTTGTGGCATCATTGCCATAGAGTCATCTAATGTCACCGTAACAGGCAAAGCACCCGCCGTTAATTTAACAGCTGCCAATGGCATTGGAGGTCCCTGCAAGGCTTTAGCAAAAACAAACAAAATGTCAGTCGGATTAACCTTATCTTTCAAGCTTGAATCTAAGTCAACCGTTACAATAATTTTAGCCTTTGACTCCGCAACCTGCGAAACAGTTGATTTAGGAATAGCTGCTTTTAATTCAGCCACCAAATCAGCACCTAACTGGCTTTCTGCCCCCTGTATTAACTGGCTTAGTTGACGCTGAGCTTCAGGCTCGGCATCTAGCATAGGATTCAATTTGTACCAGTAAGTTAGTGCCTGCTTAAAATTACCTTGCTGACTTTCTGCTGTGCCTGACATCCATAATACCGTAGGGCTATTCGGTGCAATTTGCATAATTTTATCAACAATTGGTTTTGCCTTACCGGTTAACTTACCACCTTCACTCATGGCCAATGCATCGGCATAACCCAATAACACCTGCACATCATCACCTACTAAGTCGGCTACTTTTTTATACGCTTCAGCAGACTTTTGATACTGCTGCGTACTCATATATGTTTTTGCCAGCATAAACCAACCATCTGGATTTTCAGGATCAGCAGCAAGTCGCTGCTCAAGCTTGGCTATCGCTTCTTCAATCGTCATTTTTGGACGACCATCATCACCCGCTGGTATTTCAACCGACTTAACTGCTACACCTGTCGCCGCATTAAAATCGCCCAACTGCGCATAAGTAAACACCGCAAGCCCAGGAATAAATAAGCCAACTAGAATAGCTGTAAGTTTGCTCTTAGGCGCAACGGGAGTAGTATCCGCATTCGGCAGATTAGACTGATTTGATAAATCGATTGCCAGTGTTGACTCCAGCTCATCATGCATTTGTTGATAAACTGCTTCTGTTATTTCACCTGCATCACGTTGAACCTTAAGCTCTTTAAGGCGATCTTTAGCGATTGCCACATTAAAGTCATCGTATTGATCTGTCATGGGTTCATTTTTGCGTAACAGAGCGGGCATCACAAATAGTAATGCTACAGCCACTAAAACTATTGCACTTAAAATAAAACTGGTCATAAAAATCTCAAAATTAAATTAGCTAAAGTAATTAAAACTATTTGTCATCAAGTAACGAATGCGCTTTTTTCTGGTCTTGTTCGCCAATGTCTGGCTTTTCATTTGACTGTCGGCGTATAAATGAAAAGACAATAAAAGCAGCAATTACAATAAATATGAGCGGGCCAAACCAAAGTAAAAAAGTAGATGATTTAACCGGTGGACGATATAAAACAAAATCACCATAACGTGCCACCATAAAATCAGCTATTTCAGCTTTAGTCTTACCTTCGCTCAGCATCTTGTATACTTTTGTGCGCATATCCACTGCAAGTTCTGCATTAGAATCAGAAAGACTCTGGTTTTGACACACCAGACAACGAAGCTCTAATACCAGGCTTGCGTAGTCTTCTTCCATTTGCGCATTTGCAAACTCTCTTGTCTCTATTTTTGCTTGCAAAGAAAAAGCAGAGACAAGAAAAGTCAGTATCATTACTATTTTAAAAGCTTTCATAACGTACCGTTATTTATCGCAGTTGATGATTGAGCAGGCTGAAAATGTTTTGCAAACTTTTCAAGCCAAACCGTTGGTGTTATCCCGCCCGCATGTTTTGCCACAACAATACCTTCAGCGTTAATTACAAACGTTTCCGGCGCACCATACACACCCCAGTCCATGGCTACACTACTGTCAGGATCAAACCCAATTTTCACAAATGGATTACCCATTCGATCGAGCATTTTTTTTGCTTCAGATGCATCATCACGCCAGTTAAGCCCAACGATAGGGATACCTTTTTTGCTTAGCTCGTTGAGGAATTTATGTTCACGCCAACACTCAGGGCACCAGGTACCCCATACATTAAATAACCAAACCTGCCCTTGCATGTCTGATGCTTTGACCATTTTAGATGGATCATATAATTCAGGTACATTAATTCCAGGCGCTATTTTTCCAATAAACTCGGTTGGAATATCCCGAGGGTTATATTCACCTGATCCCATGCGATCTAGCACAAGGGCAAACACCCCCATCAGAATAAAAAAGCCAATTAGTAAACCATAGCGAGCCATTATGCGACACCAACCGCTGCATCTTCTGCGCGAGCTTCTTTCACCGTTTTACGATAACGCTTATCCGTAGCAGCTAACAAACCACCAAAAGCCATTATTAATGCACCTAACCAAATCCAGCGAATAAATGGCTTGTGATAAATACGCACACTCCAGGCGCCATTTGAATCTAGTTCTTCTCCAAGCGACACATACAAATCACGCCAGAAGCCCGCATCAATACCGGCTTCTGTCATTGGCATTCCACCCGCATTATATAAACGCTTTTGTGAACGCAACTGACTAATTTCCTGCCCTTGATAAAGCGCTGTAAAGCGACCCTCAGTGGCACGATAATTAGGGCCTTTCACAGTTGCAACGCTGTTTAATACAAAACTGTATTCACCAATATCATAAGAGTCACCCTGTACTAAGCGGATATCTTTTTCTGTGCTGTATAGAGTTGTAATTGTTATACCCATAACAAAAACACCAACACCCATATGTGCAAATGTCATTCCGTAAAATCCACGCGGCGTATTGCGTAAGGCCTGAAGTTTATTTTGTTTGCCTGCAACTCGATCAATAATACCTTGCAAACTTGTCAGCGTGATCCACACAGCAAGAATAGATGCAACTACCGCACCCCACTTTACCTCTTCTAATAATGTGAATGGTAGAGCGGTACCGACAACAATACTTATTACAAACGGAATAACTAGCTTATTGCCGATTCGCGCAAAACTATCCTGCTTCCAACGTGCTAATGCCGCCACACCCAGCAACATCGCAACAGGAATAGTTAGCGGTACAAACAAGGCATCAAAGTACGGTGGCCCTACAGAAATCTTACCCGCACCTAGTGCATCCATTGCCAGTGGATACAATGTACCCAGCAAAATAGATGCCGCGATAGTGACAAACAAAATATTATTAATTAATAGACCGCCTTCACGGGAAAGCATATTCACTTTTACGGCGCTGCGAATTTGTGGTGCTCGCCAGGCATATAAAGCCAAGGAACCACCAACAACGATTGCCAGGAAGATAAGAATAAATATGCCACGCTCCGGATCATTTGCAAAGGCATGTACTGAAGTTAGTACGCCAGAACGAACCAGGAAGGTACCCAACAAACTTAAAGAGAATGCAAACACCGCCAATAAAACAGTCCACGCCTTAAACACGCCACGTTTTTCAGTGGCCGCCAGCGAATGAATTAATGCCGTACCAATTAACCATGGCATGAACGACGCATTTTCAACCGGATCCCAGAACCACCAGCCACCCCAGCCAAGCTCGTAGTATGCCCACCAGCTTCCCAGTGCAATACCAACGGTTAGAAAGACCCAGGCAATTAATGTCCATGGACGTGACCACTTAGCCCATGCAGAATCTAATTTTCCACCTATCATCGCGGCGATCGCAAAGGCAAATGCCACTGCAAATCCCACATAGCCCATATATAACATCGGTGGATGAATAATCAGGCCAATATCCTGTAACAGTGGATTTAAGCTACGGCCTTCTAATGCTGCAGGGAAGATACGATCAAAAGGGTTTGAAGTCAGTAGCATGAACAATAGGAAACCAATACTGATTAAACCCATTACCGCAATAACTCGTCCCCTAACGATAAGTGGCATAGTACGACTAAAAAGTGCAACCGCGGCCGTCCAAATTGCCAGGAACCACACCCACATTAATAATGAACCTTCGTGCCCGCCCCAGACAGCAGATATTTTATACATATCCGGTAATTCAGTATTTGACTGTCGCACCGCATAAGCCACTGAGAAGTCATCTACCAAGAAGACATATGTGAGGCAAAAGAAACTAATGGTAATAAACAGTGTTTGCCCAAGTGCAGCGGGTGACGCCACCTGAACCCATGACGAATAACCTTTATGTGCCCCAATTAATGGGACGAAACTTTGTATTACCGCAAGGCACAAAGCCAGGATCAGCGCAAAATGCCCTATTTCAGCAATCATTATTTTGCTTCCTCATTACTAACCGGTGCCGCAGCCCCTGGAGCAGGATTCGCGGTTTGCCCTACAGGCACATTTTCGGGGTGTTCCATATTTTTAGCCGCTTCATATTTGCCTGATTTCTTTAGCGCTTCTGCCACTTCAGGCGGCATATAGTTTTCATCATGCTTTGCCAGCACCTCTTCGGCTACGAAGACATTTCCTTTTAACTCACCGGTCGCCACAATACCCTGCCCCTCACGAAACAGATCAGGCAGTATGCCTTCATAATTTACAGTGAAGTTGTTTGTGTTATCGGTTAGATCAAAGGCAATATTCAGGCTTTGCGTATCGCGTACAACACTACCAGCAACCACCAGTCCGCCAATACGGAAGCTATGGTTTTGCGGCGCTTTACCTTCCACTATGTCTGTTGGACTATAGAAATGGTTAATATTTTCGTTCAGTGCCTGTGTAATTAAGTATACAAATACGCCAACACCGGCGATTAGCATGGCAACAAAAGTCATTCGTTTCTGACGTGGGGTCATGATGCTCTCTATTCTTTTTGTAAATGAGTCCTAAGTTAATAGGGCTAATATATACGCTGTGTCTAATATTTTTCCCTGAGAAATTCTAATGGTATTCCCCAGAGCTAAATTCTAAGCTTGCTCGCTATCCGCGCGGTCCTGTTGTTGCCGTTCCTGCTGGCGATACTTTATGCGTAATTCCTTAATAATATTTTTTTTATTAAAGATAGGACTAATAAATACCCAGGCTAGTACTACGGTAGTAATTCCATAGGAACTCCACACAAAGAAGGCATAACCTCCCATATCAAAAAACTCACTGGCTGACATTATTTTGCCCCTCCTAAAGCTGCACCTTCATTGGCAACAATCTCTTTTACCCAACGGCTATTTTGCTCACGTAGCAGTATTTCAGCCCGTCCTCGCATGAGCACTGATGTCGCGTAATACAACTTAAACGACACCGCCATTACCAATAGAGGGATTAACATATCTATATGTATAGAAGGCTTGTCAAATTTGGTCACCGTTGCACCCTGATGCAGGGTACTCCACCATTCCACCGAATAATGGATAATCGGGATATTTACAACACCTACAATCGCTAGTATTGCACCCGCACGCGCCGCATTTCGCGGGTCTTCTATCGATGCCTGAAGCGCAATAAAACCAAGGTATAAAAACAGCAGAATTAGTTCAGAGGTTAAGCGTGCATCCCAAACCCAATAGGTTCCCCACATAGGCTTACCCCATAAAGAACCTGTTATCAAAGCAATAAGGGTAAACGCTGCACCTATTGGCGCACTAGCACTAGCCATCAGATCGGCTGTTTTAATTCGCCAGATAAGGCCCACAGCACCGGACACCGCCATAACCATATAAACAAACATCGACATCCAGGCCGCAGGCACATGCACAAACATGATGCGATAGCTTTCACCCTGCTGATAGTCCGTAGGTGCAATAAAAAATCCGTAGTACAGCCCGAAAACAAGGGTTAATCCAAAGCCCCAGGCAAACCAGGGGACCATTTTACCGGACATGGTGTAGAAATTTTTCGGTGAAGAATATTTGTGAACAATTGCAGGTAGTTTCATAGTTACAGTCTTAAAATCTAAATTTTATTTACTCAACACTAATTTTTAATGCCGTAGCGGTAGCAATTGGCGCCAGTGTAATCGATAACACAAGTAACGCCCCCAGAAAATACAGTTGACCCTTAATTTCCATACCTGCAAGACTAGCATCGACAGCATTTGCAGAGAATATTAAAACCGGTATGTATAACGGAAGCACTAAAAGAGACAACAACATTCCGCCACGGTTCAATCCTAATGTTAATCCCATGCCAATTGCCCCCACCAAACTCAAAATTGGTGTACCTAATAACAATGTCAGCATCAGGGTTTTTATACCCTCTACTGGCATAAACATAAGCAAACCCAGTAATGGCGCCATTAATATAATGGGCACACCCGTCACCAGCCAATGACTAATGATTTTTGCTAGTACCAATACAGCATTAGAGTGATGACTCAACATCATCTGTTCCAGAGTACCGTCTTCATAATCTGATTTAAACAGGCTATCTAATGACAGCATCGCTGCCAATAGTGCCGCTACCCATATAACCCCCGGCGCCATTGTCTGAAGCAGTTGCTTCTCCGGTGAAGTACCCAGAGGAAACAGTGTGACCACAATAACGAAAAACAATAATGGATTGAGTAGTTCGTTGCGGTGACGATAAGACAACATCAGATCGCGCTTAATCATGGCAACAAAGGCACTAGAGGTAGAAGGCATCATGCTAACTTCTCCAGCTGTGTATTAGGTAGAATAAGACGATATTGATCAGATATTTTCAGGGTAACTGGCTGATGCGATGTAATAACCAATGAGCCGCCGTTATTGACGTGCTGGGTAAATAAATCTTCAAACTTAGCCACAGCCGCCACATCAAGAGAGGTATAGGGCTCATCTAAAATCCACACTTTAGACTGCGTTAGGTACAACTGAGCTAAAGCAACACGACGTTTCTGCCCTGCCGATAAGTTGCCACAAGGAGTATCTTCAAATCCATATAAACCGACCTGATATAGAGCCTCTTCAATTCCATTCTCAGATTTACTACCATTTAACGCCTTTGCCATGCAGAGGTTTTCAATGGGTGTGAGCTCAAATTTAATGCCGGCGCGGTGCCCTATAAACAATGAATCCTGGAAATATTCTGATTCAGGGTGGTGAATTTTTTTACCCTGCCACAGTACTTCACCCTCTAAAGGCTGAGCCAAACCCGACATAATACGTAGCAAACTGGTTTTTCCACTACCATTTTTACCTTCAACGCGCAGCGCCTGACCCGCGGACAGCTGAAAATCGAGCCCTATGAACAGGTCTCTATAGCCTCTGGTGCAACTAATGGAACTAACGTGTAAACCGGCGGTAGCGTCGGTCATGAAGCAATGCCCTGCATGGATTTGCAAAACGGAGATTTTACAGTGCTTTGCACCTAATAAACAGTGACTAAACTCTTACTATTACTTTTTGTTAGCGATTAATAGTAATTCGCTTTCACAAAAGTAAAACCATCACCTTAATGCCTTAATTTTATAATTCCCACTATCTGCTTAATTATTCAGCTGAATAGTAATTTGCCGACGCTTCCTATATTCTTACTTTACTTATAAATGCACAGATTAAATAACAACATGACAAAGATTGCAGATTTTACAAAAACAGAAACCTGGACTGTTGAGAGCACCCTGAAAGAACGCTGGGGAAAAGATAACGGAATTGAATTTCAATTTGCGGATACAGATGTGCGTCTAAGCCCTAGCGATAGGGAAACTGCCGAGTGCCCTGCTCTAATTTGGCAGTATGAAGGCTGCAATTTCATTATTATAAAAACCGGCATACAAAGTTATCGTTGCCAGTTCTTTTACCGTGGCTACCAGCAATACGGAACCGGCGTACATGAATATGATGACATAGGCGACTGTATTGTTTCTCTTTTACAGGTTCAATCTGATCACCACCGTGAACAGCAAATTGAAGAAGACAATAGCGATGGGAGCCTACCTCGAGGCACCGAAGTTAAGTAAACAATTAAATTATTCTGAATCGCTTTTAGCGATTTCACGACTTAAATCCCAAGTATTTAATTTCAATTAAACTCTCATTAAAACCACATCACTATAATCCCCGCTAGGGGCAGCATAAATAAGCTTGATTTGTGAGCCATGCTCGCTTGAGTCATTATAATTTCCCAAAATAATTATGGTTTCTAACGCGCAATGCACAGAAACTGAAACTAAAACTAAATAATAATAAATTTATTAAATGTGGGAATGAGGATATCTAATGAGCGCAAAAAATGCCTTTTATGCACAATCTGGCGGTGTCACCGCAGTTATTAATGCATCAGCTTGCGGCGTTATAGAAACCGCACGCAAACACCCTGATAAAATCGCTAATGTTTACGCCGGTCGTAGCGGTATTATTGGCGCACTAGAAGAAGACCTGATCGATACCAACTTAGAATCTGCAGAAGATATTGCAGCATTAAAAAACACACCATCAGGTGGCTTTGGCTCTTGCCGCTTTAAACTAAAAAGCTTAGAAGACAATAAAGTTGAATACGAACGCCTAATCGAAGTATTTAAAGCACACAATATTGGTTACTTCTTTTATAACGGCGGTGGTGACTCTGCTGATACCTGTTTCAAAGTGTCTCAATTATCTGAAAAAATGGGCTACCCAGTTCAAGCTATTCACGTACCAAAAACGGTAGATAACGATTTACCGATTACCGATAACTGCCCTGGTTTTGGTTCAGTTGCTAAATACATTGCTGTATCTGCACTAGAAGCATCATTCGACGTACGCTCAATGTGCAGAACATCTACCAAAATTTTTGTACTTGAGGTAATGGGTCGTCACGCTGGCTGGATTGCAGCAGCCGGTGGATTAATTGAAGACGAAGGTATTCCTGTTGTTGTGCTTTTCCCTGAAATTGAATTCAATAAAGACAAGTTCATGGCACAGGTTGATGCAAAAGTTAAAGAACATGGTTACTGCACCATCGTCGTTTCTGAAGGTATACATTACCCTGACGGCAAGTTCCTTGCCGAGCAAGGTACACGTGACAACTTTGGCCACGCTCAATTAGGTGGCGCAGCACCCGTTGTTGCCAATATGATTAAAGAAGCGCTAGGTTACAAATTCCACTGGGCAGTTGCAGATTACCTACAACGTGCAGCTCGTCATCTGGCATCAGAGTCTGATGTTGAGCAAGCATATGCACTTGGTGAGAAAGCGGTTGAGTTTGCATTAGCCGGCGAAAATTCAATTATGCCTACTGTTGACCGTATTTCTAACGATCCATATGAGTGGAAAATCGGTAAAGCCAATTTAGCTGAAGTGGCAAACGTTGAAAAAATGATGCCAATGAATTTCATTACTGATGATGGCTTCGGTATTACTCAGGCATGCAAAGATTATCTTTACCCTCTAATCAAAGGTGAAGCATATCCAGCATATAAGGAAAACGGTTTACCTGACTATGTCACTTTAAAACTTCAATCAGTCGATAAAAAACTCGCTAAGTTCGAAGTTTAAACAAAAGAAAAAAGGGAGGCTCAGCCTCCCTTTTTATTGTGTAAACAAATCACTCTTTAACAACGAACTTTAAATGTTATGACATTAGATAAAGCACGAGAAATCATTGCAGATCGCGTCACCTCTGCGGGCGGTTACAACCAAACGGGTGCGAGAATGATATTAGGCGAATTGCAAAAAGATGAAGGCCAGGCCGCGGTTGACACCATCATTCGCGAATTCAACCTTGAAGAACTCTGGGGCTATGCCCCCGGCACTCGTTTTGAAAGCCTGTACAAATAACGTTTAAATTTTAAACATTATTTACATGCAAAATCATATAGGGGTATAAATATAACTCGTTATGATTTGAAATTGCATTGATTGCCACTTGATAAATATCAATTCAATAAATACCCAGTTGGCCGATAGTCAGCTAAGTAAAAATAATAAGACGCTTAACCGCTTCTGAATAAATGAAAAAATAAAAACTCAGCAGCAGTTATCTGTAGTTTCGTAGAGCCAGATTTAAGCAGCATTTAATAGTCTGACTCATTAAAAATAAAGTGATATTTCACATAATAAAAATGAGAGGTCAGATATGTCCACAGGACTATTAATTGCTCTAGGGTGCGCTTTAGCAGGCATTGCTTACGGCATCATTTCAATCTTCAGCATTTTATCAAAACCAATGGGCAACGATAAAATGGTGGAAATAGCCAACGCTGTTCAAGAAGGCGCTATTGCCTACCTGGCTCGCCAATACACAACCATCGGTATGGTCGGCATTGTTCTATTTGTTGTTATGGGCCTTGCCCTTGGATGGTATAGCGCAATCGGCTTTGCTATCGGCGCAATTCTTTCTGGTGCGGCTGGTTACATCGGCATGCACGTATCTGTTCGCTCCAACTCTCGTACAGCAGAAGCAGCTAAAGATGGCATTAACCCCGCTCTTCAAGTTGCATTTAAAGGTGGTGCTATCACCGGCATGTTAGTAGTCGGTCTTGCCCTCTTAGGCGTTGCGGGTTACTACACTGTATTAACAAATATGCTAGATGTTAATCAAGCTGATGCACTTCACGCATTAGTGGGGCTGGCATTTGGTGGCTCATTAATTTCCATCTTCGCACGTTTAGGTGGCGGTATCTTCACTAAGGGTGCAGACGTAGGCGCTGACATCGTTGGTAAGGTTGAAGCAGGTATTCCTGAGGATGACCCACGTAACCCAGCGACTATCGCAGATAATGTAGGTGATAACGTAGGTGACTGTGCAGGTATGGCAGCTGACCTATTTGAAACATACGCAGTAACTATTATCGCTACTATGCTACTAGGTGGACTGGTAATGAGCCAAATTGGTGAATTAGCGGTAACTTACCCATTAGTTCTCGGTGGTGTTTCAATTATCGGTTCTATCCTCGGTACTTTCTTCGTGAAAACATCCGATGGCGCAAAAATCATGAACGCTCTTTATAGGGGCACGCTTGTTTCTGCGGTTTTCTCTGCTATTGCATTCTATTTTGTTACTCAGAATATGATGGGTGATGTTGCATTAACACTAGACAATGGCAGTGTTGTTGGTGCCACTGAATTCTATTATGCAGCACTTATCGGTCTGGTTCTGACCATTGCCATGATTGTGATTACTGAGTACTACACAGCAACTGAATACGCTCCGGTTAAGAACATCGCAGCCGCCTCAACCACAGGTGACGGAACTAACGTTATTGCCGGTTTAGGTGTTTCAATGAAGTCTACTGCTCTGCCGGTACTTTCAATCTGTGCATCTATCTGGGGTGCATATGAGCTAGCGGGTTTATACGGCATCGCCATTGCTGCAACCTCCATGTTATCTATGACAGGTATTATTGTAGCGCTTGACGCATACGGCCCTATTACGGATAACGCTGGCGGCATCGCTGAAATGGCCGATCTTCCTGAAGACGTTCGTAAAACAACGGATGCTCTTGATGCGGTTGGTAACACCACTAAAGCAGTGACTAAGGGTTACGCGATTGGTTCAGCTGGTCTTGCTACTCTGGTTCTGTTTGCTGATTACACGCATACATTAACCGCAAACGGTCAAGCGGCAACATTCGACCTATCTAATCATATGGTAATTATCGGCCTGTTTATTGGTGGCCTGATTCCTTACCTGTTTGGTGCAATGGCAATGGAAGCGGTAGGTCGTGCAGCGGGTGATATCGTGACTGAAGTACGTCGTCAGTTTAAAGAAAAACCAGGCATTATGGATTACTCTGAAAAGCCTGATTACTCTAAAGCGGTAGACCTGTTAACGAAAGCGGCGATTAAAGAAATGATGATCCCTTCTTTATTACCTGTAGCGGTTCCTATTATCGTTGGTTTAACACTAGGTGCAGAAGCACTGGGTGGTGTTCTGATCGGTACTATCGTTACTGGTTTATTCGTTGCTATTTCAATGACTACCGGTGGTGGCGCTTGGGATAACGCGAAGAAATACATTGAAGATGGTAATCATGGCGGTAAAGGCTCTGATGCTCATAAAGCAGCAGTTACTGGTGACACCGTAGGTGACCCATATAAGGATACAGCGGGCCCTGCGATAAATCCTTTAATTAAGATTATGAACATTGTAGCTTTATTAATTGTACCTTTGCTTTCATAGTTTACGATTAAACAGCAAGCACAAAAAAGCACGTAATGTGAATTGCGTGCTTTTTTTTAGATCGAATTTAATCTTTCGATCAATTCACATGACATTAAATGACTACTGCCAATTTCAATCCAGTCGCAATTTGTGATGTAATCATGCTGCGGATTCATCATTACCAAACGTTATAAATAAGACCAATACTCACATATCAGTTTTCACCCCTAGCTCCTGTATTATTAATAACGCTTACATATCACTACTTTATTATGAAATTTTAATAACCAAAATCAATTTAAAGCTACACATAGAATATAACAACACCGCAAACCCAAATGATAAACATTATCATTTACATTCATAAGCACTTCCTATATTCTTTTGAAAATTCAGGCATTAAACATTACAGGCAGTAGGAAACACCACTATGAGCTTAAAGTCACTCTCAATCTTAGTCCTTGCTAGCACCTTGCTTACCGGCGGATTTGCTCAGGCATCTAATGAAGTCAACGTATATTCAGCTCGGAAAGAAAAACTCATTAAGCCTTTATTGGACAAGTTCACCGCTGAAACAGGTATTCAAACAAATTTGATTACTGCCAAAGCGGATAAATTACTTACGCGACTAAAAAATGAAGGCCGCAACTCACCTGCTGATTTATTTATTACCGTTGACGCTGGCCGTTTACACCGCGCCAAAGAAAAAGGTGTCTTGCAATCTATCGACAATGCAGCCATTAATAAGATCGTTCCTGCTTATTTACGCGACCCTGATGGCCAATGGGTATCTTTATCACAACGTTCTCGCGTTATTTTTTACGCTAAAGATCGAGTAAAGCCTAGCGAACTATCCAGCTATGAAGATTTAACTTCAGCAAAATGGAAGAAACGTATCTGTATTCGAGGCTCTAGCAATATTTATAACCAGTCATTAGTGGCTTCAATGATTGCCAGCAATGGTGAAGCTGCCGCTCAAACATGGGCTAACGGCATTGTAAATAATATGGCTCGTCCACCAAAAGGCGGAGACCGTGATCAAATTAAAGCGGCGGCGGCAGGACAATGTGATATTGCGATAGCTAACACCTATTATTACGGCAAGATGTTAGCTAATAAAAAAGACCCTTCTCAAGTTGCGGCTGCTGAAAGCATGGGTATTTTTTGGCCTAATCAAAATGACCGTGGCGTGCATATGAATGTAAGTGGTGCAGGCGTTGCAAAATACGCACCCAATAAAGAAAATGCTATTAAGTTATTAGAATTTTTAGTTAGCCCTGAATCACAAAAATGGTATGCCGAGGTGAATTACGAATACCCGGTGACTCAAAATGCTGAAATCAGTGAACGATTAAAGTCCTGGGGTGAATTTAAAGCTGATAATGTTAACCTATCGCAATTAGGCGTTAACAATATTTTAGCTGTTAAAATAATGGACCGAGCCGGTTGGCGATAGCTAAGTTATTTAACATCAACAACCCACGGGCGACCATTGTTATAATGGCCGCCCTTTTCACTTTTAAGAGCAATAGCTAACCTGTGTTGATCGACTCAATTAAATCTTTTTTTCAACGCTTAAGCCCATGGAAAATTGTGATTATTTTAATCGCAATATTATTCAGCGTACCAACCTTAACTATTTTTTCTTTTGTCTTTCAGCCTGCAACAGATACATGGCATCACTTATATGACACCGTACTCTCCGAATATTTAACTAATTCAATATTATTGGTTATTGGCGTGAGCATAGGCACACTAAGCATTGGCGTATCAAGTGCCTGGCTAACTGCTATGTGTAATTTTCCTGGCAAAAAAATATTTGCGTGGACCTTATTACTTCCATTAGCTATGCCCGCATACATCATTGCTTATACCTATACTGGCATGTTTGATTTTGCTGGCCCAGTACAAACTTTATTACGTGATTTAACTGGCTGGGGTTATGGCGACTATTGGTTCCCAGATGTTCGTTCTCTAGGCGGCGCGATTACCATGTTGTCTTTAGTGCTCTACCCTTATGTTTACCTACTTGCCAGGGCGGCCTTTTTAGAACAGTCTATTTGTGTACTTGAAGTCAGTCGCTCCTTAGGTTGTGGTCCCTGGTGCAGTTTTTACAGGGTAGCCCTACCACTCGCAAGACCCGCAATAGTTGCCGGACTATCACTAGCCTTAATGGAAACTTTGGCAGATTACGGCACAGTTTCTTATTTTGGTTTAGGCGTATTTACCACCGGTATTTTTCGCACCTGGTTTGGTCTAGGGGATGAAACTGCGGCTGCAAAATTAGCTGCCTTATTATTATTATTCGTTTTTACGCTAGTAATTATTGAACGCGCCTCACGTAAACAAGCTCGTTACCACCATACCAGTAATAAATATAGTCAAATAACCGAGTATCAATTAAAAGGTTTTAAAGCCTCACTCGCGACCTTTGCTTGCTTAATACCCGTATTTTTCGGATTTTTATTACCCGGCACGCAACTAATGCATTGGGCAATTATTACGTTCGAAGAAATGGTTGATGCCAGCTTTATCACACTGACACTCAACAGTGTTTTACTTGCGAGTAGCGCAGCAATACTCTCTCTTATGCTGGCGCTTGTACTAGCCTATGGTAAGCGTTTAATAAATTCTAAATCAGTTGCAACCTCGGTACGAATTTCTGGCATGGGTTACGCCATGCCAGGCACCGTTATTGCGGTTGGTATTATTATTCCATTTGCCTGGATAGATAATAGTGTTGATGCCTTCGCCCGGGAATATTTTGGATTTTCTACCGGTTTATTACTGAGTGGAACACTAGTGGCTTTAATGTTCGCATATATGGTCCGTTTTCTTGCCGTATCATTGCAAACGGTTGAATCTGGTTTGGGCAAAATAAAATATTCCATGGACGATGCCTCACGGTCATTGGGTTACACACCAACTGAAACTTTACGTAAAATACACATGCCTCTAATGAAAGGTACTTTGTTAACATCACTACTCATTGTTTTTGTGGATGTAATGAAAGAGTTACCGGCGACCTTAATACTTCGCCCTTTTAATTTTAATACTTTGGCCGTCAGAGCATTTGAGCTAGCCTCTGATGAACGCTTAGCCGAATCAGCAAGCGCTGCCATTATGATTGTATTGGCTGGACTCATTCCGGTTATTCTATTAAGTAAAAGCATTTCAAACTCACGAGCAGGCCATGTCAAAGCAACTCGAAATAAATAATTTAAGTATCTCGTTTGGTCAAACCAATATCATTAATGATATTTCGTTTTCTTTAGATACCGGTCGTATCGGTTGTATTTTAGGCCCCAGTGGTTGTGGAAAAACCACAGCCCTAAGAACCATTGCAGGATTTCAACAACCCACTAAAGGGCATGTATTACTCAGCGGAAAGGAAATCAGTTCACCTACAAATTCATTGCCACCTGAGAAACGTAACATCGGTATGGTATTTCAGGACTTCGCCCTGTTTCCCAACCTGACTGTTGCCGAAAACATCGGCTTTGGATTACGTAAATGGTCTAACAGCGAACAGCAACAGCGCGTTAATGAATTACTACACTTAATTGGCTTGAGCCACTTAGCCGACGCATACAGCCACCAACTATCAGGTGGTCAACAACAGCGTGTTGCCCTTGCTCGCGCAATGGCTCCAAAGCCTGACATTCTTTTACTCGACGAACCATTCTCCAGTATGGATGTTGAATTACGTGAGCAGCTCGCGCGTGAAGTTCGCACTATATTAAAGCAAGAAAATATCACTGCTATTTTGGTTACCCACGATCAACATGAAGCCTTTGTCATGGCCGATGAAATTTGCGTCATGAACGAGGGAATTATTCAACAACACGATAGTGGCTATAATTTGTACCACAAACCAGTTAACCAATTTGTTGCTGATTTTATTGGCCAAGGAGTTATCATTAGCGGTGAAGTTATTGACGATAAAAAAATCAAAACTGACCTGGGTATTATTGAAGGCGGTATGCCTGAACAATGCATGGTTGGCGATATGGTAGACGTATTAATTCGCCCGGATGACGTTCTTCATGACGATGACTCCGCTGAACAGGCCATCATTATCGATAAAGCGTTTAGAGGCGCTGAATTCCTTTACACTTTAAAAACAAACTCCGGCGTTGAGGTACTTTGCCTCGCTCCCAGCCATCATAATCATCATATTGATGAATGTATCGGCATTAAGCTGGATATTGATCACTTGGTTATATTTAAGCGCTAGGACGTAAAATTCTGACGAGCGACAACTTTATCCAAACAAAGTTATTTGATAATAATTCAATACGTTTCACTCTCTCTTTTCCTCGAGGAGGAGCAATAACTTACCGGGCTATCGATGGTACAACCAAGTACATTATTTATGAGCCGATGCTTACGGCATTAGTTCAGAACAAGCACGGATTTCATATTATCAATGGCATGAGTAAACTCCCTCAAATAAACCAATAACTCAATCTTCTTGATTCCACATTGCCCCCCCCTTAACACTCGTTGGGACAATCATTTAATATCCTCTTAAAAGCTACGGGCTAATACAGAACATTCCATATCATGAGAATAAAATAGAGTATTTTTATTGCACTATTTATATGTATACTGTGATCTCTATTTTTTAAGCACTGATTAGAATTGATGACAAAATCTCACACCCCCACCGAAATTAAACTACACCAGAAATCGCACCTATTAGAAATGAGCTTTGATAGCGGCGAAAATTTTAAGTACCCCTGTGAGTATTTACGCACACACTCTAAGTCTGCAGAAATTGAAACATCAGCCACACCTGTATTTGGAAAAGCTGATGTAAATATTACTAAAATAGAACCACAGGGTAATTACGGACTTCGCATGTTCTTTGATGACGGCTATGACACAGGTATATTCTCTTGGGACTCATTGTACAATTTAGGCAATGACTATGAAACACTGTGGCCCAAGTACCTTGCCCGCTTAGAAAAGCATGGTCTAAAACGTGAAACTGGCAACTCAACAAGTGACGGAAAATTCAGCATACGCTTAATGTTCTTTATGACGAACATGTTAAAAGTCACTAAAAAAGAAACTGAGGATTTAGTATTACCAGAAAGCATTAATACCGTAGCAAAGCTACTAAAGTTTCTAAGGCTTCGCGGAAAGGACTGGGAACCCATGTTTGCTGATGATGCAGTTCAAGTTACGGTTAACAAACAGTTTGCCGAACTGTTCACTAAATTAGAACATAGTGATGAAGTTGCCTTTGTCCCAGTTTCAAAAAACATATAACTTTCCTAATAATAGGCGTACTATTCGACATCCAAAGAATACTAGGCCTTCATAAGCCGCATGTAAAATACTAGACAACTTGCATAGTATTTAAAAACGAATATCTATATTACAAAACCATTAAACACTAATATTTAATATCATTTGATTGAAATCAATTAATGTTAAATATGTTTATTAGCATAAATTAAATGATTAAAAAAAACTCTTTAAATAAGTACTTATTAATATATTGAACAAAGCTAATAACGCGCTATAGATAGCTGCTTCACATAATGTTAAAAATTTTTAAGACGTATAAGTTTTATCAATCGAGTTAAATAAAAATTACTTATCTGGGTAAAGATAATTGTGTTTGGTGTTTTAACTTTAACTCGATTAATGTTCAATGGCCCTCAACGGCAACCAACCGGCGCGCAGTATTTTGCCCTGATCCATACTGCTGCATTAAATGCGTTTTTAAATACATTTACATCCGGGGAAACGGAGTTTCCAAAACAGAATTCTGGCCGGTAAGCCAGCCTGATGGAATCATTAACAGGGTGGCCTCACCGGCCGTTATAAATACGCAGTAATTACTGTTGTTAATTAAATTTAGCCAATAATTATTGTTATAAAAATTACTTACAATTAACCAGCAAAGGAGCATACGTATGCCAACTTTCGTACGTACCGAAAAGTGTGATGGATGTAAAGGTCAAGATAAGACTGCTTGCATGTACATCTGCCCGCATGACTTAATGAAGCTAGACAAAGACGGTTCTGAAACTGGTCACGCTATGAAGTCATATAACCAAGAACCAGAGCAATGTTGGGAATGTTATTCCTGCGTTAAGATCTGTCCTCAGAACGCTATCGAATGTCGTCACTATGCTGACGTTGTTCCTTTGGGTGGTTCTGTACAGCCTCTTCGCGGTTCTGACTCAATTATGTGGACCATCAAATTCCGTAACGGAACAATGAAGCGCTTCAAATTCCCAATCCGTACTACACCTGAAGGCTCTATCGATCCTTATGCAGGTAAGCCAGAAGCTGATATGGCTAATATTGAGAAACCTGGTTTCTTCAATCATAAAGAGCAAAACGGTTATCGCGATGGCGACCCAAGTGAACTGATCTGCAAATAGGCTAGAAAAGCCATAACGATCAAGCATTCATTTGCTGTTTATAAAAATAGATTAATAAAGATTTAGAGGAAACATAAAATGTCCGAAGGTACTTTTGGAAACCCAACCGTAGTAGAAGAAGAGTGCGATATTCTTCTTATCGGTGGTGGTATGGCATGCTGTGGCGCTGCATTTGAAATTATGCGCTGGATGGAAGGCACAGACCTTACTGTTAAATTAGTTGATAAAGCGGCAATGGATCGCTCTGGTGCGGTTGCACAGGGTCTATCTGCAATCAACACATACATTGGTCCTGAGCAGGATCCTGCTGATTACGCACGTATGGTATCTAACGATCTTATGGGTATTACCCGTGATGATTTAGCATACGATGTAGGCCGTCACGTAGATGAATCTGTTCACCTGTTCGAAGAATGGGGTCTACCTATCTGGAAAACTGACGAAAACGGCGAACGTTACGACGGTTCTAAAGGTATGACATCTTTGAAAGATGGTGGTAAGCCTGTACGTTCTGGTAAATGGCAGATAATGATCAACGGTGAGTCTTACAAGTGGATTGTTGCAGAAGCAGCGAAAAAAGCACTTGGTATGGATCGCATCGAAGAGCGTATCTTCATTGTTAAACTAATCAACGATAAGAACGATCCTAGCCGTGTTGCTGGTGCGGTTGGTTTCTCTACTCGTGAAAATAAAGTTGTAGTTTACAAATTCAAAGCTTGCCTATTAGCAGCTGGTGGTTGTGTAAACATCTTCCGTCCTCGTTCTGTTGGTGAAGGTACTGGTCGTGCTTGGTACCCAGTTTGGAATGCGGGTTCAACGTACTCAATGGCTGCTGAAGCAGGCGCTGAATTAACGTTGATGGAAAATCGCTTCGTACCGACTCGTTTCAAAGACGGATACGGTCCTGTTGGCGCATGGTTCCTATTGTTCAAATCTAAAGCGACTAACGCCTATGGCGAAGCGTATATGGAAAAGAACAAAGAAATGTTGGATGACTATCCTCCATACGGCCACGCTGCAGTTCCCGCATCTTGCTTACGTAACCACTTAATGCTGAAAGAAATGAAAGACGGTAACGGTCCTATCTGGATGGATACTGTTACAGCACTAGGTAACTTACGTGAAACTCTTTCTCCTCGCGAAGTTAAGCATTTAGAAGCTGAAGCATGGGAAGATTTCCTAGACATGTGTGTTGGTCAGTGTGGTATCTGGGTTGGTGAAAACATTGAGCCAGAGAAGAAAAACTCTGAATTAATGCCTACTGAACCATACCTACTAGGTTCTCATTCAGGTTGTTGCGGTATCTGGACTTCTGGTCCTGATGATGTTGGCGCACCAACAACTGAAACAGAAGCTGGCGTACCTGATCACCTACCTTCAGGCTGGAACTGGGGCTACCGTGGCATGACTACTGTAAGCGGCTTATTCACAGCTGGTGACGGTGTTGGTGCTTCTGGTCACAAGTTCTCTTCAGGCTCACATGCAGAAGGTCGTTTAGCGGCTAAAGCAATGGTTAAGTACTGCTTAGACAACAAAGACTTCAAACCTGAATTAGATACTTCAATTGACGATTTAGTTGCTGCTATCATCAAGCCTGTTAAGACATATCTTGAGTTTAAAGATTACTCAACTGCTATTGATGTTAACCCTAACTACATCACTCCTAAAATGCTTCAGTTCCGTCTACAGAAAATCATGGACGAATATGTAGCTGGTGTTGCGACTTACTACAACACTAATGCAGAGATGATGAAAGTGGCTGGCGAAAAAATCGATTCTTTGAAAGAAGATGCTGAGAAAATGCGTGCTAAAGACCTTCACGAATTACTTCGTGCTTGGGAAAACTATCACCGCATCATCACTGCTGAAGCACATCTTAAGCATATCGAGTTCCGTCAGGAATCTCGTTACCCTGGTTTCTACTATCGTACGGATAAGAACTTCGTTGATGAAGAAAACTGGCATTGCTTTGTTAACTCTATCTACGACAAAGAAACTGGTAAGTTCACTTGTTTCAAACGTGCACACGTTGATTTAGTAGATAAGTCTAAATTATTCAAATAATCATTATTTGAACTTTAGATTAGAAACCGGGCTTACATTTATGTAAGCCCGGTTTTTTTATGCCTGAATTTTATAATAATTCTATTCCGCAATTTCATCATTGAATTTTATCAGTGCATACTTAGATTCAGTGCATAGCAATAGTATCTCAGCATTTAATTGTACTCATAAGGAGCAAAAAATAGGCTATATCAGTAATTACTTATACCGTTTGGCGTAAGCTCTAGTTATTTTAAAGAATTGTTTCGGCACTATAAAAAAATAGAATATAATGTGCGCATGGCGGAATAAAACACATGCCACATAACAACTTTTTTACTTGAAATTCAGCGATTTAGCCCCATATCTATATCGACACTTAATATATATTTACGCACACACTTAGGTAGCAGCATGAGTAATAATGAATTTGAATTACCACATAACAGTCCTGTTGAACCCACTCGACTAGAACTAGAAGATAAGATTAAGTTTCGCTGCCATAAAGACATTTCCTGCTGGAATCAATGTTGCTCTCGTGCCGATGTTTCACTAGCACCATATGACATTATCCGCATGAAGAAAAATTTAAATATTGATTCAACTGAATTTTTAAAGAACTATACCGTTCCATTTGAAATTGATGCGCATGGCATCCCTGGCATTAAGCTTCGCACTACAGATGACGGTGCGTGTCTTTTCATGAACGACGAAGGTTGCTCGGTTTATGAAGATAGGCCAACAGCCTGTCGTTATTATCCATCTGGCCTATTATCGATGCGCGCATTAGGTAAAAGCGAAGATGAACAACATTTCTTAATGATTAAAGAAGAGCACTGTAAAGGCCACGATGAAGACCGTGAAATCACCATTGCAGATTATCGTAAAGAACAGGTTGTTGAAGAATTCGATGAACTAAATCGTGACTGGTACCGCATCATTCTAAAGAAAAAATCAACTGGTCCGACCATTGGCGCGCCATCTGATATGAGCCTGCAATTATTTTTTATGGCTAGCTATGATGTTGACCGCTTCCGTCGTTTCGTAATGAGCGATAGCTTCAAAAATATGTACACTATTACAGATGAAGAGTTTGCTAGCTTTGAAAAAGATGATGTTAAATTAATGACATTCGGATTCGCACTAATGAAACAGGTTTTATTTGGCGAAATATCAATTAAAGAACGAGAAGGGGCACATGATAAACGTGCAGAAGAGCGTAAAGATATTTTAGCTTACCGAAAAGAAGCTGAAATTCTGGAGCATAATCGTAAACAGGAAGAAGCGCGTGCTGCTTCTATCGATGACGACTAAGCATTTTCTTTAAGCATTACTCAATAATATGCATTCGTAGACTGCATATTATTTGAGGCCTGTATTGAATTTAGCCCCATAGATTAAAGCAAACATTATGACCTCAACTTCTTCAGACGTTGTTCGCGTCGCTATCCTTTCTGACACACATGGCATTGTTGACCCACGTATTTTAGATACCATCAAAGACTGCGACCAAGCAATACATGCAGGGGATATTTGTACTGCCGGTGTGTTGCAGAGCATTACTGCGGTAATCCCTAAACTAACAGCTGTTACCGGAAACAATGACCTTGCTTCTCTGTGGTCTGCGGATGAAGCGGATATTGTTAATGCTATTCCACGTACCGCTGAAATAGATTTACCGGGTGGAAAACTCTGTGTTGAACATGGCCATATCCATGGTATGCACCAACCCGACCATGCTTTATTACGTGAGGCACACCCTAATGCTCGCCTTATTGTGTACGGTCATACACATACTATGATTGTTGATGACAGCACAACCCCATGGGTGAGCAACCCTGGTGCCGCTGGTGCAACCCGAACGCGGGGCGGCCCATCATGCATGATATTAACGGCTTCTGCAGACGCTGAATGGGATATAAAAATGATTCGCTTCGCTGACGAATCTGCTGCCTGATATAACTGATAATTTATACAACATACAGTAGTAAATCCCTAAAATAACGCACCTAATCACGTATTAGCGCAGAATCTAATACAAATACAATCCCCTTCTTTCGGGGGATTTATTTTCTAAGCACCTCGATTACAATATTATTCAGGAAACGATTTTTAACCGCCAATACTGTTGGCGGTTTTCTCTTAAAAATCTGGCTCAATAAATGAATAATTTATGACTTATCACATGCCCCATCATGGCACTAGCCAACGTCGTATCGCGATTATTTCAGATACACATGGAAACATTAACCAAAATATACTCAATACTATAAAAGGTTGTGACCGTATTATTCATGCGGGGGATATATGTGGTGCACACATACTCACTCAACTAGAAAGAATTTGCACTCAAGTTACAGCCGTAACAGGCAACAATGATTGCGCAAGTTTATGGCCCCCCGCAGAAACAAGTATAGTTAACGCATTGCCTGCTATCGTTGAGATCGAATTACCCGGAGGTATGATAGCCATTGAACACGGGCATATGCATGGTGCACACAAGCCAGATCATGCATCGCTTCGCGCATCATATCCTCAGGCTCGCGTCATCGTATACGGACACACTCATACCATGTTAGTTGATGACAGCGAGACACCCTGGGTAATAAATCCAGGTGCCGCTGGAGAAACTCGAACTGGAGAGGGAGCTTCATGTATGATTTTAACTGCTGTAGGACAGGGTGAATGGGATATTGAAAAGATTCGCTTCAAGGATGAAGATAAAGCTGTCGCTTATGCCTGATCATTTGTTAGAAAATATAAAGACAACTTAACAAAGTCGACAGATGTCACTATACCTATCAACTTGTTGTCATCTACCACTGGCAAACAGCTTGTTTTTTTAGACATGAAGTACTCGCCTGCTTTAATTAAGCTCATATCTGATGTGGCAATTTCACCATCACTCACCATTACCTCACTAACAGCTGTTTGGCGCTCACGTTTTTCCAAATAACTCATACCATATTTTTCTACGGTCTTGAGCAAATAATTCAGTAAGCTACGCTGTGAAAGCATGCCCATATAATCACCACTTTTAGAATCATTAACAGGCAAATGGCGAATTCCTTTATCTTTGAGGAGCATTCTTGCATGATGCACGGAATCTGTATCTTTAACGCTTAAAACACTCTTCACCATAATATCATTGACTGTTTTCATTTTTATAGAAGCCTCGTAACAAACAAACTAATTTATCAATTTAGTATAGTCATAATAAATAAAAATCAAACTATACAATACATTTATGACGTCAATTCATGTCATATAAAAAGCAACAAACACAATACAAATCAATAAAACAGCGTCATTAGTTATTGCTTAAATATCAACGATATAATAGTCTTTTAGAGCGTCAAGATCACAGGTAAACTAAAATTAAATTCACCCTGTTTTCTAATAAACACGCCTAAGCATTTAAAAAAATAATAATTAGCTACACTCTCCATACGCGTAATAAATGGAGAAATTAAGCAAAATAGACTAAAAACACATCCGTTTTATGAAGATACAAGTTAGCGAACTAATTACAAAATACCTGGAACGTCTTGGTGTCGAATTTATCTTCGGCATGCCTGGCGCGCACATATTACCTGTGTACGACAGCCTGTACGACT
>Ga0316204_10003250_pt1 | contig 33290 bp, 34 predicted proteins | sample 6monrhotite_MG_2_FD_205661 | JGI IMG/M metagenome (GOLD analysis project Ga0316204, IMG submission 205661) | Microbial mat bacterial communities from mineral coupon in-situ incubated in ocean water Damariscotta River, Maine, United States -... | ecosystem: Environmental > Aquatic > Marine >... | reverse complement strand
AAATCATTCCTCTTACTGTCTAAAAAAAGCTCATAAACGTGAAAAAACTTGTTGGAGATTGCCTTTGTCCTCTTAAACTGACTATCAAAATCATCTTTAATATTTGATATTATTAATTCACGTTCTGTCAACTTATAGCTAGCTACCAATTCATCAAAAAAATTGCTGTATCTTTTTATTTGTGTATTAATGCTCTTATGAATTTTAGTCTGTTCTGTTCGCCCAGTGAGGTTTTTAGGCTGTCTCATATCAAAATCCCACTCATCAGGGCAAATGTATTCACCAGTTGAATAAACAAACTTTCTGTCTTCGTTCTTAAAATAAGCTGAAAACAAAATAAGCGTCTTCTCCTTTCCCTTCTTAGGTTCTTTGAGGTTAAATGTACTTCTCATAATAATTTGTAGTTGACAGATTAGTTGACAGTAAAGGTATAACTAATTACAGTTTTGCACTAATAACAAGATATAGACTTTTCAACAATTCATTGTATTTCAGAACTATAACTATAATAAGCAATACTAAAATTGATAAGGTTCAAATACCCCTCTCTCCGCAAAAGGAAACCAAGCTCACAGAGCCTGGTTTTTTTATTGAAAGAAATTTTGGTTTCTATGCTTGTGTCAGGAAACAATTTGGGATCATGAAATAATCCAAAATATTATTGAAGCGCGTCAAAAACGTTGACACCTATTTGATCACAAATCGGATCTACTGCTAAACTTCCAGTAAAAGTTATACTGCCGACTGAAAAAATCTGTGCTCCAGATTGATGTTCATAAAAACACATTGTGGCTCCACCGCCATCAGGGTTTGTTCCTTTAGCTAAAAACACCGCATTTGACGGACTATGAATCGTCATTTTATCTGTTTCATGACCTGAAGCTGCCCCCCCCATTTAAACTAAATTCTCCAAATGTATTGTCGTTCACTAATCCTGTACCATTAAAAACCCAATGATTAGCATTCTTTACTTCATAGGGATGATAGGTATTGTAACCTCTCGTGTCATAAGCCACTCCTAAAAGATCTGATTCTGGAAAACCATTATTCTTCCATAGTCCTCCTGTTTCATTAGGTTGCAAATAAAAAGTTGTGGTCTGAACTCGTTTCTCGATTCTATTTCCTGCAATGCCAGTTTTCCAATATATGGCATTCGCACCAAGATTAATAATATTTCCTCCTCCTTCAACGAATGCTGCGAGAGCAACCCTCATCTCTTTTGTCCAATATTCTGGATGAACGTTTAACACGACTGTTTCATAATTCGAGAGGTCAACTAGTCCATCATGAAGATCTCTATCTGAAACTAAATGATGACCATATCCTTTCGTTTCCATCCATCTTAACAAATGCAATTCGGCCTCCAGTAAATGTCCTTTAGTTCCTGAAGGATCAGTCGCAATATTTGGACGATCGAAACTTACAATTTCTGATCTACTCAGCTGTTCACTTAAATCATACTGATAAAAAGAATGACCTCCCCATCCATTGTATGCCTCCCATGTATTTGTATTGGCAATTACTGCGAAGGTTTCTGAACCTATACCTTTTACGACAAAACTGATATAGAAAAAATTGTTTGAATCATCAAAAAGCCTAATGGTATAAATTCCAGAAGTTGCGGCATCTTCAATTTTAAAAGCATAAGTAGTTTCCCAATTACAGCCGAAAGAATAAGATCTACAATTGTAGTTTTGTTGTGAAACGGCTATGTCAGTTTCACTAAAGACAATGACATCATTTTCACCATGACGACTTACTTCAATATCACAAAAACCATTATTTGAATGTATCTTCAAGTAAACAGAGTCACCTGGAAAATAGGACTCTCGATCAGCATATCCTTCAATTGAATGCTCATTAAGAATGACGTCATTCGTATCACATTCCACAAAGGGTTCGACCGGATCAATAATGTCTTTTTTGCAAGATTGAAGTCCAATAAAAAAGACTAACACAGACAGAATCGAAACTAATTTCATAAGCTTTAATATCGATAACGCAGATGATGTAGAATGGTTGGATCGTAATACTACAGTTTTTCAATTAGGGATCATGAAATAATCCAAAATCAACCAAAAAAACATCTAAAACAAACCATTTCAATTCTTTTTACGTGTTTTTAAGTACTCAATAGGGGTTTTATTCCTCCTTTTCGACTTTTCTTTAGAAAGTGATCTTGACTTGAACTAAAAATTGAAAAATATGAAATGGAAAATCATTGAGAATAGATTAGTTAAAACTTTTCTTTTAGAAAAAAATTCAGAAATCGCAGAACGAATTCAAGCCTTGCTATTGATTGCAAACGCTCATAAACAATCTGCAAATTATAGATTAGAAGAAGATGAAATCATCTTTGAACTGAACTTCAATGAAGAAAACGATATGTCTACAAGAGACTTCAAAATGGCGAGAATTGTTGATCAAATATTTTGTTGAAAATAAGTTGACAATCTTGCCAAGAGTTTTGAAAAAGAAATGTGTAAGGGCTCCCGGTTTTACTGAACATGTATTAATCCAATTCTTCTTATCTTGAAGCAAAACCTTAACATGGGTATCTTCAATAGAAAAAAGAAATCAAACGGACCAGACTATAGTTCAATTGATAGTAATGAAAAAGCAATCGAATTGTTTGAAAAAGGTGAATTAGAGAAAATTCATTTAATGCCTTTAACATTTGGAGGACAGGATATTCCTATGAACACCCTCTATGGGCCACCGCATGCAAACATCTTCAAAAATAGATTTGACACCTCTTTAGAACAATTCATTATTGAAGGCAAAAACCTTCATTATAACGCTAGCCCTGAATACAAAGGGAAAAGCTTTATCCCATCTAAATTGACTATCACTGTGAGCGGTGATATTTCATTCAAGCAGACAATTGAGATATGGTGAAGTTCCTGTTCGCTTTAATCATATCAATTTCAATGAGCAGCTGCTCAAATCAAGAGCCAATTTCTGCTGAATCAATTGTAATCGAAACACACTCAGAACATCCCTTCTTGAAAGACCACTGCAAACTTCTTAAAACACTGAACGCAGAAGCAGAAACGATTGATGAAGTTGAAATCTACTGCAATCCAGGTAGTGGTTGTGCCTCATACTTATATGAAGATGAGCTGAAATTTATCATGATTGATTGTAACGGTGAATGGTATGAGATTTTAAAAGCTACTGGAACTATCAAAGATGCTGGATGGCATTGGTTAGAAGATCCTGAAATGGATTTCGTTTGCAAATATTCTAGCTCGGGTAAAAAAACCACTCCTCAACAATTAGATCTCGAAGAAATCTATCAGTACAAAGATCCAAACTAATACAATGATCTACACAATTAAGGTGCAAACAATTTATCACTGTTCACTAGAAAGGGCATTTAAAACAGCCATTCTTAGTGATGTGACTAAAATTCATACTGGCAAAGGAATAATGCCAAAAGTGACTGGTGTTTTAGAAGATGAAAGTTGGGGACAAGTAGGTGCGGTGAAAAAGATTATTGTAGGTAAGTCACTAACTTTTAAAGGAGGAGAATCTTCAACAGATCAAATTTTGGAACGGAAAGAAAACGACTATTGGAAAATTGAAGTGGCGAATTTTAAAAGTGCCATGCTGGGTTTTACAAAATTCGTAGGAACATGGAAAACGACCGAGTTAGCAGCAAACGAAATCCAAATTGATTACACATATGAACTTCATGCCACTAAATGGTATTTCTATCCTTTTAATTGGATTTTTGCCAAACTATTTTGGAAAGGCTATATGAAACAAGTCTTAGATAACATCAGAAAAATGATTGAAAACAAAGAGCCGTACATGTATCTATAATAATTTAATCAATAACTATATTTACTCAATCCAAAAATCAGCAAATGCTAATCTCAGCCCTAATCGCAAAAATTTCAATCATTGTACTGTATATTCTAATCATTTACGGAATGGCAATGCTTTGGAAAAAGTTTAATAAAAAACCTGTCGCAGGAGGCACTATTGGATTCTTTGTCGGCTTAATTCCTATCATGATTTTATTCATGATTCCTAAAGAAGTTTGTGTCGTGAATGGCGAACAAGACTATAGCGTTTATTGGGCTTATGGGTCGGCAACCTATGAAAAACAAAATGGTGAATCAATTAAATTGGGTTGCAAAATGACTGAGTCAATTTTCATTAATGATTCGAAAGACTCATACATGATCGAAGAGGTTATTTACGGATTTGGCCCTTCAAATAACATCACCGTTAAGCCCATGTCTCACTTTCTGATGGACGGAGGAATTGACTACTTTTTTGATGATGAGCCACCAATGCAAATTGAAGTTGAAGCTGGTAAATATGCTTCAAGATATTGGTTAAGAACTACTCAATCCTATGAGTCAGATTACAGCTTCTAAATGAAAAATCTGTTTTGCTTAATTCCATTCCTTTGGCTACTTCAATCTTGCGCTTCATACGATTCTGAAAAAGAAGATGTCTCTAATGAAGCAACAAATGTAGAATTAGACTCATCTGAAAACTTAGACTACGTCAATGAAATCATAGATTTCGGAGAAGAAAAATTCGAAATGCTTCCGACAAATGACACCACTAAATTTCAAGGTGTTGAAGGCTATGAATGGACTGATGAATACCCTCATTTGAAATGGGCAAATGGAGTAAGTCGAAATTCAGACACTTTACTTTTTCTTCTTGAAAATGGAGACACCACAATGATTATTGATGTGCCATATATTGAAGGAGATGAAAACACAAGAGGCAATGAGCATTTGACAGCCCAATACTCTTTTCAAGGAAGTGTGCCTGGCGCCAATTATTGGCACCTCCACGCAGGTGGTTACGAAGGACATTGGTCCGTTTTGATTAACAAAAAAAATGGCTTTAAAGTGGTATTAAGCGGAAACCCAATAAGTTCTCCAAATGGTGAATATCTAATGGCAGTAAATCCAGATATTGAAAGCGGGTACACCATCAATTGCCTTGAGCTGTTTGAGGTACTTGACGATTCCCTTCGTGAAATTGGCAGCTATGAACCGGCAGACTGGGGACCAAAAAGTGTCAAATGGATTTCAGAAGATGAACTCATCATAACCAAAATGACAATATGCCCAGACACAGATAACTTTGAGTATTGCTATGAAAACGTTTTACTTCGAAGAATGAAGTAACTCAACCTTATGCAAACACAAACCTGAACTAGGAGCAATATTCTTCACTTGTTCACCTTCGGGATTTGAAAGCGACTCTTTAAAATCATCAAGCGACCAAGATCCGTCCCCCACATTTACGAGTGCACCCATCATCAATCTCACTTGATAGGTTAAAAACCCTTTCGATCGCACTTTAAAAACAAAAGATTCTTCAGGCACAAACTGTGCATTCAATCTATCATTCTTCACTATTTCAGAAAGTAGAATTTCTCGCTCAAATTCTGTATTCATTGAGGGATTACTCGCGTATCTTTTGAAATTATGCAGCCCTTCAAAAAGCTTTGCAGCTTCTTTCATTAGTTCAATATTCAGAGGATCACGATAATTAGTAATAAATGGAGCGTTATAGGGGTGAGTTTTTGGTTGCGAAGAAAACGAATAATGATATTCTTTAGTTTTTGAATCTTGAATTATGTTGAAATCAGATCCGATCTCTTTCACTGAATTCGCCCTAATATCGGCTGGCAGATTCTTATTCAATTCTAAAAGCAAATTAGCAATATCCAGCTCTTCAAAAGTAAATAGCTCTAGTACAAAATCGTCTGCTGACACTTTTGCATCAGTTCTTCCGCAACCTAAAGTTTTGAAATTATCATGCTTGAAGATGAATTTGAAAGTCTTATCCATCATTCCCTGAACACTTTTCAATCCTGGCTGAGGCTGCCATCCATGAAAACGAAATCCTAAAAATTCAATTCTGATTAAATAAAAATTGGTCCAGTTCGCCATAACTACCAATCTATTGGGCGATAATCTTTCAAGAATTTACCACACCAATGTTTCCCTGAATTGATTCCGTCAAAAAGAGGATCCATCACTCTCGCCGCTCCATCAACAATGTCAAGTGGGGGTTGAAAATCATGTTCTTCTTGCTTTTTCTTTGACAATTCTGCAGGGTCTTCATCTGTTACCCAACCGGTATCAACAGCATTCATAAATACACCATCTTTTGCGAATTCAGCAGCTGATGTATGCGTCAACATATTAAGAGCTGCCTTGGCCATATTGGTATGCGGATGTCTTGCAATTTTGTGAAATCTATGAAATTTACCTTCCATTGCTGACACATTAATGATGTGTTTTTGTCCGGTATTTTCTTGTCTCATTAAGTTGGATAAACGATTGCATAGAACGAAAGGAGCAATGGCATTTACCAACTGAACTTCAATCATTTCAGGTGTTTCAATTTCGCCCAATTTCAATCTCCAACTGTTTGTTTTTCTTAAATCTACTTGTTGTAAATCAGCATCCAATTTCCCTTCAGGAAAAACTTCTTCAACTTTTAAAGAACTATCAAAACTGTATGGTATTTGAGATAATTTAGCCGAAGCTCTCAATCCAACTCCTGGTTCTATTCCGTGCCAACTGACTGCCAACTGATTGTTTTCACTAACCACAGCAGATGCTTTTTCAATGTCTTCAATACACTGATTATGATCTTTCAATAAGTCTTGCGCATAAGGAGGAAGTGAATCTAAAGGTAATTCTTCCTTATCCATCAAATGTTGAAAGAAACCAGCAGGTCTTCTTACCGTTTGAGCTGCATTATTAATCAAAATGTCTAATCGATCATACTTCTTTTCAATAAAATCACAAAACAATTCAACCGAAGGAATGTGCCTTAAGTCAAGACCGTGGATGTGTAGTCTGTGCCCCCAATCAGTGAAGTCATCTTCTTTTGAAAATCGCAAGGCCGAATCAACTGGAAATCTAGTTGTAGCAACAACAGTTGCACCCGCCTTCAACAACATTAAGGTAATGTGAAAGCCTATTTTCAAACGTGAACCAGTCACTACAGCCACTTGGCCTTTCAAATCAGCAGTTTGAAATCTTTTAGCATAATTAAAGTCTCCACACTCAGTACACATAGTGTCGTAAAAGTGGTGAAGCTTGGTAAAAACTGCCTTACATACATAGCAGTTTCGTGGTGATTCTAATTCAGGAGTTTCAACATCTTTAGGAAGGTCCAAAAACTTTGGAGCCACAAAAATGGCATCTTCTCTTGCCGATCTAATTCCAGTTTCTTTTCGAGCGTGTTTATCACGCTCTATCATCTTTCTCTTTGCTGCTTTTTTGGCGTTCTTTCTTCTGTTGTCAAACTCTTCCTTGCTCGGTCTACTAAGCAATCCAGCAGCTTTCATTAGAGCAACTCTCTGCTCTTCAGGTAAATCAAAAAGTTGATTGGTATCATTCAAAAGATCATTCAATACTGATATAACTTTATCAATATCTTCTGAAGATGATTTCTGTTCCTTCTCCTCTTTCATGGATTAATTTGAGAGGCAAAGATAATACTTAAAGTCTTATTCCGAGAGAGATTTGAGGTAACAACAAAAATTTCTTAAGTGCCTCAGGACGTGAAGCATCTGAAGTCTTTTTTCCGGCATAAAAAACGCTTCTCAATTGTGGATTCACATAAAGCATTTGTTTGAAATAATAGATTTCATATCCAATATATGGCGTAATCACAAATGTTGTTAATCTTAATTTCTCAGTAAATGAAGGTTGTTCAATATCAAAATACTCCCAACCGCCAATGAATCCGACATAAGGATTACTTTCAAACTTTTTAAAAACTGGAATTTTATACCTAGCCATTAGTGCGGCCTGAAAGCCCAACCTTGCCTTAGAAGTGTCACTGTTTCCAACATTATCAAACATGTTTGGCCTAGTAAAATCCGGAATATCAAGTGATGCTCCAAAAAGCCCAATGCTGAAATTATTATCTTCAGTTAAGGCATACATAACACTACCTGCAAAGCCCCTATAAATAAAGCTGGCTGGTTCAATTTCAATTCTGAAGTTTCTGTCTTTAACCTCATCATCTTGGGAAAAAGCAAATGTAGAAAGAACTGATAAGCAGATTAAAAGTGAATGTTTTAATTTCATGAGTCGTGGTTTAGTATAGAGCTAAAGTACTCAATACAATTTATTTAAGACAAAAAAACTATACTGACAATTGTCACTATGGTAGCAATTACTCCAAAGAAAATCAGTTGTTTTCTTCTTCTACTTTTTAAATTACTTTGGATTTTGCTCACCACTTTTGAAAGTTCTTCTCCCGAGAGTTCCGATTTTTTAATGGCTTCTGTTCTTTTTATGTCGTAAGGAATTGGATTGTTGGATTTGTTAGATCGCAGTGCACTCCTGTTACTTTTACTTCTTGACATTGCATCCCGACTAAACCCTGCTCCCCCAGTAGTCAATACTATTTCGTGCTCTTCCTTCATCCTTTTCAATTTACGAATTTAATTAGTCAAATCATAATTAGAAAATGAGCTTATCTTTGGGATGGATGTTGAGATTACATTTCTTCATATTTTATAGTGTGCTTTCATTTGTTTCATTCGGACAAATTGAAAGAGGTAGTTTGGTGAATCAAGAACATCCAACTGAAGTTAAAAAACTCATAGATGGAGACAAAATTGATTTGTTTGAAGTTAGAAGGACAACCAATTTTTTGACCAATTTCGATTTAACTGTATACAATGACTTAGCACTTAGCAAGCGTAAAAAAGCCTTTGTACGGCACATCAAGCACATAAGTGAAAAACTTGAATGGGCGCATCAAAATGAAGAAAAAGTAAATCCAGAATTGCTTGAATTAATGTATGAACTAGTTCTTTTTGAGAAGAGCATGAAAGAAGATGCTGTGATTAACTCACTAGATCAAAAATCTTGGGCAGTTAAATCGGCAATCTTTAAAAGTGTTCACAGAAGCAGAAGGATTTTTAAATACACCCCGAACAATATTGCAAACATGGAACCTTTAGAAAGTCCCTTTTATCACCATGTTTCAGTGAAGAACAAGACTTTCGATAAGCTGGCAAAAGCTAAAAAAATCAAAGCCAAAAAACGAATGGTCATTTTGTTTAAAGGACTTTCTTATTCAGGCTCAGCTCCAAAAATTAAAGGACTCGACCTAGATTACGATAACGAATGGTCACTCAAATGGGGAGATGAAGTTCACACAGATGTCTTTGGGTCAAGAATGTTTGCAGCAATGGGTTATGATGTCGATCATCCTTATTATTACGGCAAAGACAAATTGACTTTAGTTTTTGATGGCTCAAGATCTGTGAAAAATGCCGAGCAATTAGTTGACAGTGTACTTCTCACTTTCAAGGTAGATCTCAAACCTTTTATTTCTTCATTTGGAATGGTGAATGATAGCATGGCCTTGGAGCACAAGAAATTGGAGCCTTATGTTGGTATGCAATACGTGAGGTTTTTGAAATGTGCAATTGAAGGTCGACCAGACAGAGTGAAAAGAATTGGCCCAACTATGCCAAATGATGTGATGAATGCTGATCGACTCGAACTAAAAGGAGCCCTGTTATTGCACGCCTTCATTGCTAATTGGGACACTAGGGTTGAAAACACTTGCTTAACAACTGTCCATGATGGTAATTACAATTATAGAATGTCGGCCAAATTCTCAGATTTAGGAACTAGTATGGGGGTTAAAATGAGTTCTATTCCCCCAGACTTTAAGGTCGGATTGGTGAATCAATTGCCATGGGAAGTCTTCAAAATAAAAGAAGACAAAATTAAAATGAAGCACGAAATCAATTCAATTCTCGCTCCATATGAAGATGCCTCATATCACGATTTGTATTGGATGGCTCAAAAAATAGAAAGCATTGATTCAGTTGAACTTCAAAAAATGATTGACGAAGCCTCATGGCCTGAACCCATATCCATTTTATTCTTTCATAAAATGGCTTCGAGAAGAGCCAATATTTTAGCTGCATTTCAAATTGCAGATTCACATCCAATAGGTTTTGATAAAGAGATTTCAATAGTTGAAGATGGCGAAATCATTGTTGAATATGGAAAGTTAGTAGTTGACTATAAACGAGATGAAAACCCTGAAAGTTTTCTAAGAAAAAAAGGGAGGACAAGAAACTATGGCAATTAAAAGACTTGTACATATCATCCTGGTTCTATGTTCGTTTAATGCTTTTGCACAAACTGAAATACAACATAAATATGATGTCAAAAAAGCATCTGAATTTTCTAAATTCTTAAGAAACTCTGAAAACATTGATAAGTTTAAAACGCAATTTCATTCTGAGCTGACTTATTATGATTTATACTTTGATACTCCTGACTTTCTGCTCTTTAATAACAACTTATCCCTAAGAATGAGAAAGAAAGAAGATGGCGAAGGAGGGTTTGCTTATGTATTTCAATTAAAGTCAGAGATGACCTTCGCCCAGAAAGCTCGAATGGAAGTGGAAGAAAGAGAACTAGACTTCTATCAACTCAAACTTAATGACGAAACAACTAACCTTGCCGCCCTTTTGGATGGAATGTTCACGGCATTTGAAAACAACAATCAAAAAGAAAATTACTTAGCCTACGAAAAGTTCACATCAACTATTTCTAGCTGGATTGTTTTGAAGACACAGGCCCCAATTACTCCTTTTCAAAAGCTTCATTTTTTGAACCCAGATGTATTTTCATTTCATGCGATAAGCACAATCAAACCACAAATGATTGGTAAGTCAATTCGAAAAAGGAGCCATATTTATTTGAGTGCAACAGATGCTAAAAAAGCCAATGCTTCCTCTACTCAAAATGATCTCGAAAAAGATCGACCTCAATTCTTTATTGATAACCCTGATAAAGTTTGGATTTTGGAATCATCTCTTGATTCTGCGATTTTCTATCCTTTATTTGAAACTGATCACAGCCAAAGTGAAATCATTGAATATGAAGTTGAAAATAAGATTTCTAACACAGATATTGGAGCCAAATTAATTGAAGAATACGAAGACCAACTTAATTCAAAATTTGGCCTAAAATCAACAATCGATTCAAAATACGCGCGAAGCAAGAATCATTTCATTCCATCTGAATGAAAGCACTTTGCTTAAAATCATATGGCAAATCATTAGAGGAAAATCTTGAGTTTAGAGATTATAAACTTGAACCACTAGCAGAAGATGAGGTGTTGATTGACATTTTTGTTGCCGGATTAAATCCGGTTGATTATAAAATAGTTCATGGAGCCGCAAGACTTTTCAATAATCCACCAAAACCCTTTCCTATTGGATTTGATCTTTCAGGAAAAGTAATAGGTATTGGCTCTAAAGTTCAAAGTTTTAAAGTGGGAGATGAAGTTTATGCTAAGCTGCCGTGGTCACATGTAGGCTCTATAGCAGAACGGGCCAAATGCCCTGAAGACATGTGTTCGTTAAAACCAAATAATACATCACATGTTGAAGCTGCCGGACTCCCTCTCGTGGCCTGTACAGTTATCGATTCTTTCAAGTTGATGAAGATTGAAAAAGGCTCAAAAATTTTAATTCATGCAGGAGCTGGTGGAATAGGAACCTTTGCCATTCAATTCGCTAAAGATCTCGGCGCTATAGTATATAGTACTTGCAGCACTTCTAACATAGATTTACTTAAAGAGATCGGAGCTGATTACGTTATAGATTATACGAAAGAAGATTATATAGATTATCTTTCTGATATGGATATAGTATATGATACGCTTGGTGGAAAGTATACAAAAGAAGCCACCAAAATTGTTAAAAATGAGGGGCAAATTATATCAATTGTAGGCTATTACGATAATGCTACATTAAAAGAAATTGGGATTAATTCAATTATAAGATTCTTCAATTATTTTAGAGGTTTACCTTTATTAAGGGCATGTAAAAAAAAGAATGTGTTCTACAAACATGTCTGGAGTTATCCTAAGAAGGAGAAATTAGATGAAACCCGCAAATTGATAGAAAAGGATATAATCCAACCTACCACCGATCGTGTTTTCAAGTTTGAAGATTCTATTAAAGCAGTCGAATATGTCGCGACTAACAGAGCAAAGGGAAAAGTGCTAATTGAAATTCACAAATAGCACAATATCTTCTCGAAATTCGCAATTTTCCCTTAAGGATTATTGGTTACCTTTAACGAAACCCTAGATGCAAAATGAGATTTTTTCTAATTGATAAAGTAAAAGAAATTAAAGTAGGTAAATCTGCAGTTGGCGTTAAGTGTTGGAGCTTAGACAATGAGATTTTTCAAGACCACTTTCCTGGATTTCCTGTTGTTCCGGGAATAATGCTCACAGAATCTATGGCGCAACTTTCAGGAATTCTATTAGAAGAAAGCTATTACGATCAGTACCCACAAACGACTAAAGTATATCCAGTTTTAAGCATCATTCAAAAGGCAAAATTTAAAACTTTTGTTCAGCCAGGAGATCAGTGTATCATCCACTCTGAAATCATCTCCCTTGACAATAACAGAGGGAACGTTGAAGTCAAAACTTTAGTGGATGATGAGATTGTTTGTACAGCTACTTTGTCATTCATGATAGGACTTCAAAGCGACATGAAAGATAACCCGCATATCGGAAGAATGGATGAATATTTTCATAACATAATGCCAAAAAAATAGTTTCATGCCCTGTTATGTTAAGGCAATAAAAGTAGACTATCCTACAAAATTTGAAGAACGAACTGTTCTTGAAAATGGCATGCCCTATACTTCTGGATCATTAGAAATTGACACCTCATCTGAATATTACCCGGGTAGAAGTGACTTAAAAATAATGCGATCAGATACTATTTCAGCAGTAAAAACTACCTGTGATTTATTGTCGAATTTGTCTAAAGAAAAGAGAGAAAAACTAAACTTATATGTTGCTTCGGGAGTTTTTATCGAAAACGTTGAAAGCCACATGGGACATCTACTAAGGGCATTTGAAAACATAAGGGACACAAAAAATGAAAGGGAGAAATTAAAAAAACTATACCGGGCTTCTCCACCTCTATTAGCTCTTCAAACTTTAACTAATTCAACTATGTCTTTCGTTGCTCAGTACTCTGGGGTAAAGGGAGATAATACAACTTACGGAAACACATCAAAATCAGGATTTAGGGCAATTGAATCTGCCTGTAAAAAGGTAATCTATGATCACGAAGGTTCATTGGCAGTTGCATCTAACACAGCCGGAGACTACTCATATATGGTTCACTCCTCTGTAATTGGTGCAAAAGATGGATGGAAAGAATCTTCGAGTAGTGCAGCCATATTAATTGATAGAGATAACGAAAATAGTTTGTGCGAAATAATCACAGTTGTAAATCTAGAGGATTTAAGAGAGTGTGATACGATTCTAATCAGTGGATCTTTCAACCAAAAAGATGAAGTTGAGCTGAAAAAAGAATTTATAGACGTAAAGACAATCTCAATTTTCGATTTATTCGGAAATATGGGACCTGTTAACTTATTCGCTTCAATTCAAAAGGGAATCGAACTTCTCAATGAGGAAAGGCCCTCAATTGGAATTTTAGATAAAGATATTTATGACAAAATATCAATTTTAAAAATTCAGAAATCATGACGAAGAGGAGAGTATTTGTCATAGATCATGAGCTACTGAGTCCAATCTCAATAGGAAAAGAGCACATACTATCTGCCTTAAAAGAGAACAAGATAGCTGATGGACCGATTGAAGGATTTTCAACTGATGGCTTGCCATTTCAGAACGGAGCAGAAATAAGAGTTGAGCTCAAAGAATACTACCAAAATGAATCAGATGCTGTAAAAAAACTTTGCTCAGTTGATCGAAAATTTGAATTGTTGGCGTCTACAATTGGATTGTTTAAATCAAGCCTTGATAAAATATTGCCAACTCTTAATCCTAAAAGAACAGGTGTAATTTTAGGAGTTGGAGCAGAACATATGCCTCTAAAAGATTACGAATCAGAAATGATTGATTTCATTGAACGAAAGCGTAATGCAGTGTGTGAGCTCATTGCTCACTTAAATTCAAATGACACTGAATACAGCCATTTGGCAAGCCCGTATGATATTTATGCCAACTATTTAGCTGAAAAATTTAATGCAAAAGCTTTTCAGAAATCCATATTAACCGCATGCGTTTCCTCTACTCAAGCAATCGCCCAGGCCTATGATTCAATTGCTCGTAACGAAGCTGATGTGGTTATTGCCGGCGGACTAGATTCAATTATTAATTTGGTGGCATTAATCTCATTTGGGAAATTAGGGGTGATTGCTGAAACTACTGATGGTGTAATGTGCAAGCCATTTGATGCGAATCGAAAAGGAACAATTGCTGGTGAAGCCGCAGGAATAGCAATTGTAGTTAGTGAAGAGTTCATGAAGAAGAATAATCTGAAACCTATAGCACAACTGATGGGATACGGAAATACTCTTGATGCCTTTAAAATTACAGCTCCAGACCCTAGCGGTGACGGAATGAAAAGAGCAATTAAATCTGCAATAAACAAGAGTAATCTTAAAGTCGAAAACATAGATTACTACTATGCACACGGAACTGGAACAAGACAGAATGATGCTACTGAATTGAAAGCTTTCAAAGAAGTTTTGGGAGCACATGCTAACAATGTTCCCATATCGACAACCAAAAACAGACATGGCCATGCAATTGCTGCCGCCGGAATTCAAGAATTCTCTCTTCTCTTAGAAATGATGAAGAATGATTTTATTCCGTCTAATTTAAATATTGAAAACCCAATTGATAAAGAATTAAATTTGGTAAGCACAAACCTGAACCAAAGAATCAATTATGCCTTGAGTGCAAATTTCGCCTTTGGAGGAATCAACACAGTATTGGCCGTCAAGAATGAAAAATAATGGATTTAAAACTACGAGATAAAATAGTACTGATTACTGGCGCTACAGGTGGTATCGGCAAGCAAATAGCTGAGGACTTTTTGAAAGAAGGAGCTCAAGTCGTATCTGTGTATAGGAATCTTGAAAAATTCGAGAAACTCAAATCTGAAAACCCATCTATCAAGGGCTATCAATGTGACTTATTAAAATCTGAACAGATCAAAGAAATGATCAAACAGGTAGTAAACGATCACAAAAGAATTGATGTTTTAGTGAATTGTGCAGGTGCGGTAATTGAAGCTCCTTTCGCTATTGTAGATGAAGATCAAATTGAAAAGATGTTAGATATCAATTTGAAAGCAGTTATGTATTTGACGAAGGCTGTATTAAAACCAATGGTACTTCAAAAAGAAGGTTCAATTGTTAATGTCTCATCAATAACAGCACAAAAAGGAGGCAGAGGAATTGTCGCTTATGCTTCGGCAAAAGCCGGTTTAGATGCATTTACTAGAAGCTTAGCTATAGAAATGGGAAGAAAGAATATCAGAGTAAATGGTGTTCGACCAGGAGCCATTTCAACAGATATGAGTAAAACTTTAAAAGAACGTGCTGAAAATTATATCGCAGAAGCTACGATTTTAGGTAGATTTGGCAAGCCAAAAGAAGTATCAAAGGGAGTTTTATTTTTAGCTTCAAATGAAACTGCTTCTTTTATTACGGGCACCAGCTTGAATATTGATGGCGGATTTATGTTGTAATCAATTATATGCAATTAGAAGAAGTACTTGATAATGTTAAAACGGTGATAGATAATTCTATCGGATTCCCGGCAAAGGATATTGAATTAGAGCACACGTTATTTGATGAGTTGGGAATAGATTCAATTGATTTAGTTGACATACTCTTTGAGCTCGAACATCTTTACGGAATCGAACTTAAGATTTCAGATATTGAGTCACAAGCAAGAGAAAGATTAGGAGATCAACCCTATGAAATTGATGGCGTAATTACTTCTGAGGGTCTGAAGGTAATCTCAGAATTTATGACAGAGGTCAATCCTGAAAAATTTGTTGAAGGGCTAACGGTTCATCAATTAGTGCAACTGTTTACGGTACATTCTCTGTGCAAAATTGTACTTTACAGGATAGACGAAGAGGCAAACAAAACATAAAATGAAAATACTTCTTATTGGCGCATATGGTTATACTGGGAGATTAATCAGTGCATTATTCCAAAAAGAAGATATCTCATTTGACATTTGTGGTCGTAACTCTGAAAAACTAATTGAAGTCAAAACTGAGTTTAGTAAAGTAAATGAGGTGTTGGCGTGTGATATTTCTGAAAGTGAATCATTAAATGCTACCTCATCATATGATATCATTGTTAATTGCGCAGGTCCTTTCACTGAAGAATCTTCGACTTTAGTAAATTACCTGGCGAAACAAAAGAACAAAACCTATATTGATATTACTGGAGAAGTTGGTTTCGTCAATGAGTCTTACTTAAAAAACGATAAAATCGCAAAAGAGAATAAAACACGAATCATTCATTCTTGCGCCTTCGAATCTCTCATTTCAACTTTAGGATTACGGACCCTTTCTGAGAGTAATGGTACTTTCGATTCAATTAAAACGTATTACCATTTCAGTAAAAGCAGACCTTCACCCGGAACTCGTATCACAATGAAAATGAGCAAGTACCGAAAAACAAATCAAGTTCTATTGGGAGATTGGTCACCCTACCCAACTAATAGTTTAGTTTTTAATTCTGAATTATCTGCAGTACCTTACCCTATGCCAGAAATGGCGATTTGGAAATGGTCAAATATGTCCCAAAATATTTCATCTCACCTATTACTTACTAAAGATGAAGCACTATTTGCAAATTTGAAGTCTGCAGATGAACAAGAAGCATTATCAGAACTTGAAAAGCTGAGAAAACGTAAAAACCCGGGTCCTCCAGCCGAAGACAGGGAAAAACAAGAGTGTATCATCTACATTGATACGGTTGAAGCCAAGCAAAATAATCGCCGCGCAACTATTAGCGGGAATGATATGTATCAAGCAACCGCCAAATGCGTTTTTTTTGCAATCAAAGAACTTCAGAATACACACGAGCATTATGGAGTTATAAATCCAGCTGATATATTTGAAGGTAAAGAATTAAGCACCTTGTCTAATTTAGGTTTTAAGATTTCAATTGATGACAAGTAAATCGTTCGATATCATCATTTTAGGAGGTGGAATCGGAAGTACACTTTTAAGTATTTCTTTGCTTAAGAAGTCTCCAAAATTTAAAATATTAATAATTGAAAAAGCTGCCGAATTTCCTAACAAACTGGGAGAATCAACATCCGACATTACAGCACTTTTTCTAAGAAGATTGGGGATTGATCACATCTTGAAAGATCATGTCAAAAAAACAGGGCTTCGCTTTTTGTATAATGAATCAAGAGGAGATGATTTAGCTGATGTGGCCGAATTCTCAAGTCCAACTTTTCCAGGCCCTAATAATGGCTTTCAATTCAATCGGAAAATACTGGATGAACAATTGATAAAAGAGGCCGAAAAACTTGGAGCCACCATAATGCGCCCAGCTGAAATTGTATCTCACGACTTTAAACCTTTTAAGGCAAAACTCAAAGTGAAAACGCAAAGTACAACTGAAGATGTTGAGTCAAAATGGTTTGTTGATGCTTCAGGGCGTTCAAGATTTATTCATAATACTCTTCAATGGGATGATGTCAAAACAATGCTAAGCACTTCAGCCATTTATGCTCATTTTTCAAATTCAGCAAAAGTCTCAGATTGGAAAATTCCAGAACACCAATACTGGACTGATTATGCCGTAGGCCATGGCTCTGAAAGCACGATTCATTTCATGAAAGACTTTGGTTGGTGGTGGTTAATCAAAATTGATGATGAAAAGTACAGCATTGGATTTGTGTACGACAACGAAGAACTTAGCATAGATGATCCTAAAGAATACTTTTTAGAACAAATTAGAATAGATCCACAACTCAAATCGATTGTGGGCAATGCCAAACATTCAGTGCCTATTTTGGTTGAAGATGTGCCTTACCAAACAAAAGACTTTGTAAAAGACGGAATCATCTTATTGGGAGATAGCGCAGCTTTTGTAGACCCCATGGTTAGCCCAGGAATTGAGATGATATGTCAACAAATTGCCAATTTGCGAGATCTGCTACATGCTGACATTATTGAAAAGAAAACAGAAACAAAAAAATGGTTGAAATACAATAAGAGGTTCACTAAAGGCTTTAGAGACCGAATGGAAATTTATAAAAAGGGATATAATTATATGGGTTCGTATGAACTTCATTCAAATTGGCTACAAGCCGGACTCTTTGCATACTTCGGTTTGTTTGTATTCTCAGCATACATGACTAAAAATCGAATTAAAAAGCCACTCACAATAAACTTCATTGACAGAATAGGCTTTAACTTTTTCATTTGGCGCTTGAACAAGATTAAGCGCAAAAGAATGAATCAAAATAGGTTGTCAAATCATAAACCTTCGGCAGTCACTTATTCTGGATTCTCATATCCAAAAGGATTGCTTATTTATGGTATTCCACTCAAAATGTTTCTCAAGTTCGTTAGTAGATATTTGAAATTAGAAGCTAAAGAATTCAAACACCTCTTCAAAAAAAGTGAGTAAGGTATTCAACATATTTACTTCTTTCTTTTGGGTCAAATTGTATGTTGATCTAAAATATAAATGGCGTGGTTTTAAGCTTTACACGCTAGAAACTGAGGAGTTCACTATAAAATACTGGGATAATAAGAGCGAACAAGAACCCCTATTGCTCATTCAAGCTTTTGCGGCAGAAGCACAGTACAGTTGGCATTTTCAAATTGGAGCTCTACATAAAAAATTTCGCCTTATTGTACCTAACTTCATCTATTTTGGAGGCAGTGAGAAAAAAGGAAGCAAAGCATTTTCTATTGATGAACAATTAATGGCCGTTGAGCAGCTTATCGAGCATCTAAAAATTGATAAACTGCTTATTTGTGGAGCCTCTTATGGAGGCGTTATCGGAACAGAGTACACTTATAGACATCCTGAAAAAGTAAAAAAATTAGTGCTCACAAATAGTCCTTTAAAATACAATGCCGATAGTGACCTAAAGAAGATTTTAAACGAGTTTAAAATGCAAACCAAGGGAGAACTATTAGTTCCGTCTAATCACAAAGAACTTCACGCTCTCTTTGGTATATCATATTATAGAAAGCCTCCAGTTCCTGCATTTTGGTTCAAGTCTATTTATAAAAATCTCTATCAAAATTTAGATGATAAACGGGCTTTGGTGAATGAATCTACTCAAGAATTGAAGCGTTTACAAAATAGAGAATATAAGTTCGACCTACCGATTCTGTTAATTTGGGGAGAACATGATCGAATCTGCCCCCTGTACATAGGTGAGCAATTAACCGAACACTTTCAACCAAATGCTGAATTGAAAGTTATTCCTAAAACAGCTCATATGCCCAATTATGAAAAGGCTAAAAAGTATAATAAAATCTTAGTAGAGTTCTTGAAGGGGTAATTACCTCCGCCATTCAACGAACGAAACGTAAGACATTACGATCAAAAGAAGCACACCCCAAATGTAGAGAGCAACAGGCAGTGTTTCTATCCCTTCATAAGAAGTAAAAAAGCCCCACATAAACATAGCGCCCGCTTTTGTTAGTACTGAAACCCACATTACTAGGTGTAAACGAGATTCATGCGGAGTACATCTATCAGCATGATATTTAAGCTCATCAATAAACTCATGTACCAAACGAGTAAGGAAAGAAGCTATGAAAATTGGCAACATGGCCACTGGATACCAATACATGGCTATAAGTGACATCTCCATAATCATTGAGGCCACTAAAATATTTCTGTGTGTTTGAAACTCTTGATCTGTGATGTCTTTCTCGGCCAGCTTTTTGTGTGTCATAGCATCCCAAGACCATGCTATCGTGAATAGTGTAGCAGAACCTAAAATTAGAAAGGCCCACATTAAAGGAGTTGTATTGCCTAAACTATCCATACAAACTAAATACTAACATGACAATGAAAATGAGAACACAGCACATTAAATTGAATGTCTGACTCCAGAATTTTACATTTTTTCCTTTCAATAAGAACATGAGGTTGATCGTTCTGTAAGCAAAAACGACAAATAAGTAAACACTTATATGCGCATAACGTGGCTCAAGAAAAAAGGGCATTATTGACAGTGCATTAAGCAGCATCATAATATGAATAGAGTTCTTCTCTCCAACTACAACCGGCAAACTTCTCACTCCGCGCTCAGCATCTTTTTTAACATCAGGCAGATCTCTAACTACAGATCCGATCACCACTTGAAAAGAGACGAATGCGAATAAAACTACAACATTTTCATTGACGCCATCTCCGGCTCCGATCAGAACCAATGAACCCCAAACTAAACCTATTAGTAAGTTCTTTATTATGAATACATTTTTTAGCCTTAATTGCTTTCCGTTCAAATTCAATGAAAGAGAATAAGCTGTTCCAATCACTGCCCCTATTGACAAAATCATCAAAGTGAATTTTGTGAGCCATAAAAACGAAAGCGGAATCAAAACAAAAAAGAAAAGACCGCCGACAATTTGATGAAGTCTGTTACTAAAAAAGGAAGTAAGATTAAACTTCAAACCTTCATTCTGATCAATAGAATCATTCAATCTGTAAACCAAAAAAACACCAACAATATTTATTGCAGTAAGCAAACAAGCGGCGTTCCAATCTTGCTCTGAGCTTATCACAAAACCTGAAAACAATAGGCCTGTAGCGGCTAGAAAAAACAGTGCTAAGTTTTTAAACTTCGTTTCTTCTTGATATTTGGATTTAGGGCTCATTCTTCTGTGAAAATCGTCATTAATTTTCAATTAAATAGAATTTAGACACAAAAAAGCCCCTCCCGATTGGTAGCAGGGAGAGGCTTTGATTTTTGGTTTGTTGTTGCTCTTTATTTAGCAGAGATAAGTTCAAATAGTTTGCTCAAATCTGGTGCTATAATAATTTCAATTCTTCTGTTCTTAGCCTTGTCGTTAGGATCTACAGGATGATACTCTGAACGCCCGGCTGCAGTTATTTGCATTGGATCCATTTCACTATTGGCTAACATGATTTTAACTACTGATGTTGCTCTAAGAACACTCAGCTCCCAATTGTCTTGAGGGTGTGACGAAGAATTCATTGCATCTGAATCAGTATGTCCCTCTACAATTATATCTACTTCTTTTTGGTTCTCTAATACTTTTGATAAATCAATTAATGCCGACTTACCGTCAGGATTTACATTTGTTTTTCCAGATGCAAACAACAATTTCGCTTCCATTGAAATATAAATCTTACCATCTCTTTCTTCAACGGTAATTCCTTTGTCTTTGAATCCGATTAAAGCTTCAGCAATTTTAGCTCGCAATTGCTCAACTGCTAACTCCTGCTCTTTAATGATTGTTTCTAACTCAGCAATTCTAGCCTCTTTCTCAACCAAGACTTTCTCTCTTTGATTTAATTCTTTTTCAAGAGCGTTAAGTCTATCTTCTTTCTTTTGAAGCTCAACTCTAGTTTTTTCTAAATCATTAATCAACTTAGCCGTTTCAACCGAACCGTTTGATAATACTTTAGCGTACTTTTTTTCTAAAGCCTCGTTAGTTTGAGAGACTCTATCATACTCGGCTGATAACTTATTGAACTCAGATTTTGTGCTTTCGTTTTCAGCTCTTAGCTTAACAGCTTCCGATTCTAACACATCTGTATGCGACTTTAGTTCAGCCAATTTATTTTCGGCATCTAATGCTTTAGTTTTATAACCTGCATCCTCTTCTTGGCATTTTTTATAATTAGCCTCTAAGTCTTGATACTTCTTTAATGGCACGCAAGAAGTGAAAATTAATAGTGCCGATATGTAAAATAAGTGCTTCATCATTCTGTCTGAATCATACAAATATCAACAGAAAATGCTCGTAAGAATGGGCCTAGCCCCTGTAGTTATGAACAGCAATTTTTTAATTCGCCTTAACGAATTTGCCCGATTCTAGTAGCTCTCCGTCAGAATCGTATATACCAAATGAATAGGCACCAGCACTTAATGTAAGCGGAATGTTCATCCAATTATTTAAAGATTCTTGAAAATAAACTCGAGAACCATCCAAGGCAAATACCGAAAATTTGATGCCATCCTCACCAAAATATTCTTTTGGCAATATTCGCGAATCCTCGTCTATGAATGGATTTGAAGTAACAATTGTCCCTTCTCGCTCACTTTCTAAAATATCAATGGGAACGCTAAAAAGAAAGATTCCATTTTGACGATCAGCAATAATTACTTGATTTTCTTCTTCAATTAGCGTCACACCCCAAGCTCCGTTTTGAGTATAGCTTGTTTCTTGATGAAATGTATCATAAAAACCAATTTCCTTTATTGGCTTTTTACTGATATCAAAAATTCTAAAGCCCAGGTTATAGTATGAAACGAATGCCGTCTTGTCTAAAAGCACCACATTATGTGGTGTATAATCTTGATATTCGGTAGGTGCAAATAACTCATCAATTTGGATAGTTGCAAGATCAGAAAGCTCACACAACTTAACCTTCGTTCCTTGATCTTCATCAATAAAGCTGTAATACGCTCTTGAGGGAGACATCCATCCTGAATGATTATATCCCTGGTTTGCATAAAAGTCTAGCACACCCAGTTGAATTGGCATTGAGCCCGAGAAATCATAAACATGCAAACCTTCAGCTCCACAATTTAAAAACGCGGTGTCGTTTGAAACAAACGCATCATGAACATAATTCACATTGTTAAAATCATGTAATAATATCGGATTAATCGGTGATGAAATATCAAAAACTTTCATGCCTAAATCATTAGGTCCACAAGCATATAGTTTGGCTTTATTTTCATCAATGAAAATGTTATGGCAAATGGTAAAAAAGCTATTTGAATCATAAACTTTTGGTAATGAATCAGGCAAATATTGAGTGTCGAAAACTTGCAAAGTGGATGTGCCTTCATCACAAACCGAGTACAAATAGTTTTGATAGGTTTTCATGTCTCTATGCACTACAGTGTAACCGCTAAATGCACCCGGCTGCTCAGCTACTTTAGTCAATTGATTGTCCCGAACCAATAAAACTTCAGTTCCTTCAGTTGTTCCAACTGCAACATAGTTGTCGCCATTTGACCTAAACGCCCATACATCAGAATAACGGTGATCTTCAACTCCTAGAAAAATTGTTGTGTCGTTATAAACATCTAATAATTGAACGTTTTTACTCTCTTGATTCCAAGCTATTTGCGAAACCAAAGCAACAATTAATATGTGAAGTACGTTTTTCAATTGATTAAGCGAAAATGCTAATTCGTAGTAAAGGTCGATAAAAAAAGGCACTTAATTTTAGTTAAAAGCCCATTCATTGACTGAGATGTTCAAAAGATTTAGGCAAATTCGATTATCTTAGCAAATCTGTTTTATCAGGATGAAGAATTTAGTAATTATACCAACATATAACGAAAAAGAGAACGTTGAGAAGATGATTCACAAAGTGATGTCATTAGATATCAATATTCATTGCTTAATTGTTGAAGATAATTCTCCTGACGGCACTGCTGAGATTGTGAAATCTTTAATGGATCAATATCCTGAGAAATTACACATAGAGGAACGTCGAGGAAAACTAGGTTTAGGAACTGCTTATTTGCATGGATTCAGATGGGGATTAGAAAGAGGATACGAATACATCTGTGAGATGGATTGTGATTTCTCTCATAACCCTGATGATTTAGCAAGATTAATCAAAGCTTGTACAGACGGAGCTGATTTAGCTATCGGTTCTCGTTATTGCAAAGGTGGAAAAGTATCTAACTGGCCTTGGTCAAGATTAATGCTGTCATACTTCGCCTCTTGGTATGTGAGAATGATATTATGGATTGGTATCAAAGACACGACTGCCGGCTTCAAATGCTATCATCACACAGTTTTAGAGAAAATTAATTTTGATGCCGTGACTTTCAAAGGTTATGCCTTTCAAATTTGCATGAAGTATGCAGCTAAAAAGCATGGTTTCAAAATAGTCGAAGTTCCAATCACTTTCATTGATAGAGAATTCGGTACTTCTAAAATGAGCACTGGGATTTTCAAAGAAGCCATATTTGGTGTTTGGAAAATGAGACGTTTGAAGTTGTAAGCGCTTCGCTTCGGAGTTTTCGTCTTTCGTTTTTCGATTTCGAGATGACAAATAGCGAAAGTCGAAACTCGGCTTGGCGCCTTATCACCAAATACTTATCTTACATTGCCCTTTTAATTGAAACTCTATGAAGAGCAAGCTACTTATCATCTTTTTACTTTTTTTCGGAGTGGAATCTTTTGGTCAGAACTTTGTGCAAAGCATGTTTTCAATTTCAAGAAAAAAAGAAGCCTACGTTTATACCAAAGATGGAAATCTGTTCATAGGAAGATTAAAGACCTATCGTAATGACAAAGGAATTCTTACAGCTCTAAAAGTTCAAGATTCTCTCAAGGAAGTGAGTATAATTGAACCTACAAATGTCCACCGCATCTATGTTTCTGAAAGTATTGCTAAAGACATTCGAAAACACATAGAGAACAATTCATACGTTTCAGAAAAAGACAAACAAGAGCCCGACAGAGGTGGAACATCTATTCAAGAAAGCATTGGGAATACCGATTTATATGTTGAGCTAATTGCCAAGCAGCTAAACTGCATAGAAGAAACTGATGTTCTATTCGGTAAGAAGGTCAAAAAAAGACACTTTCAAATACTGAATCCATATTTCTGCAAGCATATGCGTGTTTATGCCAACCCAAGTGCTGATGAAGGATTGACTTCTGAACAAAAATCATTCTACATCAAAAAAGGAGATAATCCTGCTTTTAAAGTGAATAAACGTACTTATAAAAAGCGTTTTTATGAGATTTATGAAGATGCACCAAAGGTGTTAGAACTCTATGGTTATGACCCGTTACTAAAAGACATAGAAAAGCACGTATGGCTTTACGATCAAAATAAATAAGATGAAAAATGCAGCCCTAATTATTGTTGTTTTAGTGCTAGTCTCTTGTAAGAAAGACTGCCTTAAAAAGGAAGATTGTGAACTGAGCTCTTATGAGAGTTCAAAATTAATGGAATATCCTGCTCCAATTTCTTCTGGACAAAAGTATTATGTGGATGCAGAGAACGGAAAAAAATCAAATGACGGCAAATCTGAAAGCAATGCCTTTAAAGAAATAGACCAAGTGAATGGACTCACATTAAAAGCAGGAGATCAAGTCTTGTTCAAAAGAGGTCAAATTCATTACGGCGTTTTATTTCTTGAAGCTTCGGGGACTGCTGCTGAAAACATCTATTTATCAGATTACGGAAGTGGGCATTTGCCAGTCATCAAGAGTACAGATGGAAAACCAAACTCTGATGAAAGCACGGTTTATGTAACACTTGCCAATTACATCACATTTCAAAACTTAAATATTCAAGGGGGTTTATTTGCCTTAAGTATTTCAAATTCTGATTACGTTACGATTCAAGGATGTAGAATTGGTGAACAATCACATGCCGGAATTTTAGCTTCTGCCAAATATTCTGAGGGAGATGGGTCTGACTTTGGAGTACTTCAACATTCATTAATATATAGCGGAAAATCAGGCAATTTAGGAGACGGTCAAAGCACAGATGGTATCAACTTAAATGATGGTGCATCTAATTGGTCAATTACCAATAATGAATTCAAAGCTTGGGCTCATTCAGCAGTGAGTATCAAGCAAATTGCCAACCTTCAAGAAAACAACAATAATGTTATTGAGCATAACCTCTTTAATTGTGCCGATATTGATTACATGCGTGCTTTAGACATCTCGGGAGGAGACGGACTGTGCGCCAACAATGTATTTAGATATAATATTGTTCGAAATCAATCAGTGACTTCTCATGTGCATGGTAACTCAAACTTAGTTGCTTACAACCTCATGCTCGGCCTAACCGAATCAGACGCTACTGAGCAACCTTGGGCTTTTGATTTTTACTGCATCATTAATAAATCAGGAAATCCTGAACGAGATCAATTGGTTTGTTATGACAATACCATTGGCAACAATTTGGTTTACAATTATACCAACGGTCAAGGGGTTAGGGTTCTAAAATCAAAAGATGCTGCAGCCTTTGAGGTGCATGATAACAGGGTAGTGAATAATATCTTTTACAATGTTCATACACCTTATCAAACAGATTCTGAACCTCAAGCCAATGCCTTTGAAAACAACTTGGTTTACAATACTTCAAGCTCAGCAAATTTCATTTATGATTATGTTGACTATAACCTTACTTCTTTTGAAGCTTTGACAGGATCTCAAGGAAATGTAATTCAAAATAATTTGGAAGCAAATCCTCAATTCACCAATGCAACAGCTGAAGATTTTAAATTGATGGCAGGCTCTTTGGCCATTGATGCCGGTTTAGATATTGGAGAGGTAGTTGACTATTTGGGGCTCAGCATTAATGGTAATGTGGATATCGGGCCGATAGAATTTTAAATTGTTGCCATCTCAATTAAGGGATTCCAATTATCTTTGTAAGAAACACCCTGAGATGTCTAAAATCCTATTAAAAAACGCAACAATTATTAATGAAGGCAAACGATTTGAATCTGATTTGCTGATCAATAATGACCGAATAGAAAAAATCGCTTCATCAATTTCTGATGAGCAAGCTGAAGTAATTGATTTAAAAGGAAAATGGTTGATACCAGGGATGATTGATGATCAAGTTCACTTTAGAGAGCCAGGATTAACCCATAAGGCAAACATTATGACTGAGTCTCGTGCAGCAGTTGCTGGCGGGATTACATCTTTCATGGAGATGCCAAACACTAAGCCCAATGCTTTGACTCAAGAATTGTTGCAAGACAAATATGACATTGCTGCAAAATCTTCAATCGCTAATTACTCCTTTTTTATGGGAGCTTCAAATGACAACACTGAAGAAGTTTTAAAAACTGACCGTACTCAAGTTTGCGGAGTTAAAATATTTATGGGATCATCAACTGGTAATATGCTGGTTGACAATGAAACTACCCTTTCAAACATTTTCTCAAATTGTGAAATGCTAATTGCTACGCATTGTGAAGATGAAGCGACGGTTAGAGCTAACATGGAGAAATTCAGAGCTGAATATGGCGAAGAGGTTCCGATAAAGTATCACCCAATCATTAGAAGTGAAGAGGCTTGTTACTTATCATCTTCATTAGCAGTGGGATTAGCAAAGAAATATGATGCGCGATTACACATTTTACATATTTCAACTGCCAAAGAATTAGAGTTATTTAGAAATGACATTCCGTTATCGGAGAAGAGAATCACAGCAGAAGCTTGTGTTCACCACTTATGGTTTTCAGATGAGCAGTATGATGAAAAAGGAACATACATTAAATGGAATCCGGCAGTAAAAACTGCAGCTGATAGAGATGCTATTTGGGAGGCAGTTAATGACAACAGAATTGACGTTTTCGCAACAGATCACGCACCTCACACCATTGAAGAAAAAGAAAACACTTATTTCAATGCCCCATCTGGCGGACCGTTAGTCCAACATGCAATTTTGGCCTATTTACAGAAAGCCAAAGAAGGAAGAATCACTGTAGAAAGAGCAGTAGAAAAAATGTCTCATGCTGTGGCTGAATGTTTTCACATTGACAACAGAGGATACATTAGAGAAGGGTACTTTGCTGATTTGGTAGTGGTTGACCCAAACAAGCCATATGGCGTTGAGAAATCAAACATCCTATATAAGTGTGGATGGTCGCCATTTGAAGGCTATACTTTTGATCATTCAATTGACACTACTTTCGTAAACGGAAAGATTGTTTACACAGATGGTAAAGTCATAGAAGGCAATACAGGTTCCAGAATGACGTTTCACGGATAGTTGAAAAAGTTCGGAACCATATTATTAGGATTAAGTCTTTTCGCCTGTTCTGAAGACAAGGAGGTTATGCCTGCGCCTGATAATTTGATTTCTGAGGCAGCAATGATTCCATTGATCATTGATTTGCAAATGCTCGAGTCACATTATCAAAGAATGTATTCACGCCCAGATGTCTTCAAAGATGCATTAGATTCGGCAAGTAATATTGTATTTGAAGACCGCTTGGTAAGTCGCACTCAATTTGAAGAGAGTTATGACTACTATGCTTCACAACCTGAGGTGCTTTTTACCATTTATGAAGCTACACTTGACACCTTGAACCAAAGGGTTTCAGATCGTCAACAACAGCCAGTTACACAACAATAAATCACAAAAAATTCAAAGCATAAAAAACCCTGTCTCCGCTAAGCCAAGACAGGGTTTTAAAATAGTATTAAACTCTAATTAGTTCTTGATGAATTTCTTCACTTGAGTTCCGTCTTCGTTAACCATTTCAACAAAGTAAACACCAGTGTTCATTCCATCTAAAGAGATAGATAAGTTCTTGTCTCCTTGAATTAATCCTAAGTTCATTGTTTTAACAATTTTCCCTGAGATATCAAGTACATTGATAACTGTTTGCTCAGAGCTAGTTAATGAGATAGAAACTTTGATTTCTTCGTTTGCTGGGTTAGGGAAGATAGAAAATCTGTCTTCAGCAATTTCAGCATCAATTGAAGTATAATCTTGCATAATGATTCTCACCATTGGAGCAGAAGGATCAGTTAAAGAAACTACAGCTTGAGTCTCGTCAGTTCCGGCAACAGAACCTTGAGATACTCTACCAGCCATTTCCCATCCTGCGCTTTCAGCACCACCAAAGTGACCTGCAACAGCAAGAATTTGATCTCCAGCAACAACTGGAATCGCATCAATGAATAAAGTAATCATTTGACCTTCATCAGAAACTGTAGTTAAGTACTCATCAGTTTCATCTTCGAATACGTAAGCCGTACCATCAGATTTAAAGATTTGGTAAGAGATTAATTTATCAGTTACAACAACATTGTTATCTAATTGCGCTTTGATTGCACCAATAGTACCATCAGCAGTAATTAAGAAAACGTTACCAATTGAAGCAGCTCCGTCATTGTTGTTAGCCCAGTTATAAAATGCAGATTGTGGGTTACCGTAATCAGCAGCATATTCATATTCAGTTAACTCAAAGTAAGCATCTTCCATATTATCATTGGCAGTTGCATCATCAGTTTCAGTTTGGTTTACAGTGATACTTACAGTGTAGTTACCTAAAGTAGTTGGTGTAATACCAGTGTTTGTCCAAATTGTGTCATTTTGACCATTTGTTAAAGAAGCGATAGTTGAAGTTGAAGTTCCTGAACCCAATGAAGTCATTGAAGGATCAAAAATTTCCCAATCTAAAGCGATATTCGTTTGAGGATCAAATCCAATGTTTTTCACATCAGCACCAATAACAAATTCTGTAGCTTGCGCTTGAGGTACTTTTGAATACATGATTGAATTCACTAAGTCACCTCTAAATACTGTAGATACAGTCATATCATTTTGAGGAAGCTCAGCAATACAAACATTATCAATTTGCCATCCGTAAGCCCAGTTACCGTGCCATCTGAATCTAATTTGAATTTGATCGTAATTCACAATGTAAGGAGCAATGTTTACAGAAACTAACTCTGGGTTAGGTCTTCCTTCTCTTCCAACTCCGTCAGAGATAATTACCTCATCCCAAGTAGCACCATTATCATCAGAAATACCAATATATAATGTATCGAAGTTTGTTCCGTTTTCCCATTCAGCAAAGAATTGTTCGAATTCTAATTTCAATGGTAAAGTCGTTGTAGAACCAGATACATCAATAGTACCTGATGTCAAAGTTGCATCCTCATCTTGTCCTGAAGATCCGTCAGAATCAGAATCTAATAACACCCAGTTAGTTGGAGTTGAAGACAAAAGTGTAGGAATATTAAATGAAGAACCTGCGTCATTTGCTGGCCCAACGTTCGAGATTTCGAAATCAACATTTCCGTTTTGAGTTGCTGCAGTCCATGTCCCGAATCCAGCATCAAAGTTTTCTGTATAGAAAGCTGCTCTGTCTTGATTTTGTACCACATCTCTCATATCAGTGAAAGTTACGGCATTAGGTGCGTGCTTTTGTGCATGACCTGTAGAGTACTGAGGATTAGCGTATGGCGCCTGAGCAAAAGTTGCTCCAGTAGCCAAGATAGCCCCTAGTAAAAAGTAGATTTTTTTCATAATTATGATCTTAAATTTTGCGTAAATGTAAAAAATTAAATGTTTAAATTCTAACTAATTAGACGGCCAAGCTTGTAATCTTATACAAGTCTATACCGTTTCTTCTATGTAAGCTTCTATTGGTAAACAAGCACATACTAAGTTCCTATCACCGAATGCATTATCAACTCTTCTTACCGGAACCCAGTACTTATTGGCTCTTAAATAAGAAACCGGATAAGCTGCCTGTGTTCTAGAATATGGCATATTCCATTCATCAGCTGTTAAAATATCAGCTGTATGAGGCGCATTCTTTAGTAAATTATTATCCTGGTCTAAACCTTGAGATTCTATGTCATTAATTTCTTGTCTAATACTCTTCATTGCTTCAACGAATCTATCTAACTCGGCCTTATCTTCTGATTCAGTTGGTTCAATCATCAATGTACCTGCAACTGGGAAAGATACTGTTGGAGCGTGGAAATTGTAATCGATAAGTCTCTTGGCAATATCTGCCACCTCTACTCCCGTAGTCTTTTTGAAGTCTCTACAGTCAACAATCATTTCGTGAGCTACAGTTCCATTTTCACCCATATAAAGTGGATCAAAATGACCTTCTAATTGAGTTCTTAAGTAATTCGCATTCAAGATTGCATTTTCAGTAGATTCTTTTAATCCATCTGCTCCTAACATCTTGATGTATCCATAAGAAATAAGCAAGATTAAACCTGAGCCATAAGGAGCAGCCGAAATAGCGTTAATCGCCTTTTCACCACCAACTCCTTCAACATGAGGATTACCTGGTAAGAAAGGAACTAGGTGCTTAACTACACCAATTGGTCCCATCCCTGGTCCACCCCCTCCATGAGGAATAGCGAATGTTTTATGTAAGTTTAGGTGGCAAACGTCAGCTCCAATATTTCCTGGATTTGTCAATCCAACTTGAGCGTTCATGTTTGCACCATCCATATATACTTGACCACCATTATCGTGAATGATGCTTGTAATTTCAATTATTGCAGATTCATACACTCCGTGAGTTGAAGGATATGTAATCATAAGTGCTGCCAAATTCTCTTTGTGTTCTTCAGCTCTTGCTTTCAAATCAGCAACATCTACATTTCCGTTTTCATCACATTTCGTAACTACGACTTTCATTCCGGCCATTACTGCTGAAGCAGGATTGGTTCCGTGCGCCGAACTTGGAATTAAGCAAATATTTCTATGGTGATCTCCTCTTGATTCGTGATATGCTTTGATTACCATTAATCCAGCATACTCGCCTTGAGCCCCTGAATTTGGTTGTAATGACATACCATCAAAGCCAGTGATTTCACAAAGATCACTTTCTAATTCTTTGAAAATTTCCTCGTATCCAGCCCATTGATTGGTCGGAGCAAATGGATGAATGTTCGCGAATTCAGGCCATGAAAGTGGCATTAATTCTGAAGCCGCATTCAGTTTCATTGTACATGATCCTAAAGAAATCATTGAGTGAACTAAAGATAAATCTTTGTTCTCAAGACTCTTTAGATAACGCATCATCTGAGTTTCAGAGTGATGAGTATTAAACACTGGATGAGAAAGAATGTCGTCTTTTCTGTGAATATCTGCATCAATCGGACATTTTTCAGATGACCAATCTCCGTTTTGAACATTGATAGCATCTTTACCAGCAGCAGCTGCGAATGAATTTATAACTGCAGCAATTTCTGTTGCTGTATGCGTTTCATCTAACGATATTGAAACAAAACCATCAGCATAATTCAGGTTCACTCCATACTCTTGAGCAGAAGCTTTCACTACAGATAAATCACCTTTAATAGAAACAGTATCAAAAAACTGTGCGTTCAATGATTCGTATCCTAAGTCTTTTAAGTTCTTCTCAACGAACAATGCTTTTTGGTGAATATCAACAGCAATTTTCTTTAATGCTTTGGGCCCATGATATACGGCATATGAACCTGCCATGACAGCCAAAAGAGCTTGAGCCGTACAAATATTTGAAGTTGCTTTATCTCTCTTAATGTGTTGCTCTCTTGTTTGAAGCGCCATTCTAAGAGCATAATTACCATCAACATCTTTCGATACCCCGATAATTCTACCTGGCAAATTTCTTTTGTATTCTTCTCTAGTAGCAAAGAAAGCAGCATGTGGTCCACCTAATCCCATGGGAACTCCAAATCTTTGTGAGTTTCCGTATACGGCATCTGCCTCCCATTGTCCGGCACCTTTTAAAAGAACGAGTGACATCAAATCTGTACCCACTCCAACCTTCATTCCTTGCTCATGTGAAGCGGAAATGAATGCATTAAGATTAGTTACTTTTCCAGTTTTATCTGGAAATTGAACGATAGCTCCAAAATATTCAGCTGAAGGTGTAAATGATTCTAACGATCCAACCTCAACATCAATTCCCATACTTTTTGCACGCCCTAAAACCACATCAATTGTTTGATCAAAACAATGATCGGCAACAAAGAACTTATTTATTTCAGCTTTTTTCTGATCTCTAGATCTTGAATTGAAAAACATGATCATGGCCTCTGCCGCAGCAGTTCCTTCATCCAAAAGAGAAGCATTTGCCATCTCCATTGAAGTTAAATCCATTACCATTGTTTGAAAGTTCAACAAGGCTTCCAATCTACCTTGCGAAATTTCAGCTTGATAAGGCGTATAGGCCGTATACCAACCCGGATTCTCAAAAATATTTCTCAGGTTTACTGAAGGAACGATAGTTCCGTAGTAACCTTGACCAATAAAATTGTGATTTAATATATTTTTAGAAGCCTTTTCTTTAAGGCTCAAAAGATATTCTTGTTCGGTCTGAGCTGGCGCTAAATTTAAGGGTTGCGCCAATCTAATTTGATTCGGAACTGTTTTGTTGATTAGTTCATCAATTGATGAAACTCCAACAGCAGCTAACATCTCTTTTTTCTCTTCAGAGTTGGTTCCAATGTGTCTGTCTTTAAAAATCATATTTCTTGAGTAGTGAAAGTTAAACAACCCCCATTTTTAGGGCTCACAAATATAAACAAGATGGACATAATTAAGTTTGTTCATAATGAGAAAGTTCGCATAATTGTTAGATATTATTTGAATCTCAACAAAACAGGATGATTTTATAACATATAAATCAGTGGTATGGTAATTTTTCACGAACTTTAGGCTAAATTCTGACAGCAATGAAATATTTGATTCTTTCACTTTTTTTACTCTCTTCACTAG
>Ga0316204_10003249_pt1 | contig 33295 bp, 34 predicted proteins | sample 6monrhotite_MG_2_FD_205661 | JGI IMG/M metagenome (GOLD analysis project Ga0316204, IMG submission 205661) | Microbial mat bacterial communities from mineral coupon in-situ incubated in ocean water Damariscotta River, Maine, United States -... | ecosystem: Environmental > Aquatic > Marine >... | reverse complement strand
AATAAACCTTCGATACAGACGTGTATCGACAAGAATATTGATCACTCCGATTTAAAGCTTTGACTTGTAAGGGTGGATCTAGATAATGAAGTTGAAGTCTTAATTACCAATTTATATGATGAACAAGCATTTCCAGCCAAGTGCTTTAAACACCTGTACCACCTGCGTTGGGGCATTGAAGAAAACTATAAACGCTTAAAGCAATGGTTGGAAGTTGAAAACTTTTCAGGTAAAACAGCCTTAGCTGTACAGCAAGATTTTTACGCTAAAATCCTAGCCACGAATCTCACCCAGTTTTTGTGTACTCAGGCTCAGAAAATAGTCCGTCAAAATACAAAAAAGACCAAACTAGACTATCAGGTAAACTTTGCACAAGGTGTATCTAAAGCGAAACATAAGATGGTTAGACTGATTTTTTTAGCAAAACGCCTGTCCAAATCAGTCACAGATCAGATAAGGCAATTAGTTGAATCGTTGAGTTTATCCCCAACAGCTGTCCGTGAAAATAGAAGTTTTTGTCGGAATATTAAATCTAAAAAGAGTCATTTCTTCTATCAAGAATATAAAAGAGCATTGTAAATCAATGGGTTATGACTTAACTTAAGGGTATTGGGACACTACCCCCTTAGACGCAGCCTAAACCAAACGATTTCCGAACACACTCAAGTCTATTTAGCAGACAGTGTCGGTGAGCTTATGCTCTGGTTTGCTAGTTGCAATGTGGCATTTATTGGCGGCAGCTTAGTGCCGTTTGGCGGCCATAATATTTTAGAGCCAGCTGCACTCGGCAAACCTGTTCTATCAGGCCCTTTCTACAGCAATCTGCAAGCCCTGTTCGACACTTTTTCTAAAGACGGCTCTCTTAATATCACTCACAACCCTGAAGCGCTAGCCCAACTATTAAGTCAATTAGCAACCGAGCCAGAAACCTGTGAGAAACTCGGTCAAAAAGCCCACCATAGCTTCAGTCAACATAGTGGCGCGCTCCATAAACTGTTAAGCGAAATCACCCCCCTTCTGAGTTAAACTCAACACTCTTAAACACCCCAACAAAAAAGCCCTCGACTGAAAACTCAATCGAGGGCTTATACTCTTCAAAAAGCTTAAATGAATTGAGTTAAGCTACTTCTGAAACGCTTTATGTGACAAATACAAAGCACCTGAAACCAATAGAATGGACAGTGCATAGTAAAGTAGATCCATCGACTCAGTCGGCTTCAAGAAAATGGCCTGTTCAAAGAACATAACAATCAAAATAAGCACAATCACTTTCGCTAAACGATCTTTCAACTCATCCAACGAGTTAATAAACAAAATATTACTCGCGCCATGCTTCGTGCCCGCTACGTCTATTTTTGAGATAAACAGCTCATACAAGCCCAAAGAGAAGATCAACATAATCGCGCCTAATAAAAAGCCATCAACCGATCCTACAACGTGCGCCACTGTTTGGGCTTTTAACAACCCTCTCTCAGCATCCGCTAACTCATGGTAATGTGTTAAATGCGAAATGGTGTAAAACACATCGATGGCCGTTAGGTAAAAAATACCAAAAGCCGTAATTAAACTGGCTACCACGGCAACCAGCACGACAAAGCGACTATTCCATAAAATGGATTCAAATATTTTTTCACCCATACCTTGTTCTTTCTGTTCACATGCGGCACTTGTTACGGGTGCTTTTGGGCTTTCAGCCATAATGTTTCTCCTCAATTTATTAAAACGTATTATTCAAACGTGCTCTTAATTAATCTTTATCGCTAACTGTTTCACTGGTTGTTTCGCCTAGAGCTTCAATTGTTAAATTATGATTGGTATAGATGCATAAGTCACCTGCAATATGCAAAGACTTCTCCACCACATCCCGTGCGGACAACTCTGTATTCGCCATTAAGGCTTGTGCCGCAGCATGTGCATAGCTGCCACCCGAACCAATCGCAATAAAATCATCTTGTGGTTCAATCACATCACCCGTACCGGAAATCAGTAACATATTGTCATTATCGGCCACCAACATCATCGCCTCTAACTTACGCAATGCTCTGTCTGTACGCCAATCTTTGGCCATTTCAACAGCCGCACGCATCAGTTGTCCATTATGCGTTTGCAAACGCGCTTCAAAACGTTCAAATAAGGTAAATGCATCTGCTGTCGCGCCTGCAAATCCTGCAATGACTTGTTTATTATATAAACGTCTTACCTTACGCGCATTACCCTTCATGACAACATGACCTAGGGTCACTTGACCATCTCCACCAATGACCATTTCGCCATTGCGTTTAGCACATAAAATAGTTGTTCCGCGAAACGACATGGGCTTTCCTTTAAATAAATATAAACTATGAATGAAAGAGTTAAATTTGAATGCTACGTATTTTAAATGAAAACGACGGTCGATTCGACTCTCGCGCCTAATTTCTTTTGACTTTGATATCACACTTTTTTAACAATCTTACGATTCTTTTGATTTCTTAGCTCTAGGGTGCGCTTGATCATAAACTTGCGCTAAATGCTGTAAATCCAGTTTCGTATAAATTTGTGTGGTCGATAAATTCGCATGGCCTAAAATTTCCTGCACCGCTCGCAAGTCACCGCTCGATTCCAATACGTGAGTGGCGCAGGCATGGCGTAAACGATGCGGTGACATTTTCGTCGGCAGACCCGCTTGTAACGTACGCTTATCTAAACTGTTTTGAATGGAACGCACAGAAAAGCGTCCTCCACGTTGATTGACAAACACCGCCTGTTCTTCGGCATCCGCATAATCCACTCTAATCGCTAACCAAGCCTGAATAGCGATTAACGCCTTCGAGCCCACAGGAGCCAAACGCTCTTTCATGCCTTTTCCCAACACCCGAACCCAGCCCGACTCCATTTCATCCAGGCCTGGTGACAGATCTAATTCAGCACATTCTGACACACGTAAACCAGCTGAATAGAGCAATTCAAAAATGGCTTGGTCCCGAATATCTTGCCAAGTTTCAAGGGGCTGCTCTAATAAACGCTGCGTCCAATCCACATCTAAACTCTTAGGCAAAGGTTGCGGCTGCTTAGGCGCTTTTAAACCTTTAGCCGGGTTTTTCATCACTTGACCTTCCAACACCAAGTAATCATAAAAAGAGCGAATAGCCGATAATTGCCTGGCTAAAGTTCTAGCGCTCACGCCATTATGAACACGAAAGGCTAAAAAGGCTCTTATGGCCTCCGAATCAACGGCTTTCCAATCAAAAAAATTTTCAATTTCTTGCTGCTGTGCTATCGCGGCTTCGCTATCCGAGACATCTAGCTTTTCTCCGACAAGGTAAAAAGCCAAAAAACTTTCAATATCACGCTGATAATTAGACACGGTATGCACCGATTTATTCTGCGCTTGCAGGTGTCTTAAAAAATCATTAAGCATCTTTACCCTGAAACAAGTGATTTAATTTAGCCGTAATTAATTCTGACATCATCTTTAAAAAGTAAGTACCTAGGTTCTGATGGAAGCGCTCCGTTTGCTCACCTAACGCCAGCACCCCCCACACATTATCCGAACCCAGCGGTAAAATGCAGACCGATTTCATAGGGTCTTGCGTATGAAACAAGCCTTTTTGCCACTCATTTTCAAGCAGACCGCAAGCGGGTTTATTCACCTCTAAACTCATTTTAAGTGTGTCGGCCCAAGTTTGACTCACACCCAACTGACTTAATCCATTCAGGCATCTAGTCGGAATATCCCAAGAAACCATAGCAATGTGCTCTACATTAAACAGTTCAGTCATTTTTTGGTAAATGCAGTCCACGGCTTCCTGCTCACTCTGCGTCGCCATTAACGCCTTGGTGAACGCCTGCACCTTTAAAAACAGCTGCCCATTTTCACCCGCAATATTGACCAAGGTGTCCACTTCCACTTTTAACGCATCTCTCTGTTCGCGTAATTGAAAAACTTGACGCTCTAGCAAAGAAACCGTTTTGCCACTTTTAGGGTGCGGGATACTTAATTCGTCCAACAAACTAGGGCAAGCGTGAAAAAACTTTCTATTTTGATCCAGATAATTCACTACATCTTCTGCGTGCAAGGGCGATTTACTCATGCGCTCACCTCCCCTTCAAAAACCGTTACCGCAGGGCCACTCATCCACACTGGCGACTGAACATCACCATCCCAACGAATCCGTAAATCGCCACCAGGTAAGGTCACAGTGACACTCTCATCGACTAAATTCCAATGTCTCAAAACGGCCATCGCGGCGCAGGCTCCCGTTCCACACGCCAAAGTTTCTGCCGCACCACGTTCGTAGACGCGTAAAGCAACATGAGCCTGATCGAGTTTTTGCACAAAACCGACATTCACCCTTTCTGGGAATAAAACATGCGATTCCAAGGCCGCACCCAATCGCTCTACATCCGCCGTATTAATATCTTCAACCAGCATTACCGCATGCGGATTGCCCATAGAAACCGCACCCAGTTCAATAGATTCATCCAAAACCGCAACGCGATAGCGCGCTTGTTGTTCTGATTGATTAAAAGGCAAGCTTTTTGGCGCAAAATTCGGTGCGCCCATATTCACTCGAACCAAACCATTGTCTTCTATATACAGAACAATTACACCAGAGGCCGTCTCAACCTGAATTTCAGTTTTATCCGTTAGGCCCTTGTCATACACAAAACGGGCAAAACAACGCGCACCATTACCGCACTGCTGAACTTCAGAGCCATCGGCATTAAAAATTCGATACCTAAAGTCAATGCCAGATTGCGTGGCATTTTCCACCACAAGCAATTGATCAAAGCCAATGCCAAAGTGTCTATCCGCCCATTTCTGGACTGTTTCGGCTGAAAAATGTATTGACTGATTAATGGCGTCCACCACCATAAAATCATTTCCAAGGCCCTGCATTTTTGTAAATTTAACGCTCATATCTGTCTTTCATCTAAAGTTACATCGATTAATTTAGCTGAATTTAGCATGCCAATCATTAATACGCAAACGCAGAGCCCAAATTGCCTGTTTTTTAATTTATAATGACTCCTTTCGTAGAAGCACCTCGCATGAATTAGAGCATTAAATTAGATTAGAATTAAGGAAATGAACGCCAAATGATGACCCCTAAAGAAATTGTGCATAGCCTAGACTCACATATTGTTGGCCAAGCCGATGCAAAACGTGCCGTGGCGATCGCATTACGTAATCGCTGGCGCCGTAATCAATTATCTGAAGAATTACGTCATGAAGTGACGCCTAAAAATATCCTAATGATTGGGCCAACAGGGGTGGGTAAAACAGAAATTGCCCGCCGCCTAGCCAAATTGGCCAACGCCCCCTTCTTAAAAATTGAAGCAACTAAATTCACAGAAGTGGGTTATGTAGGGCGAGATGTCGATTCCATTATTCGCGACCTAGTTGAAAACGCGATGAAAATTACCCGCGAACAAGCCATGAAAGGCATGCAACGCAAAGCGGAAGATGCCGCCGAAGAACGTATTCTAGAGATTCTATTACCCCCCGCCCGAGGTCGAGAAGAAGAAAGCCATGACAATATGGCCGATACCCGCCAAAAATTCCGTAAACGCTTACGTGAAGGCAGTTTAGACGACAAAGAAATAGAGCTCGATTTAAAAGCGGCACCCAGTCATGTTGAAATCATGGGCGCACCCGGCATGGAAGAGATGACCCAGCAACTACAAGGCATGTTTGAAGGCTTGGGTCAGGGTAAAAAAGAAAAACGTAAACTGCCTATTAAAAAAGCCCTAAAAGCGCTCGTTGATGAAGAAGCCCAAAAATTAATTAATGAAGATGAAATCAAAGCTCAAGCCGTGGAAAGTGTTGAGCAAAACGGCATCGTCTTTATTGATGAAATCGATAAAGTCGCTAAACGTCAGGACGCGGGTGGTGGGGATGTTTCTCGCGAAGGTGTACAGCGTGATCTACTGCCGTTAATTGAAGGCAGTACGGTTAACACCAAATACGGCATAATCAAAACCGATCACATTCTGTTTATCGCCTCAGGTGCGTTTCATTTATCTAAACCTTCGGATCTGATTCCAGAACTACAAGGCCGTTTACCGATTCGTGTTGAGTTGCAATCCCTTCGAGTGGAGGACTTTGTTCGCATATTAACCGAGCCAGCGGCTTCGTTAACTCAGCAAGCTATTGCGTTAATGAAAACCGAAGGCGTTGATTTAACCTTTACCACAGAAGGTATACAACGACTCGCTGAAATTGCTTACGATGTGAATGAAGGCACAGAAAACATCGGTGCACGTCGTTTACACACTGTATTAGAGCGCTTATTGGAAGAAGTCTCTTTTGACGCACCCAGTCTATCCGGAACCACTTTTGAAGTTACAAAAGACTTTGTTAACGAGCGCTTAGGTGAGCTGGCCGTTAACCAAGATTTGTCACAATACATACTGTAATTACAGAGGGTCTTTGTGCCAACGCCTACGAACTTAAAACTACACCAAGCTTCTCGAAAACTCGAAATTCATTTCGACAGTGGAGAAGTCTTTGAGCTAAGTTGTGAATTCTTACGAATCTATTCACAATCCGCCGAAGTTACGGGACATGCCCCAGGGCAAGAAGTGCTGCAAGTTGGCAAAGAAAACGTCAATATTGATGATATATCTCCCGTCGGAAACTATGCGGTGAAACTGCATTTTGATGATGGACACGATACAGGGATTTACACATGGCAACGCCTATACGACTTAGGCAAAAACCAAAACGATTACTGGACCGACTATTTAAGACGGCTCATGCGTGCAGGTCATCAGCATACTGAACTGGATAAATTAAAAGCCGCTATTAAAGCGCAGTAACCATTACAAACCGTCAACTACTGTGTGGCAACCCCACTTAATGACACTAATTAAAGGTTCATTCTTATGAGTCAAAACAAACAAACCATCGATTTCGGATTTTCTGAAGTTCCGCTAGAAGAGAAAGTGAAAAAGGTCAAAGGTGTGTTTGACTCCGTAGCCGGTAATTACGACATTATGAACGATGTCATGTCGATGGGCGTTCACCGTTTATGGAAGCGCCACACCATTGAGTTAAGTGGTATCCGCCCAGGTCATGTGGTATTAGATTTAGCTGGCGGAACAGGTGACTTAACCAAAGCCTTTGCCAAACGTGTCGGCAAAACAGGCCGAGTGGTTTTAGCGGACATTAACGAAAGCATGGTACGTGTAGGTCGTGACCGACTCATTAACGAAGGCATTGCAGGCAATGTGGATTACACCATTACCAATGCCGAAGCACTAGGCTTTCCAGACAACACCTTTGATGTGGCGACCATCGCGTTCGGCCTGCGTAACGTCACCAATAAAGACAAGGCACTTGAAGAGTTGTATCGCGTTTTAAAACCGGGCGGTCAACTGATGATTTTAGAATTTTCTAAAGTCACTCAACCTCTATTTGCTAAATTCTACGATTTTTACTCATTTAATATCCTGCCTAAAATGGGCAAAATGATCGCCAACGATGAAGCCAGTTACCAGTACTTGGCTGAGTCTATTCGCATGCATCCAGATCAAGAAACATTGAAACAGATGATGCTGACCGCTGGATTTGATAAGGCGGAGTATTTGAATATGTCTGAGGGGATCGTCGCCTTACACCGAGGCTGGAAATTTTAATTTAACCATTCAGATAAGCTCCTAAAACCCTAACTCAGCGTCAAAAACGGTCATGTACACTTGTACACTCCCTTATTTTTCCTTGAATTAAGGTTTTTAAGAACTTCCTGAATTGGCTAAATGCCTTAATTCGTTAATAACATTAGAAACGTTAATAACTCCACGAATATAACAAGAGATTATCCTATGAGCTCTCAAGCAAATTTGGCCAAAACGTCTCTGTCTAAAGCCATTGAGTCGGTTTTAAATACCGCCATTCGTTTGGATGAAAATCAGGGACAGGCTTTTAAAAAACTTGAAGATAAAGTCATTGCGGTTACTCTAGCCCCGTTGGAAAACCCGCTGTATTTTATGTTTACTCAATATATGGTCAGCGTTCAAAACCATTTGGTTGGTTCGGCCGATGCGACTATTCAAACGACCCTTGTGGATTTTTCAAGCTTGCCGATTCATCGTGATTTAACCCACGCTCAATTGTCAGGCGACCTCGAACTGGCGCAAGCCTTTATTGATGCACTTTGTGGCTTAGAAATCGATTGGGAAGAACACCTTTCTCACTACACCGGTGATTTAATCGCCTTCAAAATCGGCCATGGCATTCGCTCTTTTTTACAAACCAAACAAAGTGCTAAAGAGACCGCAGGGCAGACGATAAGAGAATATCTCCAGTTTGAAATTGAGACCCTGCCGACTCAAAGTCAAGTTAACCGATTTAACCAAGCGGTTGATCGCATCAGCAACGATTTAGAACCCCTTGAATCGCGTATAGACGCTCTGCTTTCAAATCACTCTGCCAATGCTTCACAACCTTAACTGTTAAAAGAACCTTTAAATGAAACTGCTTAGACAATTTTTTCGCATCATTAAAATAAACCGTGTCCTCACTTATTATCAAATCGATAAGATGGTCTTAACCGACACTAAATACGCTTGGTTGATCTGGTTCAATATGATCTTGCCATGGAACTGGCGTGGAAAATCTTCAGGTAGTCGTGGTGAAAACATCCGCTTAGCTTTAGAAGAACTGGGGCCTATCTTTATTAAGTTTGGTCAGGCTCTGTCAACCCGTAAAGACCTTTTGCCACACGACATCTCTTTAGAATTGGTCAAACTGCAAGACGACTGCCCACCGTTTGATGAAGATCATTCAAAACAACTGATTGAAGAAGGTCTGGGCAAGTCGGTAGAGGAAGCCTATGCTGAGTTTGATCCTGTGCCAATGGCTTCAGCCTCCATCGCACAGGTTCATGCGGCCAAACTGCATACAGGTACCGAAGTTGTCGTCAAAGTCGTTCGCCCTGATATCAAACCCGTCATAGAACAAGATGTCGCCATCCTATTTGGTTTGGCGCATCTGTTAGAAGCGGCGGTTAAAATCGCCAAGCGCCTACACCCTATTGAAGTCGTCGCCGAATTTGAAAAAACCATTTTAGACGAACTCGACATGATTCGTGAGGCCGCCAATGCCACACAATTGAGACGTAATTTCAAAGACTCCGATCTACTCTATGTCCCGGAAATTTACTGGTCACACACCTCTGAGCGCGTGATGACCATGGAACGCATCTACGGTATCCGCATCAGTGAAACTGACAAACTCATCGAGGCGGGCATTGACCTAACCGACCTATCCGCCAAAGGCGTGGTCATCTTCTTTACTCAGGTCTTTAAACACAATTTTTTCCATGCCGATATGCATCCTGGCAATATCTTTGTCTTGCCTGACGGACGTTATGCGGCGATTGATTTTGGCATTATGGGAACACTGGCGCCAGAAGATCAACGTTATTTGGCCGAAAACTTTTTAGCTTTCTTTAACCGCGATTATTTACGCGTTTCAGAATTACACATTGAGTCTGAATGGGTGCCTAAAGATACGCGCGTCAATGAGCTTGAATCGGCCATTCGTTCCGTTTGTGAACCCATTTGGGACAGACCTTTAAAAGACATCTCATTTGGTTTAGTGTTGATGCGTCTATTCCAAACCGCGCGCCGTTTTGGCATGGAAGTTCAACCGCAACTCGTACTCTTGCAAAAAACCCTGCTCAACATTGAAGGGCTTGGTAGACAACTGGATGACGAACTCGATCTATGGGATACCGCGAAACCCTTCTTAGAAGATTGGATGCACGACCGCGTTGGTCCACAAGGTTTAGCCAAAAACATTAAAGCAAACCTGCCCTTCTGGACAGAACAGGCGCCACAAATTCCAGGCTTACTTCATGCCAGCCTAAATAAACTGGCCCATGCCGATTTTGGACAACAATCCAAACAACTAGAGCGTTTAGAAAAACAGATTGCTGAACAGTCCGCGGCACAACGCCATCGTACGTTAGGGGTGCTGATTATTGTCTTTGCTCTACTGCCAGGTCTGGTCAATCAAGAGTGGATTAATGAAAGCGCCTTACAAGTCGTACTTCTTTTGCTCGGTACCTTCTTAATTATCAGGAAATAACCTTCAAACGCGTTCTTGAAGAAGCCCTGAACAAGTCCTTTGAAATTCTGTAGCTCTTCAAGTTGGCCTATTCAAGGCATGGATTGCAGGAAATGGTTATTCCATTCACAAGATCCATAACGCAGAAGAGGCTGGTTCGCACTGCCGCCCTGATCGTAGACACCCATATCGATAGATGCTAATATGACTTTTCCCCCCTCAGAAGCAGACAGGATTCAAAGATGAAACTTAAACTATCAGCCCTTCTGCTGAGCTTATCTTTTGTACTAAGCCCCTCCATTCAAGCAAGCGAAGTGCTCCCTTTAGCCGTAGATTTGCAAAAATCCGCTCAGGTCGCCGAAGAACATCAAGTGCCTGTGGTGGTTTTTGTTACGGCCACTTGGTGTAACTACTGTAATAAGTTAGAAGAGAATATTTTAGAGCCGCTGTTTCAAACCACCGATTTAGAGGATTACGGTGAATTTAGACAGCTTCTACTCGATAAAGCGCACTGGATGATGAAAGACTTTGCTGGCAACGACATTGAAATGAAAACCCTCGGGCCAAAACTGGGCGTTAAGGTTGCGCCAACCACCCTGTTTTTTAATGCTAAAGGTGAGCAAATTGCCGACCCCATTATTGGTTTAACCCTTGAAGAGTTTTATCCAGGCAATTTAGAAAAAAGCTTGAACCAAGCCCTAAAAGCCCTAGGTAATCCCATGCGGGTGGATATTTATAAAATGGTCGATGAAAGTAGCATTGTGCCAAACTAACCCTCCCCTTTTAAAAGAGGGTTGAGAGTTCAAGCAGTTTCTTAGCGCGCTGCTCTTGCCTTTACTGAAAGACGCTACCAACGCCCACGATCATTTAAAACCGCCGCTAAAGGGCCTTGTTTCTGCAGTAACGCAGCCCAGTGCGGCATCGCTTGCTCTGATTCCGCTGTGACCTTTAAACGCGTGTTGTATTGTCTGTTTTTAAACACCTCAACCTGACCTGAAATGGCCCATGCATTTCCCTGACCAGACACGCGAAAAGTAATTTTATTACTATCTAATTCTGGCTTAATGGTAATAGGAGGAAAAGCATTGCCTAGCACACTGAGTTGATTAAGCGTTAATTGTCCTGTTAACACACTAGGCCATTCACTTTGTAAGTCCGCTAGCAAACGTAAATCTTCTAAACGAAGCGACCCTTCAATAGGCATACCATTTAATTCAGGATTGTTAATCAATTTAATTAACAACGGCAAGCTCATTTCTCCATAACCTTCGGAAACATTGAGCTCTGTCGCATCAGAAAATAGCGGCATTTGAATATGGCTTCGAATGTGGCTCTGCTCCTTTTGCCACAAACTCTGCGCCACAACCTGCCCTGTTATCAATGACCAAAATGACAGATCCCAAGAAATCTTGCCAACAGGGTTTGGCGTTAAAAGCTGCACGCTGCCTTGCCAAAGCGTTCCTTCATTAGAGCTAATTTTAATATTTGGAGACAGTTTTTCTTGTAAATTTGACTGGGACACCAGCCAACTTACAGGCAGGTGATAAACAACAGAGATCAATAGGGTGGTGATAAATAGAAAGGTTAAACCTAGAAACGCTTTAAGACTGATATGGCCAATGACCTGTTTTAACATTACTTGGCTACCTCAAAAGCAATTTCAGCCTTCGTTACACCTGTTGAAATAGGGATTAGCTCCATTGACTTAGCCGTTAAGCCTTGTTGTTCAAGTGCAGCAACCCAACGAAACAAACGCGGAGCATCGACTTGCTCAAAACTGACCGTAACACCTCGGTTGTTCAAATTAAGCCCCTCTGCCGATTCCAGCAACTTTTGTTGACGAAGACTCTTCTGTAACGCATCCATTAAGGCCGTTTTTGAATGGAGCCTTAACTTTGATGCCGAATGATTTCCTTGACTCGCCATCGCCTTGGGCGCCTGCTCCACTAACCATAACCAATCGCTCTCGGCTTTCTGCAATGCGGCTGTTTTTTCAGTAAATCCATTTTGAATAGGAGCCCAAATCAAGCTATAGAGTAGAGCCGTAACCAAAAAAATACCCAGCCCTATGACCAAACGTTTTTCTCGATCCGCCAACTTTGTCCACATAGGATTATTTCGTAGAGACATTAAATACTCCTTCTACCAGTGTTGGTGTCACATTTTTCAGTTCTAACACCACATTGGCCGATAGATTTTTCTTTTGACTCATGGTCACAATCATCTGTAGCTGACTGGTTTGTTTGGCTTCAACGGTCACTTGTAAACGCCCCCCTTTCGAATCGGCACGCCATTGTATTTTCTTAATGCTCACTTCTGGCTCTGCTTTAAACAGCGGTTCAATTTCCTGCAATATTTTAATCGGTGATAGCGCACGGTTTTGCGGATCGTCTTCTCCATTCAGCCGCGTTTGAGTCTGCATTCTAATGTTGATTACACGCTTCACATCTGGAAACATTTCTTTAAATAACTGCTCTGTCTGCATCTGATAATGAACGATTTTTTCATTAAGAGACTGAGTTTTCATCCATGTAGAGAGTAAAGATGTCATCAAAATAAACAAAACAAACAGCGCTGGCCATCGCCAATCCTTCCAGTACTGTAGATTTTTAGATTGTGCCTGATAATCATCCGTTCTTAAGTTATAGGCAGCCAGTGAGGGGTTGATAGCTAATTGACTACTTAACAGTAAAGAAGAATCTAATGTTGTCAAACCATGGGACTGACCGTTTGCATTCGCTACCGACTGAAACTGATTTAACCAATTTTCATCTGCTGTAAAACCTGAATACAATCCCGTTCTGACGTAAGTCGCATCATTCTGCTGAATCATAACCATCGCGGTTTTTTCATCTTCGGACTGAGCGGATTGCTCAAAAGGTACTCTAAAACAATCAGGAATCAACTTGGCGTGCCCTAAGCCCATAGATTGCAGCGTGTCTATCCAAAGCGTCATCCACTTGTGCTCAACGATGGCAACGGATACCAGCCCCTCTTTGGTTCTATTGAGTGCCACAAAATGGAAGTTCTCAACCGGTTCAGATAAGGATTCTTCCAGTGCATAAGGGAGTGCCGTCATCCAATCTATTTTACGTTTCCCTGGAACAAACACCTCAGTCAAAATAACACACGGACTTGGCACCCAAACCGTCGCAATCGTTTCATTTAAATGGCCCTGCTCTTTTAAAAAGGCAATGCTGTTATCCGCATCCAGCAATTCACCTTGGGCACTTTCAACAAGCAACTCACCCGCCAAGTTAAACCGAGCCGTTAAATCGCTTAAAGAATGATTAGGAATCCATTTTTTTGCGTCAATAGAAACCATCTTTGCATGTTTATTCAGCACTTAACCACCTTTGTACTAGGACCACTTTGTCATTAGACTCTCGAAAAAAAATGGCCGACAATCCTTGTTGAGATTCACCGTAATCCACCTGCGTATTCAGTAAAAAATATTGGCTGTTTACACTAATCATCCAATCTGGCAAATCCTTCTTAATTGTTTCAGCTGGAATGCCCGTTGAATCCGCTGCAAAATCAATAAATTGTTCCATTTTTTCGGCAGGGCTGATTAAACGTTCATTAATCCATCTATCTGCAACTTCTTCAGTCAACCAGTCTGCAAGTGCGATTAACACTCTGCGTTCAGCCGTATTCACATTGATAGAGGTTACTCTAGGTAAGGCGGTCAAATCTTGCTGTAAACTCACCCACTGCTCTCTTGTAAGGTCACGTAGGCCTTCCATCAACTTTAACTCGCTCAACATCACCATCGGTTGATCCGCCGCACTGTAGGCGGGTTTTCGCAAAAGATACTGATTACTTTCAGCACCGTAGGCAGAGGGAATATCATCCGTATCCACCCAGTCCGTCACCACATCCGCAAAGCTCTCGTTTAATGCATTTTGTTCGGCGTAACGTTTTAAAACAGAGCCCCAAACAGCGCGTTGACGTGCTTGCTCCTCGGCATTCGTTGCACCCGCTACATCCATGACGTTATTTAAATTTAAGCGCCCCTGCAAATCGATTAATCTTGCGGATAGCTCGCCCCCTTCATAAGGCATAGGTCCAACAATTTGACCCCAATGTTCGTTTTGAGAATCATAAGTATTGTCTTCGGCATCCTGTATTAAAATTTCTTTGACCCAAGACTCAAACCCCCACTGCACGGCAAAAGACTGCGCCTGATGCAGCATGTGACTACTGCGTTTAATGTTGGTATGTTGGTCGTAAAGCAGTTGACTGCCCATCATCGCTATTAACGCCACAATCATTAAAACTGTTAACAGGGCAAACCCCTTTTGACGAGATCGATCCAACCGCAGCAACGTTGTTTTCACTTAAACCAGCCCCATAAAAAGACGTTTTAAGACACCCATATCTTCTAACTCAATCGTCACTTCAGTCATCTTTGGCAGACTTACACTTGGTAGAGCCATTCCAGGTAGACCGACTGCAGGCGGATTGCTGTCTGTCTCATTTGGCCAGCTTGTAACCCACTGATCGTCCGAGCCTAAAACACGTAATTCAAATCGTTTTACCCCCGTTAAAATGGCCGTTTTCTTCGGCAGACTGTCTGGCGCTCTATCAATTACGGACCACGTCAAACGGTAGAGTGTATTGTCTTCTAGTCTATAGCCAACTCTTAATAATCCTCCTGATGTATGAGGCGTTGGAAATTCCGCAATGCGGGTCATTTCAACCCCTAAATCTGGACGATATTGGTAAGCAGGCAATTTTGAACCATAGCCGTCATTAATCTCTCTAGGCGCGGTCTGAATAAAATCTTGCTCCATCCACCAAACAGCTCTTTGTACGGACTCCATTCTTAAAGAATGGCTTTGCACTTGTGTCTGTACATTTACGACCGTATTAATCGATTGGTAAGCTAAAGCTGAGATCACGGCTGAAATGGCTAAAGCCACCAATAACTCAATCAGTGTAAAGCCTTTCTGATACACATCACTTTGCGAACTGTTCGCTTTAACATGCATCCTATTCACCGACCACAGTGACTAAACGAACCGAACTGCTTTGGTCATTTTGATCTGTCACCGTCATAACAGATTTTTTTATCCCTTGAAACTCAGTCGATTCTGAACGCAACTCGATCTTCCACTCGCGATCAAATTGCTTTACCACTTCGGCTAGCTTACCCTTATTCGACTCTTTTCCAGATAAAACGTGCTGTTTAAGAAGTTCGTCTTCAGCCACCCAAGTGGCAATAATACGGGATTCTAATTGGGCTTGATTTAAGACCGTAACGCCCATAGAGCGACTTAAAGCCGCTAACGAAATCGACACAATAACTAAAGCGATCATCACTTCAATAAGAGTAAAACCTTGTTGTCGTTGATTCTGTACCACTAGCATTAAGCGATCCTTTCACACCATCTTATTGAGTCTATTTCGTTTGGGTAGAGGATTCAAACTGCAACAAGCCATCCCAAACAACGGTGGACACCTCTGCTTTATTAGAATTTTGAAAAGCGTTCTCTCCAACAGAAAAATACGCCTCACCTTCCAACACTTCACCAGTGGGCCAAAACAACCATCCTGGATCAGGTAACTGCTGTTGTTGAGCATAATCTTCATCCACCTTCCAACTTGCATTAATACCTGCTTGCCAAGCTAAAAAAGCCACTTTATCGGCTTTTTGCCACTTGTTTTTCGTAAAAACGTGCGTGGTTAAGCCCTTATCATCGGGTGTTACTAAATAGAGTTTTCGATCAAAGGTCGATTGATCCCTAACAAAACCCAATAAGGTCTTTAACTGGTTCTGCTGTGTGGTTAACTTAGCTTGTTCACTCGGCCCCAAAGAGAGAATACTAATACTCGTCACGACTGAGACAATCACCACAACCACCATCAACTCAATGAGCGTAAAGCCCGCTTGTTTTGATGAGGGTGAAGTTAAATGGGGTTGCATAAGCAAGGCTCTCTTTCGCATCTATTTAGCAATCAGATTACAATCTAAGTTTTTCTCGGCTAACACACTTAACAACACCTTACTGTAAAGCCACTAAGTTAAGCTGTACTTACTTTATATTCCAGTTACCAATGGTGGCATTAACCCCTTCACCGCCATCGACACCATCCGCTCCATAAGTAAACAGATCAAATGAGCTGTGCGTACCAGGCATTAAATAAAGGTATGGATTCCCCCATGGATCGAGCGGTAAACTTTCTAATAACTTCTTCCAGTTTTTAGCTTCTGGACCATCATTAGGTCTTTCAACTAAGGCTTCAATCCCTTGATCGGTAGTTGGATAGTTAAAGTTATCCAATCTATAGAGCTGTAATGAGGATGAAATTGCATTGATGTCCTGCTTGGCTTTTACAATACGTGCTTCATCAGGACGATCCATTAAATTAGGCACAACTAATACCGCTAATACGGCTAGAATCACCACAACAACCATTAATTCTATTAACGTAAAACCTTTTTGCGCCTGCACTTTTAAGCTATTCTTTTTCATTTTTCACCTTTATTCTTTTTATTACGCTACAAATAAACCCACGTACACTACTCAGTCGGTTTTTTACCCAATCATTTGATTCATTTCAAACAGTGGCATCATAATGGCCAACACAATGGTTAAAACCACGCCCCCCATAATAATAATCAGCACTGGCTCTAGAATACTCACCAAAGCCGCAGCGGCCGATTCCACAGCCGTTTCGTAGTGTTCAGCGCCTTTAATCAACATGGCATCTAACTGACCTTTTCCTTCGCCTGTTTTAACTAAGTTAAGCAATAACGGAGGAAAAAAGCCTGCCTTTTGCATGGCATGATAAACAGGCTTACCCTCTCTTACCTCTTCCACCATATCCAACACCCCTTTTTTCATCGGATCTAAGGTCATGACTTCGGCGGAAATTTTTAAGGCATCTTTAATCGCTACGCCACTTAACACTAATACACCAAAGGTTCTCGCCCAACGTGCGGTAGCCGAATAAATCAAAAATCGTTTAATTCCAGGAATTCTTAATAAAAAGGAATGTACAGCAAAACGCCACTTAGCTCGTTTCATCGCCCATATCCCTGCTAGCCAGACCAAAATACCTATCACTAACATCACAGGCCATTGGCTCTGGACAAACGCACTTAAACTAAGTAGACCCTGTGTTAAAGGTGGTAAGGTTTGATGCATATTATCAAATACCGTCACCACTTTGGGTACCACATAAACCATAAGAAAAAACACAATTAAAATCGCCACAACCACCATTAACATAGGATAAATCAAGGCTGTTTTCATTTTCTTATTCAAGTTATCCTGCTGTTCGACAGAGTCCGCTAAACGAGATAACACTTTGTCTAAATGCCCACTCTCTTCACCCGCTTGAATAGTTGCAATAATATCGCGAGGAATGCTCACTGGCGCTAGCGCCATCGCATTGGCCAAAGAGTAGCCTTCCGACACATGCGTATGCAAACTGGTAATAAAACGAGCCACCTGCTTAGATTCACTTTGCGTAGAAAGCGCTTTTAAAGCTTCTTTCAGTGGTGTACTGGCATCTAATAAGGTGTATAACTCACGTGTAAAAAGGGATAATTCAGCCACCTTTAATTTAGGGACAAAAAAACCTTTTTTAGTGCTCGTTGTTCGCGATTGTTTCTTCTCAAAAGCAGATAAGGAAATGGGCGTTAAGCCTTTTTCTCTGAGTATTTGACGTATCTGACGTTCAGAATCGCCTTCTTGCAATCCTTTCACCGTCTTACCTTGTTTGGTTAACGCCTTATATTCAAATACCGCCACTCTAACTTCCCTTAATTAACTTTGCGTGACTCTTAGCACTTCTTCAAGACTGGTTTTACCTTCTAAAACAGCACCGTAACCACTCTGAGTTAAAGAAGGGGAGTGTTTTCGCAATGACTGTTCAATCTGAGACTCCGAAGCATCAGAGTGAATCATCTTGCGAATATCATCGTCTACCGACATTAACTCATAAAGCCCTATTCGCCCACGATAACCGCTTTGTTGACAGTTTTCACAGCCTTCTGGCTGATAAATAATCGCCTCTTTTACGCCCAAAAGATCACACTCAACAGCGTCCGCTTGGTGACTTGACTTACAGTGCGTGCAAAGCCTGCGAACTAAACGCTGGGCTAAAACACCAATTAAACTCGATGCGAGTAGGAATGGCTCAACGCCCATATCTCTTAAACGAGTCACTGCGCCCACGGCAGTATTGGTATGAAGTGTCGACAGCACCAAATGCCCAGTTAAAGAAGCCTGAACCGCAATATTAGCGGTCTCTGAATCTCGCACTTCCCCAATCATAATAACGTCTGGATCTTGACGCAAAATAGCTCTTAAACCTTTAGCAAATGTCATATCCGCTTTGAGATTAACGGGGGTTTGGTTAATACCATCAATGTTGTATTCGACAGGGTCTTCAATCGTCATAATATTGCGCTGACTATTATTTAACCGACCTAAACCTGCATACAAAGTCGTGGTTTTACCTGAACCCGTCGGCCCTGTTACCAAAAAGATACCGTGCGCTTTAGAGAGTAATTTTTGAACGCCTTCTTCAAGGTTTTGTGGCAAGCCTAAATCAACCAAATCTAAGCGCTCAACACTTCTGTCTAATAGACGCAATACCACCCTTTCACCAAAGCTAGATGGAATGGTTGAAACCCTTAAATCGACCGCTCTTCCCCCTAACTTAAGCGCGATACGACCATCTTGAGGCAGGCGTTTTTCGGCGATATCTAATCGTGCCATTACTTTAATACGAGACACTAACATTCCGGCCAAAGCTGCTTTAGGTGTAAATAAAGTACTTAAAACACCGTCGACTCTAAAGCGGATACGTAATTGATTTTCAAAAGGTTCAATATGCACATCGGAAGCGCTAGCACGAATCGCTTCTGCCAGAACGGCATTTAATAATTTGATAATAGGGGCTTCATCGGCACTGTCTAATAGGTCTTCTGGTTCTCCTAGCTCGGCAAATACCGTTGCTAAATCGTCTGTTTCAATGGATTCAATCGACTCAACAGAATTTTTTCCACTTGAGGCGTAACTGACCTGAATTTTTTTTTCAAAGTCTGACTCGGATAACACTTCGAATTGAACATTCTGATCCAATTCCTGATCGCCTTCTTGACTGAGCAAACGCCGCTGAACCTCTAATAAGGCAACTAAAGGTGTATTCCGTGTGTAAAACACTTTCAACTCCGCGTTCAGGTCAGAGATTAGCACTAGCTCGTTTTTTCGAGCAAAGCTAAAGGGCAGTTCAAAGCTCATAAATCTAACAACTCATCCGTACTTGAAGAAAAAACCAAGCCAGTATCACGTTTATCACTCGGTTTATTTACCAGTACTTCTTTAGCGACACTTGCCTTAATTTCAGACATCCTTTTTACTTCTTCAGCCGTTGTCGGAGAATTTGATTTCCACTCTTGTAAAGTCGGTAAACGAGGTCTTAAATTATTTAATAATCCAGACTCATTTTTTTGCAATAAATCTTCTTGTTCTGCAAATATATGACTGTATTTCTTCTGACTATAGTAACTACTGGTCACGTTATCGCGAATAATCACTGGACGTAAAAAGACCATTAAATTCACTTTTTCGCGTTTATTTTCCGTTGATCTAAATAAACCTCCAATCAATGGCAAATCACCAAACCCAGGAATTTTAGATTCGACTAAGGTCTCTTTCTCATCAATCAAACCACCTAGAACGACCATATTGCCATTACCCACAATCACGCGTGTTTTAATTTGGCGCTTAGTGGTTTGAATATCAACCGCCTCACCTTTTGGAATTACATCGGAAATCTCTTGATCAATATCCAAATAGATCTCATTCCCTTCATTAATTTGCGGCTTCACTTTCAGTTTAAGCCCCACATTTTTACGCTCTATCGTGCTGAAAGGGTTGGTCGCCGAGTTAGTGCCTGATGTAAAACTACCTGTTTGAAAAGGAACTTCACGTCCAACGATAATTTCAGCCTCTTCATTGTCCAGCGTTAGAATGGATGGAGTCGCTAAAATATTTGACGATGAATCACTATTCAAGGCACGAATCAAAGCACCCCAACCTTGATCACCCGTAGCATTAAGCTCCCCCGTACCAATGGTAAATCCACGCTCTATCGCATTAGACTGCGCCAATGCATCAGTTGCATTACCTAACAATGAGGGAATAGCACCTGAAAAATTTACAATACCCGCAGCCTGCTTACCCAAAACCGCCCATTCAACACCTAAGTTAGCGGCTTTATCTTCAGAAAGTTCAACAAAAATCGCCTCAATAAGCACTTGAGCTCGACGAATATCCAGTTGTTTAATAACATCCTTCAATGCTGTCACAATGGAGGTTGGCGCGCTAATCACCAAGGCGTTCATGCGCTCATCCGCTTCAATGCTGATTTGTTCTTTAAGCTGTTTGCTATTAAAGGATTGTAAAGGGGCTGACCCCGCAGCACCAGGAGGCGTTCCTGAACCAGGTTCAGCGTTTTTATTAACCGAATTTAAAAGGGCTCTATTGCCGGCAATCTTTTTCAAAACTTCTGCAATTTCAGCCGCTTTTGCATAGCGTAAATAAATCACCTGTACACGGCTTTCAGAGGCTACTTTGACATCCAAATGCGCGATTAGCGCCCGTAAAATTATGCGCTTTTGTTCATCGCCACTTAAAATAAGACGATTTGAACGAGCATCAAAGCTTACTTTGACTGCATTCGGCCCCTTGGTATTTCCAACAATCCCTTTAAGCGTTTTACCCAACTCCTCAGCTGAGGAGTGAACCACGGGAATGACTTCGTAATGTCCAATCGTATCGACATCAACGCGCTTTAAAACACTTTTAACACGCTGAATATTCGATACCGTATCTGAAACAATCAGTTTATTACTGTCAGATAACGCCACTAAGTGGCCTTCTTTAGCCACAAGAGGTCTTAATACAGCCACTAACTTCGTAGCCTCAACATGATTGATGCTAATCACTTCCGTTACCCAGTCTTCATTGGTAACGTCTTTCGAACGATACGGAATTTGGTCTCTCGACATATTCGCAGGTATGATTTTAATCACATCATCGGCTGCAATTGCAGCGTAACCATGTACTCTTAACACCGCTAATAGCGACTGATACAACCCATCAGGATCCATTCCCGCAGGGGCAATAAACGTTACCTTACCTTTTACTCGGGGATCAATAATAAAGTTTTGACCAGAAATTTTCGCCACGGCTTCAATCACCGTTGTAATGTCTACTTGCTTGAAATTTTGCTTTAGCGTTCCTTCTGCCTGCGCAGAGACCATACCGCCCATATACACGGTTAAACTCAAAAAACTAACGGCTAGCCAGCGAAATTTTTTCATTATATATTTATCCTATCAACCTTAATTTAAGTTCACTACAAAGAATTCTTGACGACCTTGGCGCTCAACTTCCATATCCAAAGTCATTTCGTTTAGCATTTTTTTCCACAATGCGGCATTTTTCATTAATACATCAACGGGTTGACCATTAACCCCTTTCAACAAATCACCTGACTCAAAGCCCAAACTATTAAATATAGCTGTATCAGAGTCCTTTTTTGGCCAGAGTTTAATTCCGTTCAACTTCCCACCTTTATTCATAATTTGAAACCGTACATATTTGGTAATGGTTGCAGGTGATTTTTTAAGCCCACGAGTCACATCTTCTAATTGAATCTCTAACCCACGTTCATTACTTTCCATATAAGCACGGTTAGACTCCAAAAATTCATTAGGAGAGACCATAACTAATTTTTCAGACACCCCGTTATGATCAATCACCACGTACTCAGAATGAACAGCTTCTAAATAAACCCCTCTTTGAATCTTTTCACCTGTTGCAACTAACAGGGTTTGAGAGCCCGACTGAATAATGGCGACTCCACGCTCTTCTGACACAGAAAGCACACCCAATATTTTTAAATTAAGCTTCGTTTCTGTGACCGTTTCAAACCTATTTTTTTCTTTAGTCGAAGCATCCGACACAGAAGGACGACCCAATAAGTAAATAGGAGTGATATTTGCCGAAGCAGAAGAGCGACTTTGAGATGAATTCGCTTGATCACTCACCAATGATGGTGAAACAAGCGTGACAGCTGGTTGTAAATTAAAAGAGACAAGCGAACCTATTTGCCAGCCAAATACCAATACGACTAATACCAATAAAAATCTGGACACATAACGGCTTAAAACAACCAGATCAAATCGTGCTAACCATACAGACATGAAAAAAGATATTCCTACAAATAAAAAATTAAGTAAACAAATCAAAAAAACTATTATAAATGCTTAGTCGAATTATAAACATATAACTCTGTATAAAAAATTAATTTAGTGTTTATTTGTAATCTAAATATAGGGAATAAATATATTGAAGATAAAACAGGCATAAAAAAACCCGAAACGCTGTTCGGGTTTTAAAATATGGTGGCTACACCGGGATTTGAACCTGGGACCCCATCATTATGAGTGATGTGCTCTAACCAGCTGAGCTATGTAGCCAAAAGAATTCGCGTATTATAGTGGCTATAGAATATATGTCAATACTATAAAACTAAATTTTATTGGTTTTTATAAAGCAAGGTGACGATTAAACATTGAACCTAAAATGCATCACATCGCCATCTTGTACGATGTACTCTTTACCTTCCAAGCGCTGCTTACCGGCTGTTTTAGCCCCTGCATCACCTTGGTACTCGATATAGTCATCGTAAGCCGTTACTTCAGCTCGAATAAAGCCTTTTTCAAAATCTGTATGAATGACGCCTGCGGCCTGCGGAGCGGTTGCACCTACCTTAACCGTCCAAGCACGTACTTCTTTAACGCCAGCGGTAAAATAGGTTTGTAAGCCTAACAACTCATAACCTGCACGAATCACTCGATTAAGACCAGGTTCTTCTTGCCCCATTTCTTCTAAGAAATCCGCTTTATCTTCCGCGTCTAATTCCGCGATCTCAGACTCAATCGCAGCACAAACAGGAACAACAACGGCTCCTTGTTTTTCAGCGAGTTCTTTCACTTTATCCAAGAAGGGATTATTTTCAAAACCATCTTCATTGACGTTAGCAATGTACATCATGGGCTTAACGGTTAATAAGTGAAGATCTTGTAATTCCATTAACTCATCTTCACTTAAGCCGATTAAACGAATCAACAGGCCTTCTTCAATTTCTTTAGCCACTTTTTGCAGCAAATTTAAACGGGCAGTCGCTTCTTTATCACCGCTTTTTGCAATACGCTGTACTTTAGAAATGGCTTTGTCAATGGATTCCATATCCGCTAAAGCAAGCTCCATATTAATGATTTCAATATCATTAATAGGATCTACTTTACCTGCAACGTGCACAATATCATCATTTTCAAAACAACGAACTACTTGAACAATAGCATCTGTCTCACGAATATTGGCTAAAAACTTATTACCTAAGCCTTCACCTTTAGAAGCTCCTTCCACAAGGCCTGCAATATCCATAAAATCAACCGTTGCTGGCATAATGCGCTCAGGCTTTACAATTTCTGCCAAGGCCTCTTCACGAGGATCAGGCACCGCAACCACTCCCACATTCGGTTCAATCGTACAGAATGGGTAGTTCGCAGATTCAATACCTGCGTTGGTTAATGCATTAAACAGAGTCGACTTACCAACATTGGGTAGTCCAACGATTCCACATTTAATTGCCATTCTGAATCTCCTAAATGAAAAGGCTGAGGGTTTAGATTAGATTTATTGTTATTTAGTATGAAGGGTATGCATGGCTTTTTGCATATCATCTTGCAGCAATTCAGGTACAACTTTACTTGCGTTGTAAATCGCTTCATCAATCAATTGACGATCTATTTTTGAAGCGGCCTTTAAGACATAATCTACCACTTGATCCCTATGACCAGGATGCCCAATACCCAGACGCAAGCGAGGAAAGGTTTTTCCCATGGCGGCAATCATATCGCGAAGCCCGTTATGCCCGCCATGACCACCGCCGACTTTTAGCTTAGCCACACCTGGCTCTAGATCAAGCTCATCATGCACTACCAAGATAGATTCAACGGGGATTTTGTAAAATTTTGCCAAGGCTTGAATGGATTGGCCACTGCGATTCATAAAAGTCGCGGGTTTAAGCAGCCAAACATCCAAACCATTAGATTGAACGCGAGCCACTTCACCTAAAAATTTGGTCTCTGGACGAAATACAACACCATACTGGCGCGCTACTTCGTCCACAAACCAAAAACCAGCGTTATGCCGAGTCTGATCATATTTATCGCCTGGATTTCCCAGACCAACAATTAACTGAACAGATGACATAAACGCTGGCTCTCAATTCGCTCGTTTAACGATCTACTTAAGGAAGCTCTGAATAAGTTCTTTAATTTCTGGCAACGCCAAGTTTTAGTCATCAAGGCCTGATTTTGAAGTGATATCTGGATACCGCAAAAAATCATAACGATGAGGACTGGAATTTGGCTAAGCCCCGAAGGGTGGATCTTCAAGCCAGCCTCTTCTGCGTTATGAATCTTGAGAATGGAATAACCATTCTCTGCAATCCAAGCCTTGAATAGACCAACTTGAAGCTCCACAGAATTATAAAGTACTTGTTCAGATTTCCTTAAAGTAGATAATTAACGCTTCTTAGGTTTACCAATGTTTACAACCGCTTGGTCATAATCACTGTTACCGTGAGCAAGTGCTGTAATGCTAACACCTTCAGGCATTGCAAGTTCAGATAGACGCATACTTGTACCAGCTTCCATTGCAGAAACGTCCACATTGATTGCTGTTGGTAAGTGCTTTGCAACACAGCTAACTTCTACAGCTGACTGCAAGAATGACATCGCACCACCGGCTTTAACACCAACTGAAGCCTCTTGACCAACAAAGTTCAAAGGAACTTTTTTAACAAGAATGTTGTCTGCTGCACGTTGAAAATCGATATGAGAAACCATACCCGTTGCTGGGTGACGTTGTACATCTTTAACAACACACGTTTCAGTGTTTCCACCTTCAACATCAATAGTAAGCACTGTGTTAAAAATATCATTATTTTCAAATTGCTTCTTAATGAAGTTATCTGCTAAAGAAACAGATACGGCATCTTGCCCTGCACCATAGATAATGGCTGGAATTTTATTCGCATGACGAAGGCGGCGGCTCGCACCTTTCCCTTCTTCTGTACGGATATTTGCTGTCCAATTTTGGCTCATTTTATTCTCTCCGAATATCGATAATTTATTAAATCATGGCCTTAACCACAATCTTTTATGACAAAATCATCTGATTAAAGTTTCTTACGCTCGCGACCAAACGCAAGGGAAGCGAGGATTATACTCAAATTTAAAAATTTTTCTACTTTTTTAGGGAAATTCTATAAATTAATCAATTACTTCGGGGCAAAAAAAAACGCCCATCAAGGGCGTTTTTTTACAGATTAACTAAGAGTCTAATCCAATATTAATGCTGCATAAGCGACGTAACCGATTCATCTTGATTAATACGACGAATCGTTTCTCCTAAAACATTCGCAATCGTTACCGTTCTTACTTTTTTACAATTTCTAACGGGCTCTGATTGAGGAATAGAATCTGTCACTACCAATTCTTTTAACACTGACTTTTCAATATTGTCGATTGCTGGCCCAGATAAAACGGCATGCACTACATAAGCAGAAACGCTTTTAGCACCTCTATCCATCAGAGCCGAGGCCGCTTTACATAAAGTACCCGCTGTATCGACCATATCATCAACAATAATGCAGTCGCGCCCTTCAATATCACCAATAATATTCATCACCTGCGCCACATTCGCTTTTGGACGACGTTTATCAATAATGGCCATCTCTGCATCCAATGCTTTGGCCACGGCACGTGCTCGAACAACACCACCCATATCAGGCGAAACAATAATAACATTGTCTAAATCACAGGTTTTCTGCATATCCTCAACCAATAAAGGAGAGGCATATAAGTTATCCACAGGGATATCAAAGAAACCTTGAATTTGATCAGAGTGCAGATCAACAGTCACAACTCGGTGAGCACCTGCCGCTGAAATCATATCAGCGGTTAAGCGGGCTGTAATTGGAACACGAGCTGAATGAGGACGACGATCTTGACGAGCAAAACCATAATAGGGAATAACTGCGGAAATACGATTGGCCGAAGCACGCTTAAGCGCATCAATCATCACCAGCATTTCCATTAAATTGACAGCCGGTTCAGGTGTGCAGGTTGGCTGTAATACATAAACATCTTGACCACGAACAGATTCTTTAATCTCAACCATGATTTCGCCATCACTGAAACGGCCGACATCTGCTTTTCCTAGGGGAATGTTGAGGTATTGAGAGATTTTTTCTGCCAGACTAACATTTGCGTTTCCCGCAAAAATCATGACACGTTTATTAGCCATCTACAGGCGCTCCTGTTCGAGGAAAAAATGATTTGGGGAATTTGGAAAGGATATTGGCAGGGCTGGCAGGATTCGAACCTGCGGTACACTGGATCAAAACCAGATGCCTTACCGCTTGGCTACAGCCCTTTAATATCGTTGTCGTTAAAGACAGGTGCGTATTATCCATGTATTTATTTAAAGTTCAATAAAAAAATTAAATAAACGCCAAAAAAATACACCCCACCTTTCGGTTCATTCCATTTAATTCGCTTCCAAATGGTGAATTAAGCCTTGTAACTCATTATTTTGCAAAAACTTTTCGTGATGTTCGTTCCATATTTTTTTAGCTTTCTCTTTCTCACCTATCTGCCAATAAGTTGAAATAAGATGAATTAATACTTCATCATCTATTTGAATGGCTAACGATTTATGTAAATATTGGCGCGCTAATTCATAGTTTTTCTGCTGGAAGTAAAGCCAACCTACACTGTCTAGTACATAATAATTGTTGGGAGCCAAGTGATATGCTCGCATCAATAGCTGCTCAGCTTCGTCTAAGCGCTCTCCCCTATCAACATAAAAGTAACCCAGTGCATTTAAGGCATCCACCTCGTTAGGCGCCTGATCAAGGACTCGCTTCAAATTGTCAACATAGTCGTTAAACTGATTTAACTTATAAAACAACATGGCTTGATTCATCAGAGCACTTACGTCATTTTGATCAATATCCAGTACCTTTTGAAACTCGTCAATAGCCAATTCATCTTCATTTGCAGCACCATAAAATATACCTTTAGCCCGATGTAACTTTATCCGATCTTTAGGCTGTGTGGCTTCTGCCTTATTTAATACATCAAAAGCATCTTTCATTTTATTTGCTGAAAAATAAATCTCGGCTCTGTGCAACTGAGCATCAATATAATAATTCTTGGACTTTATCTGTTCAAAATAAGCTAATGCTTTTTCATCATCCTTCTGTTCTTGGTAAATCAAACCTAAGTAATAACCTGCGACCTCAGCATAACCTTTTTCAGTAATAACCTTTAACAGGTGCCCCTCAGCCTTCTTATAATTTTTTTGCTCAATTTCAAGCAATGCCAAAGACAATCTTGAAGTGTGCGCATCAGGCACAACCGTTAAAATATGCGTATAACGCTTAACAGCCTCATCATAAAGTCCTGCCTGCACTTCTAAACGCGCCATCCTCTCCTGAACCAGCCAGTCTTGCGGATATTTTTCCAAATACGGAGTTAAAGCCAGAATACCTCGCTCAGCGGGTTTGGTTTGCAAATACAACTTAGCCAAAAACTGATTAATCTGCTGCTCAGAATTCTCTACCTGAACTTTTTTTGCAGCTTCTAAAGCCACCAGCGCCACATCATATCGATTAAATGCATCTGCAACTAAGCCTAAAGCAAAAAAAGACGCCCACGTATCAGGATATAAATCTGTTAATGCCTGTAAAAAGACGACTCCCGATTCTGGAGGAGAAGACACACTGATTTTTTTAGCCGCTAATAAAAGATCTCGTTCTAAACTTTCTTTTGAAAGACCTCGGTAATGCTGCCAATTTTTAAGCGCTAGTTCGACATCATCGTGTCGCAATGCAATCAGAAAAGAAGCGCGCCATGGCAAGACTTCTTGAGGTGCAATTTCGCGCCACAGGAAAGTCGCGTCTTCGATTTTTTGAGCGTTATAGGTTTTCATCGAGAGCTGAAAAGCCCTTTCAGCCAGTTCGGCATGACGCAACTTATTGGCTAACTTAAAAACAATTTCAAACGCTTGCGCTTCAAATCCTTTTTGTACCATCATCTCTGCGACCATAAACTGATACATATCCGCAGCTTCCAACTGAGTAAAAACGTCGGGCTTATTACTCAACACTTTATCCGTCACAATCTCGGAATGAACATTTCTATCTGGCAGATTAGAAGCTTTAATGACCTCTTCACCCTGTACACAACCCGCTAGAAAAAGGACACCACCCATCGCCACAACTGAAACTCGACCTTGAGGGCTCTTCATTTTATCTGTTATTTGTTGCCACCAATTTAGCACTCGGACTCTTTCCTTAAAACGTTATTAATAAATGAACACTCAAATCATACCTAGTACTTTAACATCATTAAAGCCGTCTTTTTTTACACTTAAAGCACTCTATTTTTCAGCTCCTATTCTAGGGCATTTTTACTTAAGGTGCCAAAAAAGCGTATTCCACTCCCCTCCAAACTACTTTTGGATATAGTCAGACAGATTATCGATGATAACGGATTCGTATATATTCCATACAAAAGCTTGCAATTGGTCTCATAATTTAGCAGAATTACGGCTCTTTGGCGGTAGATTAAACCCTGCTTTTTTCTGATTAACATGGTATTCCATTAATTATATGAACCTTCTTACGCTCGGTGTTAATCACGAAACAGCACCTGTCGACATCCGAGAAACGGTTTCATTTACCGTTGAGCGCGCTCAAGAAGCTATTAGTGAGCTTAAAGCCTTATCGTTAATTTCAGAGTGTATCATCTTATCTACTTGTAATCGCACAGAAATCTACTGCATTATTAAAGACTCAAAACAACAGCAAGACATTCATAATTGGCTGCATCGTTTCTTTGATCTTGAAGATAACACCTTAACACCCTATCTCTATATTCATCATGATTTAGAAGCGGTGAAACACATTATGCGTGTTTCTAGTGGATTAAACTCGTTAGTCTTAGGTGAGCCACAAATTTTTGGCCAAATAAAAGACGCTTACAATGCGGCGCATAAAACCGACAGCGTTCATCAAACCTTAGAAAGTCTTTTTCAATACATTTTTAAAACGGTAAAACAAGTTAGAACCGATACAGCCATTGGCTCAAGCCCTGTATCGGTTGCCTTTTCAGCCGTATCACTTTCTAAACAGTTTTTTGGTGATTTATCAGAACAAACCGCCTTACTTTTAGGGGCAGGTGAAACTATCGAACTCGTGGCACGCCATCTTAAAGAAGCTAAAATTGGCAACTTAACCATTGCCAACCGTACCTATGATCGCGCTCATACGCTTGCCGAGAGCGTCGGTGGCTATGCTATTCAATTAAATGAAATTGATAACCACTTGCATGAAGCGGATATCGTGATTGGCTCAACGGGCAGCCCAAGCTCTATTCTAAAACAAGCTCAAGTCATTCAAGCCCTAAAACAGCGTAAAAACCGTCCAATGTTTATGATCGACATCGCGGTACCGCGTGATATTGAGCCCAGCATTAATGAGCTGGAAAACGTTTACCTCTATACCGTTGACGACCTACAAGAAATTATTGAGAGCAATCGTGCCTCAAGACAGAGTGCCGCTTTAGAAGCCGAAGAAATCATTGAGCTGCAAGCCAATGGCTTCATGACACAACAAAAAGCGATTCAGCAAGTCAAACCGTTAATTAAGCAATACCGCATGCAAGCCATGAAGTTAAAAGACGATGCATTAGATCATGCCATGCACCAGCTAGAGCAAGGGGTTAAACCTGAAGAAATCATCAAGCGTCTGGCAAACCAACTCACCAATAAGCTGATTCACACCCCCACATCTAAACTTCATCACGCCGGTATTGAAGGCAATAAAACACTGATTGATAACGCAGAAACCATTCTGATCTGTGATCAAACAGCGACAAAACCAAACTGTTAATCTATCCACCTTTTAAAAATCGAGACGCTCTGTGAAAGACTCTATCCGTAGTAAATTAGAAAATCTGGTCGAACGCCTAGATGAAGTGAATGCTTTAATCTGTGAACCAGACGTCATTAGCGATCAAAAGAAATTCACGGGTTTAACCAAGGAACACGCTAAGCTAACTCCCGTGGTGGAAACCTTTAATGCATTTATTAGCGCTCAAGAAGATCTTGAAGAAGCGATGGACATGATTAATTCTGGTGACCCTGAACTCAAAGAGATGGGCCAAGAAGAGTTACCAAGCCTAAAAGCACAGATTGAAGAATTAGAGCTTTCATTACAGACCATGCTTCTACCTACTGATCCAAATGATGATGCCAATATCTTCTTAGAAATTCGTGCTGGAACGGGCGGGGATGAAGCCGCTATTTTTGCGGGCGATCTATTCAAAATGTACAGCCGTTATGCTGAAAAAGAGCGCTGGCAGGTTGAAGTCATTAACACCAGTGAAGGTGAGCATGGAGGTTATAAAGAGATCATTGTCCGTGTGATTGGTGACGGCGCTTACTCTAAATTAAAGTTTGAATCGGGCGCACATCGTGTACAACGTGTTCCAGCCACCGAAACTCAAGGCCGAGTCCATACTTCTGCGGCCACCGTGGTGATTATGGCTGAAGCACCCGATGTCGAGCAAATTGAGCTTAACCCTGCAGACTTAAAAGTCGATACCTTCCGCGCCTCTGGTGCGGGTGGGCAGCATGTTAACAAAACCGACTCCGCCATTCGAATCACACATATTCCAACAGGCACCGTCGTTGAATGCCAGGATGAACGCTCTCAACATAAAAACAGAGCACGTGCGATGTCTTTATTAGCTGCCAGAATTATGGATGCCAAGCAGCAAGTCCACGATAATGAAATTGCCCAGGAGCGTAAAAGCTTGGTAGGAACCGGGGATCGTTCAGACCGTATTCGAACCTACAACTACCCTCAAGGGCGCGTGACAGATCACCGTATCAACCTAACGCTTTATAAATTAGATGAAATCATGAACGGTGGTTTAGATCAAGTTATCGGCCCCATGATATCGGAATATCAAGCTGAATTATTAGCCTCACTCAGCTCTGATGATTAACGCCTAATTTAGCCTAATCAAGTGAATCACTCACAACCACACGATATCCATCACACCCTCCAGACCGCTCAACTACAGTTAGTTGAGGCCGGGCTACTGGACTCTCCTAAGCTTGATGCTGAGCTTCTTTTAAGCCATGCCCTGCAAACTTCCAGAACCTATCTTTATACTTGGCCAGAGAAGATACTTAGCTCTGAACAACTTTCTAAATTTACAAACCTTTTGAAACAAAGACTGGAAGGCCGCCCAATTGCACACATCATAGGTGAGCGTGAATTCTGGGGGCTTAATCTCAAAGTCACCGAAGACACTTTAATTCCACGCCCAGATACTGAGACAATTGTTGAAGGCGTTTTAAAGCTTATTGCAGAAAATAGTAAAGATCCCGCTTGGTCTATTCTCGATTTAGGTACAGGAAGTGGTGCGATTGCTCTGGCCATAAAAAGCGAGTTACCACACTGCTCTATAACCGCCGTAGATTACAGCGCTAAAGCCCTTGCCGTCGCCCAACAAAACGCATTAACTCATCAACTTAATATTACATTCCTACAGAGTGATTGGTTATCGGCGTTTGATTGCCAACAAACGTTTGACTGCATTGTCTCCAACCCGCCTTATATTGAAGCAGATGATCCACACCTACTTCAAGGAGATGTACGCTTTGAACCCATCACAGCACTGAGCTCAGGACAAGATGGATTAGACGATATTCGTACCATTGCACAACAAGCTTGGTTACACTTAAGCAACCAAGGCTGGCTGCTGATTGAGCACGGCTATAATCAGGCACAAAGTGTCAGTGCGATATTAACCGAGCATCAATTTTCGAACGTGGCTTTATTAACTGATTTAGCAGGTAACCCTAGAGTGAGTATCGGGCAGAAAATTGAGATTACAAATAATAACTAACCCAACGCCAGTTAAACCTTAAACAAAATAAGATCCCACCCTTAACGCTAAGAGCGACAGCATGACAGATACGACAAAAATAGAGTTAAATGATGCCGAGTTATCACGTTATAGCCGCCAAATTCTACTACCAGAGATTGACTACTCAGGACAGTTAACCCTTGCTCAATCCCATGCTGTGATTTTTGGTTTAGGCGGGCTTGGCTCACCGGCCGCACTCTACTTAGCAGCAGCAGGCGTAGGGAAGTTAACCTTAGTCGATTTTGATGAGGTCGATGACTCCAACTTACAACGCCAAATCGTCCATCGCGAAGTGAATATTGGCCAAATGAAAGTGAGTTCAGCGCAATCTAATTTACACGCCTTAAACCAACACGTTCACATTAAAACTATAGACCATAAACTAAGTGACCAAGAAACCTTGGCGTTAATTCAAACAGCAGACGTTATTCTAGACTGTACCGATAATTTTGAAAGTCGATTCCTGCTTAATCGAAGTTGCTTTCAAGCTAAAAAGCCCTTGATTTCGGGAGCGGCCATTCGCTGGGAAGGTCAATTAAGTACTTATGATTTTAGAGATAAGAACAGTCCTTGCTACCAGTGCCTCTATTCAGAGAACAGCTCACAAGACCAGTCGTGCAGTCACAATGGGGTTTTATCCCCTGTCGTGGGGATGGTGGGAAGCATGCAAGCAACGGAAGCCATTAAAGCACTCTTAAATCTACCCACCCTAACGGGAAAATTGATGATTATCGATGCCTACACCATGATGATACGTACATTGAATTTAAAGAAAGATCCTAGCTGCAAACAGTGCAATACCAGGCTTTAGAAAGCTCTGAACAAGTCCTTTAGAAACTTTCCACTAGAAGTACATTAGAATAGAACTAAAACGAGGGTTTAGAGAGCTTATCCACCGTAATAATAACGCGTCGATTCAGTGAACGTCCGTAAGCGGTATTATTGGGCGCCACTTCACTATTGTCCGCCTTTCCTTCTATGGTCACCAATCGTTTATCTAACCCCATATCGATAAACGTTCGTGCAACCGTCGCCGCACGTGCAGCAGACAACTCCCAGTTAGAGGGAAACTGAAAATTATTGATCGGCATATTATCAGTATAACCCGCAATGATTAAATATTGATC